>Ga0307509_10010455_pt1 | contig 11369 bp, 8 predicted proteins | sample 10_EM_MG_FD_202245 | JGI IMG/M metagenome (GOLD analysis project Ga0307509, IMG submission 202245) | Populus trichocarpa ectomycorrhiza microbial communities from riparian zone in the Pacific Northwest, United States - 10_EM | ecosystem: Host-associated > Plants > Roots > Unclassified | place... | reverse complement strand
GGCCGCATGGGCCTGGACTACTTCCAGGACGACCAGCCGATCCGTGCGATGACCTGCCTGTGCGGCCATGCGGTGCGCGCGCTCTACATGGCCTGCGGCGTCACCGACCTGGTGCTCGAACGCGACGACCCGGCCCTGCTCGACAAGCTCGAATCCCTCTGGACACAGCTCACGCGCCGGCGCATGTACATCTCCGGCGGCATGGGCTCGCGCTACGAGGGCGAGGCACTGGGCAAGGACTTCGAGCTGCCCAATGCGCGCGCCTACACCGAGACCTGCGCGGCGATCGGCAGCATGATGTGGAGCCACCGCATGCTGGCCGCCACCGGCCACGCGCGCTATGCCGATCTGCTGGAATGGACCTTGTACAACGGCATGCTGCCCGGCTGGGGGCTGGACGGTCGCCACTACTTCTACGTCAACCCGCTCGAGGACGACGGCGCCCATCACCGCCAGCCCTGGTACGACGTGGCCTGCTGCCCGCCCAACGTGGCGCGCACGCTCGCCGAGTTGCCGGGCTCTGTGTACAGCACCAGCACCGATGCGATCTGGGTCCATCTGTTCATCGAAGGCACGGCGCGCATCCCGTTGAGCGGCCGCACGGTACAGCTCGCGCAGCGCACCCGCTACCCGTGGGACGGCGCGGTCGCCCTCGAGGTCGGCACCGGCGGTCGATTCAGCCTGCACGTCCGCGTGCCCGGCTGGTGCGAGGCGGGTGCCGGCATCGCCGTCAACGGAGAAGCGGTGTCGCTGCCCATCGCACCGGGCTCTTATGTGCCGATCACCCGCGACTGGCAGGTCGGCGACGTCGTCCAGCTGACGCTCCCGATGCCTGTGCAGCCCTGGCAAAGCCACCCGCTGGTGCACGAGAACGCCGGGCGCATCGCCTTGACCCGCGGTCCGGTGCTCTATTGCGTGGAGGCGCTGGACCATCCCGGCACGGGCATCGATGCCTTGAGCGTCGACACGCAGATGCCGTTCGACTGCGTGTTCGAGCCGGACAAATTGGGTGGCGTAGTGACCGTGCGCGGCACGGCGCGCAGCGTGCGCCGCGATGCGACCTGGGACAGCGCGCTGTACCGACGCCTGGAGCCCGGCTCGCCGACCACGCCACCGGCGACCAGCGCCGTCACCCTCATGGCCATTCCCTACTTCGCGTGGCAGAACCGCGGCGCGTCGCCGATGGCGGTGTGGCTGCCGCAAGCCCCGCGCGCCTGAAGACAGTCATCCATGGCCACACTGCAACTCCGCAATATCTGCAAACAGTACGAGTCGAAGGTGAGCGTGCTGCGCGACATCAGCATGACCATAGCCGACGGTGAATTCGTCGTCTTCGTCGGGCCCTCGGGTTGCGGCAAGTCCACCTTGTTGCGCATGGTGGCCGGGCTGGAAGACATCAGCTCAGGCGATCTGCTGATCGACGGCCAACGCACCAACGATGTAGCGCCAGCCCAGCGCGGCGTGGCCATGGTGTTCCAGAGCTACGCCCTGTACCCCCACATGACCGTGGCCGAGAACATGGGCTTCGCGCTGAAGATGGCTGGCGCCCCGGCCAGCGAGGTCGCGGCCACGGTGGGCCGTGCGGCCGAGATCCTGCAGCTCTCGCACCTGCTGGATCGCAAACCCAAGGCCCTGTCGGGTGGACAGCGTCAGCGCGTGGCGATCGGCCGCTCCATCGTGCGCAAGCCCAAGGTCTTCCTGTTCGACGAACCGCTGTCGAACCTGGACGCCTCGCTGCGGGTGCAGATGCGCATCGAGCTCGCGAAGCTTCACCAGGAACTCGGCACCACGATGATCTACGTGACCCACGACCAGGTGGAAGCCATGACACTGGGTAACCGCATCGCCGTCTTCAACACCGGCGTCATGGAGCAGATGGGCCGTCCGCTCGACCTCTACGAGCGGCCCAGCAACCGCTTCGTCGCCGCCTTCCTGGGCTCACCCACGATGAACTTCCTGCCCTGCACGGCAGAGCACGCCACGCAAGCGGGCATGCAGGTGGACCTGGGCGGCGGCCACCAGCTTCATGTGCCGCGCAGCGTGCCGCAGCGCGACGCCGGGGCCATGACGCTCGGTGTCCGCCCGGAGCACATCTCGATCGCGCCGGGGGGCCAGGGCTTGGCCGCGCGGGTGGAGTTCGTGGAGCACCTCGGCGATCACCAGGTCGTGCACACCACGCTGCTGCACAACCAGCACAGGGTCTCCGCCAAGGTGCCCGTGGCCACCCGCGTCGCGGATGGCGGTGGGGGCATCGTCCGTTTGCAACTGGATGCCGGAGGCTGCCACTTGTTCAATGCGAGCGGGCAGGCGATGCAGTGAGCGGCACGTCTCCGTCCGCCGCCGATCCCGCGATCACGTGGGCTCTGCGAGCTGCAGTTGGCCAACCTTGGGCGTTGCTACGCGGTGAAGTAATCCGGATGCGCCGAGCGGATCGCGTCGATCTGGCCCAATGTGCCTGAGAGGTGGTCGCGCAAGCTCGTCTGCGCCGCCTCCGCGTCGCCGCTCGCGATGGCGTCGACAATTCGGCGGCGATGAACTCGAGGTAGGCCGCGCCGCCCATCAGCGCTGCCTGCACGTCGATTTGCGCGCGCAGTTGGTCGACGAGCGCAGCGTCGGCGTGACCGACCAGGGTGCGCACCACTTCGGCTTCGATCGACCGGCGCAGGAACTGCACCTGCGCAGCCGCCACCGCGTCGATGCGGCTCACGACCGTGGCGTGCTGCGGGCGGATGTCGATCAGGCCCTCACGCAGACCCAGGCCCACCCCACCCTCCAAGGAGACATGCGTTGAATCGTCGAATCCTCGTGACGCACCTCGCCCTGTCGGCTGCTCTTGCCGTTGCCGGCTCCGTTGCAGCGCAGACGCCGGAATGGCCCCAGGCCAAGCCCATCACCTACATCGTCCCGTTCACGGCGGGCGGCTCGACCGACGTGGTCGGGCGCATGATCGCCGAGAAGCTGCAGGCCGCACTGAAGCAGACAATCGTCGTGGACAACCGGCCCGGCCAGGGCGGCGGCATCGGTGCTTCATTTGTTGCCAAGGCCGCGCCCGACGGCTACACGCTCTTTGGCGGCACCATCAGCACACACGCGATCAATGCCAGCCTGTACAAGCACCTGAGCTACGACCCGGTGAAGGATTTCGAGCCGGTGGCGCTGGTGGCTACGTTGCCCAATGTGCTGCTGGTGGACCCCAATCTCGGCGTGAACTCGGTGGCCGAGCTGGTCGCGTTGCTGAAGAAGGACGAGAAACGGCGCACCTTCGCGTCGTCCGGCGCGGGTACGTCCACCCATCTGGCCGGCGAGTTGTTCGCCGACCTGATCGGCGTGCCGCTGACGCACATCCCGTACAAGGGCACGCCGCCGGCCATGGTCGAGATCGCCAAGGCGCTGAAGATGCCCGATGTGCAGTCCAAGCTCGGGGGCCTCGGGATGGACCTGGTCGGCGGCACGCCGGAGGAGCTGGCAGCGCTGATGGCCAGGGAGATCCCGCGCTGGGGCGCGCTGGTGAAGAAGTCCGGCGCGACCGTCAATTGAGGACCCAGCGCATGAGCCGAGACACCCAAATCACCGACGTCCGCATCACCCCGATCGCCTTTCGCGACGGCCCGCTGCTCAATGCGGCCGGCATCCACGAGCCCTGGGCGCTGCGTGCGATTGTCGAATTCGAAACCAGCGACGGCCGCATCGGCATTTCGGAAACCTACGGTGACGAGCCGATGCTGCGTGTGCTGGAGCAGGCGAAGCCGCTCGTCCTCGGGTTGTCGCCGTTCGACCTCAACCGCATGGAAGAGCGGGTGCGCGCGGCCATCCGCCCGAGCGCCGGTGCGGTCGAATTCGAACTGGCGCCGGGCTCGCACACGGCGAAGAACGCCGCCAAGGTGACCAGCACCTTCGAGGTGGCGATGCTCGATCTGCAGGGGCAGATGGTCGGTGCGCCGGTGGTCGACCTGCTGGGCGGCGCAGTGCGCGACACCGTGCCGTACAGCGCCTACCTGTTCTTCAAGTACGCCGAGCACATCGACCAGCCCTACGCCGCGGACGCCTGGGGCGAGGGCATCAGTCCGGCACAGATCGTCGCGCAGGCGCGGCGCATGATCGGCCTGCATGGGTTCCAGAGCATCAAGCTGAAGGGCGGGGTGTTCGAGCCTGCGCACGAGATCGCCTGCATGCGTGCGCTGCACGAGGCCTTTCCAGGCCTGCCTTTGCGGCTGGACCCGAACGCGAACTGGTCGCTCGAGACCAGCATCAAGGTCGCGCCCGAACTCGACGAACTGCTCGAGTACTACGAAGACCCCACGCCGGGACTGAAGGGCATGGCCGAGCTCGCCCGGCACACGCAGCTGCCATTGGCCACCAACATGGTCATCACGACACTCGCCGATTTCCGCAAGGGCGCGGAAATGGGCTCTGTGAAGGTGCTGTTGTCAGACCACCATTACTGGGGCGGGCTGCGCGTCACGCAAACGCTGGCGCGCATGTGCGCGCTCTGGGACCTCGGCATGTCGATGCATTCGAACTCCCACCTGGGCATCAGCCTGATGGCGATGACCCACGTGGCGGCCAGCATTCCGAACCTCACCTATGCCTGCGACACGCACTATCCGTGGCAGGAAGAAGAGGTGATCAAAGGCGGACGGATCGCGTTCGACAACGGTGCGGTGCGGGTGCCGAAGACGCCGGGTCTGGGCGTCGAGCTCGACCGCGACAAGCTCGCAGAGCTGCACGAGCAGTACCGGACTTGCGGCGTGCGCAACCGCGACGACCTGGCGCAGATGCGCAAGTACGACGCGGACTTCACGGGCAAGAACCCCAGGTTCTGACTGTGCGATTGGAACGGTCTGGCGGTTTCCGCCAGACGCTCAGCGCGGCATGCTGCCGACGGTGACGAGGCGACGTATCTCCATCAGCTTGCTCTTCATGCGTCGTTCGACGACAGGCCCCATTCGAAGCAGGATCTTCTGGCCGGCGGACAGCGATTGCAACGCGGGGTCTTCGAACTCGTACAGCACCCACGGACGTTCGAGCTGCAACGGTCCGTTGATCTGCGGCAGGCGAATCTTCAGCGGTTCATTCAAGTCCGGCGTCGCGATGAGCTGATCGATCACGGCGACCAGTCGGTCGTTGAAGTAGCGCTTCGGGAATCCAATGTCTTCATAGGCCTGCTGAAGCAAGGGGTAGAGACGCGCGTAGGTCGCGACCGCTTTGGGCAGGTCGACCGTTTCCACGAGCAGGACAAAAGGTGTGTAGCGCAAGCCGTTGTCGGCCCCGATCACCTCGCCACTGCCCTTCTTCTCGACGACCAGCCGACCCGCCGTGGGATTCACCGGCCACACGGCCACCGGCGCATGCGACCTCCCAAGGTTGTCCACCGTCGCGACGAAGCGTCGCGCGAAATCCTGGGTCTGGAACATCGACAGCACCGTCTTGCGCCCGAACAGTTCGGCGAGGGCGGTGTCCACATCCAGCGGTGTCGCCGCCTGCTGGTTGTCCACGGGTGCTTCGATCGGATACTGGATGCCCGGCGCTGACGCCGCTGACGGCGCAACTGTTGGTGTTGCGATTGCCGGCGCTGCTTCGTGTGCCGCCATCGACGTTTGTTGCTGTCGCCAAAAGTAGCCAGCCGTCCCGATCAGCGCGACCAGCACGACCCCTGCGACAAGATACGAAGATTTCTTCAAGCGCGTCAGCGGCCTTGCGGCCCGTTGTTTCTCACCGGGACCGGGCTGGTCAACAGGTCGACATAGAAGGCATAGAAGCGGGCATTGTCGAGCTTGAACACCACCTTCGACTTTTGCAGCAACTGTATCGAGGGATAAGGGTCGGAGACGTAGACGATCGATTTTCCGTAGTTCCGGTCGAAGGTCGTGCTCACGTCCAACCACAGGTCACGCACGTCGGTGGCAAGCGTCGGGTCCACGAGGAAGGCGAGCGCCGCCGTGTCGAAGATGAAAGGCAGATAGGGTGGCGGACCGGACCCGAAGAATGGCGCGAACTCATCGCGGAACAGGCGCGTGATGCTGGTCTGCGGCTGGTGTTGTGCGATCCGAAGGTAGACGTCTTTCGTGAGCGGAATGGTGTTGGTGCAATCGAGCGGAATCACGACGTGCGGGATCGCGGCCCGCAGAACGATCTGCGTCGCCTCGGGATCGACCCACCAGTTGAACTCTGCCGCATCAAGGTACGCATTGCCCGGTGCATAGACCTGACCCGCCATCGTCACGATCTTGTCGATCAGCGGAACAATGCTCGGGTCCTTGCGGATCGCGAGCGCCAGGTTGGTCGGCGGTGCAATCTCGAGAATCGTCACTTCGTGCGGGTATCGATGCACGGTCTCGATGATGAAGTCGACCGCGTTCTGTTCGGCCAGCCGCGCGCGGGTGGCAAAGCCGTCGGGCGGTGCCACCAGCTGACTCGTCGGCGCGCTCGCGAACGCGCCGACGTAGTCGACAGCCGGGCCCGCCAGCATCTGCTCGTACAGATACGACTTGTAGTCATGCAACAGCGGATAGGGCGCGCCTGCATAGACCTTCACCGAGCGCTCGAGTCCCAAGCGTTCCACCGCTTTGAGCGCATCGGAGACACCCTGGTTCAGCCATTGGTTGCCCGTCGCCACGGTCAAGCCGAGCAGGTCGATCGCGCCTCTGGCGTGAAGCTGCGCGGCCATCGCCGCGACTTGTCCGTCGTCGCCGATGGTGTTGAAGTCGGTGTCGATGATGACCTTGGGGGCGTGACTTCTTCGCGAGTCGTCTGCCATGGAGGTACCGGCCATCAGGACAAGGGCCATGACGACAAGAAGACGGATGCATTGACGCATGTTGCTTTTCTCCATGGGCACGTTGTCGAGGGTTGGATCATGCGCAGTTGTGTGAAGCTGTGCATCACCGAAGCGTAGGAATTTGTGACACGGCCGCTCGCGCATCGGGATGGTGCCAAACACCTATCGAAAACCCCCACGCGTTTCTGCTTGCGGAACGGGTGACTCGGCGCCTAAAGTTCAGCCAAACGGTTGCGCAACCGTTTGCGCGGATTTCCCGCGCCTTTCTTTGCGCCTTCCTTCAACGGCCAGACAGCTCGGTCCAAAGCAACCGCGCGGCCTCAACCCAGGAGACATCCCATGACTAGCCCCACTCGGCGCCTCGCCCTGCACACATTGGCTGCTGGCGCCGCGCTCGCGATCCTTCCGCTTCAATCGGCCCACGCCGCCGGCGCGCCGCGCGTCGCGCTGATCATGAAGTCGCTCGCCAACGAGTTCTTCCAGACCATGCAGGACGGTGCCAAGGCGCACCAGAAGGAACATGCGGCCGACTACACCTTGATCGCCAACGGCATCAAGGACGAGACCGACACCGCGGCGCAGATCAAGATCGTGCAGCAGATGCTGGTCGAGAAGGTCGACGCGATCGTCATCGCGCCGGCTGATTCGAAGGCGCTGGTGCCGGTGCTGAAGGAAGCCGCCGACAAGGGCGTGATCGTCGTCAACATCGACAACAAGCTCGACGATGCGGCGCTCAAGGAAAAGGGCTTCGTCGTCCCCTTCGTCGGCCCGGACAACCGCAAGGGCGCGAAGCTCGTCGGCGACTACCTGGCCAAGCAGCTGAAGGCCGGTGACAAGGTCGGCATCCTCGAAGGCGTCTCGACCACCTTCAATGCGCAGCAGCGCACCGCCGGGTTCCAGGACGCGATGAAGGCCGTCGGTGCCAGCGTCGTCGGCGTGCAGTCGGGCCAATGGGAGATGGACAAGGGCAACACCGTCGCGAGTGCGATGCTGCGCGAGCACCCCGACCTCAAAGCACTGCTCTGCGGCAACGACAACATGGCGCTGGGCGCCGTGGCCGCCGTGAAGACCGCAGGCAAGGCCGGCAAGGTGCTGGTCGTCGGCTACGACAACATCTCGGCGATCAAGCCGATGCTCGACGACGGCCGCGTGCTCGCGACGGCCGACCAGTTCGCGGCCAAGCAGGCGGTGTTCGGCATCGAGACCGCGCTGAAGGCGATCAAGGAGAAGAAGACCCAGAAGGACTTGCAGCCAGTGGTCGAAACGCAGGTGGTGCTGGTCAAGAAGTGAACGTGCTTCTGAAGGGCACCGGCCTCGGTAAGCGCTACGCGACGCCGGTGCTTGCCGACGTCGACTTCGAGTTGCGCGCCGGCGAAGTTCTGGCGCTCACCGGCGAAAACGGTGCCGGCAAGAGCACCTTGTCGAAGATCGTCGCCGGCCTGGTCGAACCCAGCGACGGCGCGATGTGGCTTGCCGGCCAGCCCTACCAACCCAGCTCACGCAAGCACGCCGAGCGCCTCGGCGTGCGCATGGTGCTGCAGGAGCTGAGCTTGGTTGCGAGCCTGAGCGTGGCCGAGAACCTGCTGCTCGACCGCCTGCCGAGCCGCGCCGGCTTCATCCGCCACGACGTGCTGAATCGCGAGGCCGCGTTGCAGATGGCGATGATCGGGCTGCAAGACATCGACCCACGGCTGCCGGTCAGCGCGCTCGGCGTCGGCCATCAGCAGATGGTCGAGATCGCGCGCAGCTTGGTCGGCGAGTGCAGTCTGCTGATCCTCGACGAACCGACGGCCACGCTGACCTCGCGCGAGATCGACCACCTGTTCGAGCAGATCGCGCGGCTGAAGGCGCGCGGCGTCGGCATCGTCTACATCTCGCACCGGCTCGACGAACTTCAGCAGATCGCCGACCGCGTGATGGTGCTGCGCGATGGGCGTCACATCGACACGCGGCCGATGCGTGAGCTGACGCAGAGCGACATCGTGCAGCGCATGGTCGGCCACGACGTGCACGAAGGCCTGGACCGCGAGCGTCGCCCTGCCGGTGCTGTCGCGATGAAGGTGCGCGGCATGAGCCGCGGCACGGTGGTGCGCGACGCGAGCTTCAGCCTGCATGCCGGCGAGGTGCTTGGCCTCGCGGGGCTGGTCGGCTCCGGCCGCACCGAGCTGCTGCGCCTGATCTATGGCGCCGACCGCAAGGACAGCGGCGACGTGCTGCTCGGCGATTCGACCACGCCGGCAAAGATCGCGACGCCGGTGCAGGCGGTGCGCGCAGGCATCGGCCTCGTGACCGAAGACCGCAAGTCGCAGGGGCTGCTGCTGCCGCTCTCGATCCGCATCAACACCACGCTGGCGCAACTGAAGACCATCGCACGCGGCGGCTGGCTCAAGCGCACCGATGAGCGCCGCGAGGTCGAGCGGCTGCGTCAGCTGCTGCGCGTGCGCAGCGACTCGATCGAGCAGCCGGTGAACCAGCTGTCGGGCGGCAACCAGCAGAAGGTCGTGTTCGCGCGCTGGTTGCACCGCGACTGCGATGTGCTGTTGCTCGACGAGCCCACGCGCGGCGTCGACATCGGTGCCCGCGCCGACATCTACGCGCAGATGGACCGGCTCGCCGCGGCCGGCAAGGCGCTGCTGATGGTGTCGTCGGACCTGCGCGAGCTGATGTCGGTCTGCGATCGCATCGCCGTGATGAGCGCCGGCCGCCTGGTGCGGATTTTCGAGCGTGGCGAATGGACCCAGCAGTTGTTGTTGGAAGCGGCGTTCAGCGCCTATGTGGCGACCGAGTCGGCCGATCGAGCGATGGCAGCATGAAGAATCCCAAACCTATTTCGCTGCAGGCCAGCGTCACCAGCGCGCTCGGCACCGTCGTCGGCCTGCTGGTCGCGCTGGTGCTGATGGTCGCGTTGTTCAGTTCGCTGAGCCAGTATTTCTTCACCGGCGACACCTTCGTGACGATCGCCAACGACATCCCGGCCGTCGCGGTCACCGCCGTGGGCATGACCTTCGTGCTGATCATCGCCGGCATCGATCTGTCGGTCGGCTCGGTGATGGCCTTGTCGGCCGCCGCGGCGGGCATCGCGATGCTGCAATGGCACTGGCCACTGCTGCCGGCGATGGGCCTGGCGATGCTGACCGGGCTGATCGTCGGCGCGATCAACGGCACCGTGACGGTGGCATGGCGCCTGCCGTCTTTCATCGTCACGCTGGGCATGCTCGAGGTCGCGCGCGGCGCGGCCTACATCGCCACCGATTCGCGAACCCAGTACATCGGCAGCAAGATCGACTGGCTCGGCAAGCCGATGCTCGCGGGCTTGTCGCCGGCGTTCTTCATCGCGCTGGCGATCGTCGTGCTGGCGCAGATCGTGTTGACGCGAACGGTGTTCGGACGCTGCATGATCGGCATCGGCACCAACGAGGAGGCGATGCGGCTGGCAGGCGTCGACCCGCGGCCGATCAAGATCGCGGTGTTCGCGATCGCGGGCCTGCTGGCCGGCCTGGGCGGCGTGTTTCTCGCGTCACGCCTCGAAGCCGCGGACCCGAACGCCGGCAGCGGCGCCGAGCTGGTCGTGATCGCCTCGGTCGTGATCGGCGGCACCAGCCTGATGGGCGGCCGCGGCTCCGTGGTCAGCACCTTCTTCGGCGTCTTGGTGATCTCGGTGCTCGAAGCAGGCCTCGCGCAGATCGGTGCCAGCGAGCCGACCAAACGCATCATCACCGGCTGCGTGATCATCATCGCGGTGGTGTTGGACACTTTGCGCGAACGGCGCAAGAAGCGGGTTTGACGTGAAGCTCACCTCATTGAGTTGTGAGGATGTGGCTGCTGTCGGCCCGTTGCGGACGTCGTCGGGCTGCTCAAGAGGGATCGCAAAGAACGCCAAGGAACGCAAAGGGCACCAAGAAGACTTAGGTTTTTTCTTTGCGAACTTTGCGCTCCTTGGCGTTCTTTGCGGTCGAAAAAAAACAGTCAAAAGCACCCCTGGGTGGAGCAACTGAGATGACCACACCTGCGCGCCATCGCGGCCGCTCCGCCGGCGACACTGGCCGAACCGGCATTCGCCAGGTCGCGCTGCGTGCGGGCGTGTCGGTGACGACCGTGTCGCATGCGCTCAACGGCACGCGCTTCGTCAGCGACGACGCCCGCGCCAAGGTCGAGGAGGCTGCGAATGCGCTCGGCTACGTGCCCAGTGAGGTGGCGCGATGGTTGAAGCACAACACGACGCGCACGCTCGGCATGCTCGTGCCCAATAACTCGAACCCGTATTTTGCCGAGATCATTCGCGGCGTCGAGCGCCATTGCTACGGCGCCGGCTACAGCCTGCTGCTGTGCAATTCGGATGACGACGCGCAGCGCCAGACCGACCACCTGCGCGTGCTCGCCGAGCGTCGGGTCGATGGGCTGGTGCTCGTCGCCTCGGGCGAAGACGCGCAGATCATCGCCTGCTGCAAAGACCTGCACCTGCCGCTGGTGATCGTCGATCGCGAGATCGACCGCATCGCCGCCGACCTGGTCGAGGTCGACCACGCCGCGGGCGGCGAGCTGGCCACGGCGCATCTGCTGTCGCTCGGCCACACCCGTGTGGCGTGCATCG
>Ga0307509_10010454_pt1 | contig 11370 bp, 10 predicted proteins | sample 10_EM_MG_FD_202245 | JGI IMG/M metagenome (GOLD analysis project Ga0307509, IMG submission 202245) | Populus trichocarpa ectomycorrhiza microbial communities from riparian zone in the Pacific Northwest, United States - 10_EM | ecosystem: Host-associated > Plants > Roots > Unclassified | place... | reverse complement strand
TACATTAATCCCATTACTCGTTACCTGAAAGCGGTGCCTCGCTACGCAGAAGCGGATTGGCAAAGTATTTTGTCAATCATCGAAGAGTTAAAGCACTGATGATGATCAGTTGCTCAGCTCGAAGGCGTTTCAGCCGGACTCGGACGCGATGATGTCCGAACTGTCATGGTCGCCTTCGTGAACCTTGTCCAAGGGCGCCGTGGCTGCCGAATTTCCCACCGTGCTTCCTCCGCTTAGAAACCGGCGGTAGGGGACGACGCCGTAGAGGAAGGTATACCAGGCCGCGTCATAGATGGCAACGAGCTGATATGTTATCCAGGCACTAGCGAGAAAAAGAGGAGCCCCTCCGCAGCCGGGAACCTCCTTGTGGCAATTTCCTCCGCATTTCATTCCCACCAGTAATCTGACATATTAGAGAAAAAATCGATTCGGCTGCGTATATTTGAACATAGGGGGATCATTGGGTGGATCTTACGACTAATCATTCTTCGAACTGAGATCTTCACGCACCGGCACAACTCGCTTCACGTGCACTCGCAAACAGGCCAAACGGCCCCCGGTCAAAGGCATAAAATTACAAAGGATACACAACCGAACAAGACAGACGGGGTATACAGTACAACAGTCATCAAGTCTTGTACGAAAATCGAAAATCGGGGTAACCGCGCAAAACAAACTAGCCTAAATCGCGAACAAAGTAGGGTTGGGACTCATCTCACTCCTGGAGGACGCCGATACGAGGCTGCCAAGACCCTTTCGTGACGTGGTCCAACGCGACGAGCACCAAACGATCGATTTCAATAAATTCAGGGCCAACTCTCCAGTCTGAACATTCTCGATCAGGGTGTTTGCCGGCCTGCATCTCCTTCCCACGAATCATGTCAGCTGGATAGTCAATGCTGGAAAAAACCGCTCGCGGCCTACCCTTATAAATCGCTCAATGCACTTGGACACCTCAGTTGCGAGCTTTTCGAGCTTGATCCTCTGCGGGACCTTCTTCCAGTCATTGAGTCGGATCTGATATCGAGAGGGGGTTAATGGGCGTCGATAGCGAGGGAAAGACTGATCTCACTTTTCGAGACCAAGGAATGTACCCAGGCCACTGCAGAATCATTGGTCATCAAAAAAACCTCACAATCAGAAAAGGGCAGACCTCGAGGCGCAGCATCATAACGCTGGCCTTGTCAACAAACACCCGATCATCTCTTCCGTCCAATCCAGCGTAGATCTTTCCGATAGCGTCCCGCGCGGGGATTCCTGAACGGCCGTTTGCCTTGAAATAAATCGAATTATGTTGGTCACGGTCTCCGGTTCTCGCATATTGTCTCTGAGGAACCAGAGTCATATGTCTTTCCAGAGAGGGAGGGAAATATATATCGTGTGAACCACCTCCATACATCGAATGCTGTGCCATTGAATTCTGAGAAATATTGAGCGTTGAGCACAGCCACCGAGCTAACGTCTCAGGACGTACGTAGTCTCCGCTGGTGATCAGCGACGCTCCTTGGGATCCACTTCTTGATAATTGGAGATGATTAGACTGAGGGTGCTCGGTTGTAGAAACGAGGCCCACAGAATGCGACTGATAACCCGGCTGGATCAAGGGTCCACCGCTCTGTGGGAAAATCGCCTCTCCACTAACGTGGTTTAGATGAGAATCGTGGGTATAAACGCCTTGGGGCCACGACTGATGCTCAGTGTTAATCGGGGGTGGGAATCCACCGATGTGGGACACTAAACCATCCGCCGCCGGTGGGTTGTAGATATCACGCTCCCAGGATGACGGAGATGCGACGACAAAATCATGCGGGGGGTCCGTTTGAACAGATCCTGGTGAGTGAATCGGATCAGAGTTCTCCACAAAGGACCCCCAGTCATAACCTCGCTGCTGTATGTTTGAGACGTCACTGTGGGCGGGGGACGAATGGAAGATGTCTCGTGCAGAACTTCTCCCGGGAGAACCTCCGGATTGCGCGGAATGATGTCGTTGGAGGCCGGGAAAGCGTGATACATCTGCGCCATACAAAACGAGGGGGCTATCCTAGATGGGGTACAGGTTCGTCAACACACGGTGTGAAAAAACATAGAACGTGGGACGAAATCGAACCCATGGTACGTAGTCTGCTAGCGTGGGGCGGGCTGATCGCGGGCTATGGTGCTCAGAGTCATCATAGCTGGGCTGATCCGGCGACGAGCTCCGGGCTGAGTCTCTCGAGAAATCGCTGGACATACACACACAAGGCGTCGTAGAGTTGGGCAGTGGAAATTTGCGACCCTGGGCTTTATACCCAACTTAACTTAAGCACACCAGCACAGGCATGAGGGGCCGGAAGGGATCTTAACGACCTCACCGTGGCCTGCCATGCGAAGCCATGAACGCGCGTGGCCACACGTGATCGAGGAACCTACAAGATAAGACTAGGGCGGCACGATTGCCGCGAACGCTCTATGACTTCCTACCACTACAAAGCTCTCATGAAAATCATTAACGATGCATCGCGGAACCTCGGAGGCTGGCACTGTCGAGGCTGGGGAAGGCTGAGCTGCATATCATTTCCGTCCACGGGCTCTGGCATGGAAACCTCGTGGGAAACTCGTGCATTCTGGCAAGCCATCACCAGCCCACGCACCAACTCCTGGGCTGAGTGACGTGTTTCAGCGATCTCAGTAATACGTCTCACTCACACGGTTGTGGATTTCTGGCCTCAACCATCTCCCTCGGTCGTACTTAGTTGATATCGCGCGTCCTATGGGCTGTGTCAAAGGTATCATGAACACCAATTTTCACAGAGATCCGCCATAAGATTTCACACAAATCACCTCGAGGGTGTATTCCCACCTCCATGCCCACCTGCCTTGTCAGAGATCCGATGAACGCTTCTGTGTGTGCGGTGCAAGCGGGAGTGATAGAGTCTATTGCAAAAGATCAGGTAATGGACTTCGGCACCAGCACCGCGCTCCGAAAGCACTCAGTTCAACCCAGCGCATCGTTTTCGAACTCTGATAAATTACCGCCGGGGAATTTCATAGAATCCGTGGCTCATGTGGCCTTCCTGTTGAACCGAGGCGGGCCTTCCGAATCCTCCACGATAAGTTTGGTCGGGAGTGGGACCGTTCGTGAGTCCCCCTTCACGTTATTTCACCACGAGGTACGGCACCTTTCTGGCAATGACTCGATAAGGAGATCTCTGCATCAAGGAGTGGGTCGCTGAATTGATCAAAGCAGGATCAAGGCCCACCCAACCTGTGCAAAGATAGACGCCAATACCCCTAGGTGGGGCGTGAGCTGTACTCCCGTCCAGGAACTAGGACGGATTCGAGGTGGGACAAGGCACGACTGCCTTCTCGAGACTTGGGAGAAGTTAATCACGAGACCGGTTACTTGTTGGATCAAGGGGGATCAGCGCCATGGGAATGACCCAAAGGTCCGTTTACGGGCTCACACAGGCGTGTATAAACTTCCCCCATCTGTCAATGTGGAGGTGGACCCGAGGCGACGCCGTAACGGGTGAGAGCTACCCCAAGATGGTCCACCCGCTTCTGTTGAAACTACTGCGGAAGAGGACGCAGCTCTTTTCTCAAGCGTGCTGGTGGAAGTGGGAGTCGCAGTAGGCGATTAATCTGGTGGCCAGACATTCGTCCGCAGTGGACGGAGGATCGAATAATGAGTTGGAAAGGCGCAAACGGTATCTCATCAACGGCCCGAGCGTATCTCTTTCCTCGAGAACTGAGGCGAGTAGACGATCACAATGTGCAATCGTATTGAAGCCTACCATTGTCGTGAGGCTAGAACGGCTGACAAAGGCGATCTTATTAGGTATCTCCGTTGAGAATTGACCCCTCACGATCGTAGAGCCTTGAGAGGATGCAAGATAACGAAAGTGGTGTGGATGCGAGTAACGTCCAGCGTCCATTAAATCCAACCGCTACAACGACGCAGCTGACGATCTGCACGTAGAATCTTTACGATCGTGTAGAAGCTTCTAAAGTCGTTGACGCCAAATGTCAAATGCTGATCGTATGCAGGATCGGCGTCAGCATCCACACCTTACGCCATTGCAGGGATTGGACGTACACAACCACGTCCTCCTGGATGTCACTTCGGCGGTATCTCACCTCGCTCTCCGTATTGGCTGGGGGTTATTAACCTGGGCGCGATGTGGCACAACCACCCGAGATTCTCGCGTAATACCCACCGTCAGATCCGAGTCGCAACGACAGATCGGGGTACAAAAAGGACGTGTCGGGTAGCCCGAGCCTATGGGTCCAATATTTGACCGTTTGCGGTTGCTCTTGCCTCTCGTTATCTCTCGGGTGGCGTGCAGGACCACCTTGCGTTCCTGGAGACGGATCTAGTGGTTGTTGAGCATCCAGCTTCATGGCTCAGGGCGACTTTGATCTTCCTCCGTCGTTGGATTGGCCCGTCGGACGGAAGCTTACTATCATCCGTTTGATTGAAGCTCAGTGTTCAGCAACCGTCTTACAACGTCTTTTCTGCAAGCGCGTCGAGAAGTGTTGACTTTTAGGCGATGCGGCGTCGTCCGTTCGAAGCTGTTTCAGCTGTCAACACGGTCCCGAAAGTGCATGCTAGCCAAACATCTTCGTGGTGGCAGATACGATCTACCTTCCGGCGGGGTATTCTAGCTTCTCCGACCTCCTTCCCTTCTTCCTGCCCCTGTCGTGTTCCGTCTACGATTTGCATTCTGATTGAAGGATTCTACGCGTCATTTTCAACACACCGCCGCGCATCGCCTCGTCTGGCTGGTGAAGGAAGAGGAACCAGAATTGGGAGATCACCAAAGGGGTCCTGTCTCATTGCAAAAAAGTCATCGGTCGCGCGTCTCAAAAGCGAAAGCCCGAATTGCAAATTCTCGATTCAATTGAGGGATAGCTTCCGTCCGCTGTCCTTGGCGTGGCCCTTCTCCCAGGTTCATTTTCCCCCGTTCGATTCGGGTGTTTGTGGCCCAGATGGGCCACAAAGCTGTCCTGTGCGATTCGGTAATTGTCATGGTTTCAGGTGGGACTTTGAGAGGTCGCGTTACTCTCTGGGACGGGCTGACAGCTTCACGGGGATTACGAAATGGTTTCTAGACGATGTGTTACAGAACAATGTGGTGAAGTGGATGCGCCTTTGAGTTGAGTTGGCTCTAGCGCGTCCAACCCATTCAACCTTGTCTTTCTTGAGCTTCCACCCCTGTTTTTCTTCCTATTGTAGCCGAAGAGAGTTTCACAGACAACGGACCTGTGCTCGACTCATTTCACGTCACGTCTTCCGAGGACGTGTAGTGTGTCGCGTGGAACACACCCCCACCCCCACGATCGGAGAGGTCGAAACGGGCGGTTTCCGCATCTCTCCCATGTCCTCGCCCGGCCCCCCACAGCGCTTACGACTGATGGCGAAGCTTGTGAGGCGCTGTCATGACGAATACGCGACCTTATTCACTTGTTCTCCCACCGAGCGGGACTGATACGCCACCCCAGTGAACAACCTCCACGTCCTCCCGACGCAAGGCGCCAGCCCTCTGGTCGTCAGGGTTCACAAAACCCACCTCGGAAAACTGCACTCGGAAGCATTTCACCATTTCCGCGTTGTAGATCAGTCTGATCAACAAACAGAAAACGGAGAAGGGATGTACATTGACGGGGATTCACAGGACAAATATGTCAGGTAAAAGTGCATCCCCCCATTCGTTCCTTGATTGTTTGAATCCAAATCGGCATCTCAACTGTTTGTTTGTCGATTGATCCACCGCTTTATCTCCCACACCCACACAGGACGCGGTCGTATCAACATGACGTGTCGGCTGTTGTCCCGCGTCTCTCGTGTTATTGGGTTTTTGAGTGCTTATCATATGGCTCCTTTGTCCTGACTATCAGGGATAGCGATTTTCAGATCCGATCCGCCTTTGGAGAGGAGCCCAACTCAACGTTCACTAATGTATCAATTGATAGGTCAACGCGCCGGGGGATTTCAGAAGAAGCGGAAGCATCTCATTCTCCTGTTGCGCACTTGCAAAAAAAATTGCTTCATCTGGCGGTTACACTCTGCGCTACCTTTCACGAAGAGGGTGGCCTTCCCCCTGCGCCGTCGCCCTCACCGGTCACCACTGAGCGACTCTCCCGAGTCCTCAAAGACTCTCCGTCCATCTGCCAAAACGTTGAAACCAATGTGCACTTCTCATCCTTTCATCTGTCATCCCCCTGGGTGAACGGTCCATGCGACCAAGTCCCCGTTTGGAAACCTTCATTCCCACCAATACTATCTCGAGCGTCCTTTGTCTCATTTCCGTTCACCGCCACCCAAAGTATTTTCAGGCAGAGACGTAAGGGATACCCCCTCGGCGATCCGGGCAGTTCTCTCTCGAGAGACGCGTTGAATGGTGCTTTGACCATCCACCGCCCATGGTTCTCCGCCGGGGGATTCCTTCTCGACAGTCATCACGCAGGCAGACCTTCCTTCGAGAGTCTGTCTGATGTGGGCTTGATCTACCGGATTCGGCCTTGCCTTTCATCTGGTGGATGGGCCACCGTAATCACCAACCTTGAGTCCAAGAAAGTCGAGCGGACTTGTCCACTCGTCCTTGGAGATTGCCGTCTCATTGGAGAACACAGCCGTTTCCCACGTCTTCGGTCATCTCCGTTTGGTCATCCTCGGACTATCGCGCGGCTTGACCATCGGCACCACCCTCCGTCGGTGTTGCGAAGTGGAGCCACCTTGATGTTTATTGCTTGTGAAGTTGGGGGGCGTCCCCCGACACGCCACGACAACAGGATAACCTGATTCTTACCTGTCACCGTTTCGAGGACCCCCGATGAACTTGTACAAATTCGCGCATACAGTTCCCCCCAACCCATTCTGTCTAGTCAATCTAACCCAATCTCTTCTCGCTCCATACACCGCGTCGTGAAACTGATCGGGAGAATGAGCACTGAGCGGTGGGGAAGCAACCATGCGAAACTGGGGTCCGAGAAGTTCCCATCCGAATATCCCAGTACTTCAATTGTTCATCTCCCCTCTCTCCCAAGTTCCCATGACCCAACAACGACCTCGAGATCATGTTGATTAACGGGGTATTTTTCTCTCTGATCGTCGTACTATGATCGCGGGGAGAGGGTTCGTGGGACCGAGTTGATCCACACTCTCCTGGTGTATTTCGCGTCTCACCCACGCGCCGGATTCAATGGCAAACTCGAGGCTGGGACAGGCTGTACCTCAGTCATCACTTTTGCCGCCCTCGTTTTCCACTCTCATCGGATCTCATCATGGATCCGATTCTTTCGTCGAGAGTGGCGCCCTCTATCGACAAACTCGAACGCGGCGCTTCAGCCAGATTCGAAGAGGAAATCATTTCGCCTTGTTAGCTGGGGCGATGCTCGTGGAATCAGACCACACGAGTCGTCTCACAGCTTCGCCTACCCAATTCGCCTCTCTCATGTTCCCACAATCACCGCGAGACATCTTCGCTATCAGATTACGAGCCGACGGGCGTACCGTTGGACGACTTGCCGTCCTGGGGCTGTTGGCCAGACTTCTGGCCCCAACCGCTTGCTGGATACTTGCGGTTACTTGTTCTGTAAACGCTCATGGCGATCATGATCGTCCCAAGCCTGCGGCCGTTTGAAATTCGTCCCCGCAGTCCCGCAGCTATGACTAGAGGATCCTCTTGTATCGGAAACCACCAACGCCATACGCGGCCGACTGCGGCTGTACCACTTTCGTCTGCTGCCAGCGTTGTGGCGTGTCTTTGGCCCTGGATCTTGAAACTGCGATCGAGGGATTGCACCCGGACGCAGTACGCTCATTGATCTTCCCTACGCTGGGTTCTGGTTCACAGGTCACCTCTCACGGTGATTCATTATCCTCACTGTCTCACGCGGGGTCGGGGTGTATGTGCAAACCAGGGGCAGCCCTCCCAACGGTGATAGACTAAGCCCGTGATCGCGACCCTTGTGCCTCGTCACAGCGGGGGACAAAAATTGCCCAGTAGGCCCCCCGCGCCGTGGGTTTCACATCTCGTCTCACTTCTTTGTGTGATGGTCGGTTACCGCGATGGATGGGGCCAAATTTGATCACGGAAACGAGTCCCACTGGCCGAGGTTTGGTTATTTCCAAGGCATTTTCGATGAGCGAATGCTCCTCCCTCCCGATGGAGCAAAACAACCCACGGGCTCCATCTTAATGAATCCCGTACGTTCTCCGAACCCTATATCTGATCCCCGTTGTCAAATGTATCCCCTTCCCCTTAACCAGAGGATCAGGGTCGCTCGGCTCACCGCGCACCTTCCTATATATTCAACCTAACTCTCCACACCGCCCACACAAACGACCACACCCGCCACCCACGCCACCCACGCTAATACCCTGCTGGCGGTGTATCCCCAGGCTCGGCCGATAGGTCATACGCTCGATACTCAAAGCCTTCGCCAGGTTCGACCATCAATGGTACAGCATTACCATCTACTAGTACGCGTTCCACTGGTATGTTTGGGAACTGTGTTCTTTGCGAACTTGATAACTTAGCGTGCCAAATGTTTCGCACTTAGCCCTTACTGTTAGTGTGTGTGTGGGGGGAACCCAGCCGCTCCCCCTCTTCCACCCATTCTATGGTCACCCGCGCGTATCTGCCCCAGGTACGAGGCACAACACACTTTAGACCATGTGGGGCGCGGACACAGGCCCTGCTATCTCGCTATCTAATCATTGATCGCCGACGGACCAGCTAGTACCCCGAAGATTTCACTTCATCACCCGCACAATCCAACAAAGGGCAGTTCCGTCCGCATCAATCACAGGGTCTACGCCGCGATCATCCACATTCGATATTGGATCTTGAACCTGAACTCGGAGGAGGCTGTGATATCGATCGTCCCATTCAACTATGCTCGATGGTGTCGTTCCAAATCTTCACGATCCCCGGGCCCGAGGCGTAGCGGCTGAAAAAAAGGATGGACTAGCCCGGTCCCTGAGATCCCCCACGAGTCCTCGATCGCTTGAAGACGATGGTCACAGAAAGAAAAGCGACGCCCCGCTGATCAAGATGATCTTGCAGTGGCCGTTGGTCATGGGGGACAGAGGGGGATGCAGATGACTGAAGTGCCGAGACTCTCAGATGAGAACAGCAACCCAGTTTCGCACGGTTGCTCCACCCCTTTCATTCTCCCGATCGGTTTTACAGCGGAACGTATGCGGTGAGAGGGGAATTAGGCGGGATTCACTGGATTTGATTGGGTGGAGAGCGTGTGCGAATTTACACAAGTTCATCGGGGGGCCCATTGAAACGGTCGAGTGCCAAAGGAGTAAGTCAGCATGCCGCCGGGGTGCGTCGGTCCGTTTGACAGGACTCCATTTGACGGTGCGATGAGTGATAGGAGGCTGAGAGGTCCGGTACATGAAAGACGTGAACGCATGTATGTGTATATGAACAGCGAGTACGTACTAAAGCCACAATAAAAGAGCCAAAAACGTGAGGCGACATTTCTCCGAGAGGGAATCCGAGAGTCATGATAGGGGGTGATATATATTACAGTGCGTGGGACGGTAGCCGCCAAGACGGGACGTAAAAGACAAAGTGAGGAGTGGGAAGAAAATCTCGAGGACATGTCTGAGAGATCGTCGAACACCAAATGGTAAGTATCAACAGATAGATCGGCGGCGGGTCGGAGGAAAGACCTCCCGCAAAAGCCGTAGAAATATGATGATCCGCGCGAAGGCGTCTCGAATCGGACGTACATGCGAGTGTGGGAGAGATACATGAACCTCGTGCGCTGATATGCGGACGCCAATGGGAAGGGAGTTATTGAGACAGTTGTTTCATCGTTCGACGAATGAAACTAGGCGAGAGCAAGGACATGGTGGCGTTAATAAAAGCCGGGCGTAAGAGTATGCGGGAAGCATGTGATTGTGTGATGGGTGGGTAGATGCGGGATGAGAGATGAAAATTGCCGGAGGAGGGGACAGAGGTATCGATATGATGGTATATTCGAGAGGGGTTAAGCGGGGAGAAAGTCGGATGGATGCCATCTTACCGGGGTCGGGTGTAAGACGCCGGAAGCGGAAGGTCGGGAGTGTGAGGATGATAAGGAACTGGGCGCTGACAAGTGGAGGGGAAGGAGAAGAGAAGGCATAAGCCATCATTCGAAGCCGTACTGAACAGCGATCCTGCACGCTTCGTGATCGGACCCAGAATGGTGCTGGAGTTCCTCCAGGGCCAGGAACGACGTGTCACAAGCGGAGCAAGTGTACATACGGACGCGTTCGGACGGCAGCGATGGCACTTGTGGGGCGGGGGAGGGCAGGGACCACGATGACGAACAGGAAGACTCTGAATCAGTTCGCGATCGCTTCGACATTCTTGAAGAAGCTCGGGAAGTTGAAGCCTGTCACAAACGAGACCGAGAACGTGATCAGCATACCGATACATACGGAATCCATCAAACATAACCGCGAGCCGAACACGGGGGGTATGAAAGACCGCCGTGGGGCCTTTGGAGGTGTGGCAGAAGGGCGTAATTGGTTGGTGGGGTGTGAAAAGACACGGAACGGATAGCTGGAAAAGGAGGAAAAGGCGTCGGGTGGGGGGGATGAACTTACAGCATCTGATGTTTTCCCTGATCTCGGTTGGCTCCCAGCCGCTTCGTTATCATTTCCGCTTCAGCGACATCAGCACCGCTAGATGGAAGGTTGCGTGAGAAAAAACAGAGCAAGAGTGATGGCACGTGCGGGGGTAAGGGGAAACCGGATACGTGAGAATACGTGAGAAACGGAACCAAAGTCGTCAGATGTGGCGACCCTGGGGGTGGCAAGAAAGGGGTACCAACGGAGTGTCAAAGGGGATAGATAGAACATACCTGCATTGCTCTCAGTGAATACGCTATCGAAGCTATTCCTCCAAGCCAGCACTCTGCTCATCTTCACCGTCTGCTCAACCGGAGCCGAAGCCGTTTCGGACGCACGTTCCGGATTCCCCGTTCCAAGTCTGGGACTGGAGAGATCTGAGGAACAATACGACTCTGTAGCCTCCTCTTCTTGCTCTTCTTCATCCTCTACTTCCTCCACTTCTTCACAATCCTCCGATGATGAGTAGCAATCGTATGATTGACTCGAAGATGTCACAGGGGATAATAGGGCTTTGTGGGAAGATGGCGGCGGCGGCCCGACTTCGTCGAGCTGAATAATTGTTGGAAATCGATACTCGTCTTGTGCTGAGCGTATAGAATTGTCCCCGAGAAGGTAAGAGGTTGGCCACTGGCGCCACATCGTTGCTTGGCGCGCGAATCCGAAATTCTAGGTTCCCGAGGTGGGGGGGGGGATTAAATCGAAGCTATAGGCGTGGTACGCGGGTTATAAGGGAGGGGGACGGATACAGGGGG
>Ga0307509_10010453_pt1 | contig 11371 bp, 9 predicted proteins | sample 10_EM_MG_FD_202245 | JGI IMG/M metagenome (GOLD analysis project Ga0307509, IMG submission 202245) | Populus trichocarpa ectomycorrhiza microbial communities from riparian zone in the Pacific Northwest, United States - 10_EM | ecosystem: Host-associated > Plants > Roots > Unclassified | place... | reverse complement strand
ATCTGTTTATATCTTGACTCAATACTCGAATATCTATATCAAATTATTTCTAAAGTATGACAATTTCTAACATTCTCTTGCCATGATAGAATCACGTTTAATCAAGCCTGATCTTGCCGAGTTGAAATCGGAGATTCTTGGTCTTCGCGGAAACTTGCGTGAGGAAAAGACCAAGCGCAAACGTCTTGAGGACAGAATTACCAATCTGGAAAAGGCATTAAACCGAGTGTTTAAAGGGAAATATCCTGCAAATCCTCTGATATCTAACTTAGATCAGGTATGTGAGTTCTGATTTACTATTGGTAAATACGTCTAGTATTACAAAAAATGAGGGGAATGATATTTTACGCCAAGATTATAAGCGACTGTTTGAAGTGTTCAAGTACTAATCGTTTACCATCTACAAATACAACTATTTAGGAAACAACGGAGTTTGATGTCACAAATTCTCTAATGCATGATATCGAATATGATTCCAGCATTGGCGCCGAGAGTGTTACATCTATTCCCAAATCTACCATATCCAACAGAGAATCAGCCTATGATTCTTCCCTTATCTCTCCACAGCCATATCACCCACCAGATCTCTCTTCGGCTAGACCAACATACAGTAGTCTTTTAGCATCCGGTAGCACTGGTGAGTATATACTATTTGATATATATTTCTATCAGGATTTCAATTAAAGTCCTCTATAGATCGATATACCAATATTACTCCTACAAGAAAGAAGGCCAAGCTTTGGAATCGTCCTGCTACAACAATCGCATTATATATATCTGGTATACCATTTACAACTATCAAAAAGGTTAAAGAGCTTCTTGGTAATCCGGCAATCGGCATCCTATTGCGCGATATTGGCAACATTTGCTGGATTGAGCAGCGAGTTGTGGAACTACTGGTCGATGTTCAACACGTCGAGCGGATGAAAAACCACATCAATCAGAATTCCAAATATCACGTGAAATCAAACTTTGATGCACTATCACCACAGTGTTTCAATTGGGAAGGAGATATTCAGCCAGAGTCAAAAGAATCTGTGCTGAAGAGAAACTTTGTTACCCGATTGGTAGCTTCTGTACGGTCGAGTAATCGGGATTCAACACGTCGTCAAATCATGAATTGGGTAAGCAATCGTGCACTGGGGCAGCAATTGGAAAAAGAGTTGGAAAAACAGGGAATAATCTTAGCCGAGGAGGAGAGGGATTCTCCCAGTACTGATCAAGAATCCTTGCACGATGAGCATATCCAATCAACTCTTTGCGACCCTCTAGAATCTTCTCGTATTGTTCGTGGCGCAGGCAAATATATCAAGCGGAAATTTAGCATATTAAGTGAAGATAGTATTGAGAGGTAAGTAGTTTACCAACTTAGAGGATGTTAGAGGAATCTATTTAACTAATATATGTTGATATAGTTCAAGTGTGGTGGGTTTGAAACCGAAAAAGAGACTAATCTTAAAGTCTACTCACGGGACTCCATCTTCCTCTTAATGTATCACATTGGTTATGTGAACGCAAACTCCCTACCTGATGGGAAGTTTGCACAGACAGTTTGCCTTCTCGAAAAATCATTTGACTTTTTGTTTATTGCTGAGCACTGGTATCAGCATCACGATGCACGACTTGCCCATCCACATATTTTCTGCTCTACTACATTGCCTTTATCAAGCAACAAAACACTACCACGAGGACGCAAGCATGGCGGTATATACCTTCTTGTCAGACCACATCTCCGCAGTCTTATCCAGTCAACTACATCCTCACAATACTCGATTACTGTTTCGCTTCCCGGCTTTCGCTTTGCTGCTGTTTACTATTCTCCCTATTCGCTCTTGGAGGAACACCTCAAAACCAATCTCAACCAAATTGGCCCTGTTGATCTTCTATTGGGCGATATAAATACCAAATTTCAATCCAACTCCACACACAGAACAAACATATCGAGTTCAACCAGAACAACCCGTGCAATCCTGTTTCAAACATGGGCCGTCAATCGTGGTATGATCCATATATCTGACAACACACAACACACCATTTCACACCAGATTCCTGACCACGTATTTGCATCAACACAAATTCAATCCAATATTACCCTGCACCTTGTTTCTACACGCATACTTGCCTTCCAAACCGATCATCGATATCTATTGCATGTTCTATATCAGCACAATGCCCCAACTACAAGACAGTATTGCACACCAATCGCACCAAGACTCGCTGTCCCTGGCCCAGTCCGCTTTCATATTCAGCGTCTACGAAAGCCTAAGATTGTTCAGAAATTTCAAAAGAATTGGGCACTGATGGACAGTTTGTTTACCAGATTCAAGGGGTCTGAGGCCTTTGATGTTGACATGCTTGATGGTATTCTCTGTTCCGCTGTACAAGCGGTAGGAGAGACTGTTCTGGGTATCTATAAGCCTGAAGATGCAAGGAAAAAGGAAGACCAAAGTGCGCAAAGGCTTGCAACACAATTGGATATGCCATCAAGCATACAACTTGTCAAGAGGGCCCAAAGGACATCCACTAAAGGTTTAAAAATCGTTAGCGCTACCTCAACGTCAACCCCGATGGCCGAGTGCATTGACCACTATTCCACGATATTCAATACCAGAGATCATATCCCCTATTTTCAAGCTATACGACCTGATCATACACCAAATTCTCCTTCCCACTCTCGAAATACATCTGTATCTTCTATACTACCAAACATCCCTCCATGTCCCACATTTGATGAAACTACTCTACTTGGATCTGGTCTCCTTGATACCGTTACAACTGACAAAATCAAGTTTCAACTCGGTCAAATGTCTAGCACCTCCTCTTGTGGTAGTGATGGGATTACGGTTATCATGTTACGCCACTTGCTTGAAACAACCTTTCCCCAACATCTCTGTCAACTCTACCATGCGTGTTTACGTAGTGGACAAACACCAGCCCGATGGAATGAAGCCCTTGTTTACCCTTTGTGCAAGGATCGAATAAAGCCCTATACAGCAACCAACACGCGTCCAATCAGCCTTCTGTGTCTATTCCGCAAACTCTTTGAGTCCCTTATGCTTCCCGTTGTCTCAGCATCAGGAAATATGTCCTACTCCGGTATCCAAGCTGGCTTTCGCTCTGGCTACTCAACACTCACCAATGTTCTCACCCTCCATCACCTGATTGAAGCAGATGCAGCACAACATATCGTGTTCCTGGATTTTGCCTCAGCTTTTGACAGGGTTGGCTGGACATACCTGCAACAAGAACTCCAAGAACAGGGGATGAATCCTCTTGTACTGCAACTTGTCTATCAGCTCATGTATCGGGATATGTCATACACACTTATTGTCAATGGCTGTCGGTCTCAAAAACAAGCTCGTACTTGTGGCCTTCTCCAAGGATCTCCCCTCTCTCCCATCTTATTCAACCGCTTCATCAATAGTCTATTACTGGCTCTCAATTGCAATTGTCAACCGACCTTTCCCTCCGCCTTATTCTTTGCCGATGATGGAGTCCTTATTGCACCTACCATAATGAAGGCACAAAGTCTATTGAACCAGGCTTCTTCCTGGGCGGATAGGCATGCAATGTCCTTCAATATACCAAAGTGTGGTTATATGGTTACCAGTCAACCTATACGTACCTATCTACCTCATACGCTTACTCTCAACAACCACCCTATTCCCCATGTCACTTCCTACAAGTATTTAGGAGTTATGCTTGCGAGTAAAGGAATAGATTTCGTCAAACAGGGAATTCTGCTTTGTCAAAGGGTTGAGAGCTGCCTTGCTGGACTGCGGTGGTTTTCAGATACCTGGGCTCCACGAATACGATTCAACATCTTCAAAAGCATCCTTCTACCAACACTCGAATATTCTCTTCCACTACTCTATGCCAATTACAAACGCAATCGCAAGGCTCAAGAATGGATAACACTTACCAATGCGTATAACAATTGTCTGACCTGGATCGCTGGAGGTAATGCAAAACGTCCTCGTATTACCGCACATCTATTAGGGCTACTTCCCTTCGTAGATCGAGCACAACATCTGTTTACCAGGTTTTATTTACATCTCATGGCCATGTCACCTTCGAATCCACTCAGGGCTATTCTCGATCGCAGTAACTGGTATCCCAAGTCTAATCACTTTATGCAAATTCACAAGTATGACCCGCTGCTATCACAGTTTCTGAACCCCCCGCCTGCATTCACAAAACACCTATCCAACCTTCAACACACACCTATTACTCTTCTTCGTGATACTGTGTTTGAGGAACTCGCAACCACCAAGTTTACTCAAATCCGTAGCACAATTGGTCCTCACTCTTCAAAGCTATTACAAGTTAGCATGGTGACCAATAGAGTACCTGGTCTGGACTGTGATGTTGTCCTCACTGCCCCAGTGACGGATCAAGCACGATTCCTGGCATGGCGACGTGGGGTATTTGGGTGGGGACGCAAATGCCTTTGTGGAGAACGCTTTGACCGTGGACATACCAAGTGTATGCCATATCCCGATCCTGGCCTTACTCAGGAGCAACAGTTCATTTATGAACTTGACCGCTATCTAATTGACCCCAACACCAAGTACACTATTGTGGACTATCTTCTCAACAACGGACTCTGGAACCAGGCACGAAATATCCTCAACGTGTGGACACTCACCATGTCCAACCTACTAAGGTCCAATACCACTCACCATTAGTACTTGGACTATTGAAAAATACAAAAACAATGTTTTTACTTCGGTATTGTATCTTGCTTGTTCCGTTTCTGTTGACTGTTACACTTTCATATCTTTTCTTAGCTTTTAACACTTTTCTCAGTTGTGATTATTCTCTGTCTTCTGCATTTTCGATATTTATTTCTTCCCTCCATTTCATTCTGATTTATCTCACACATTTTACTTACCGATTCAGTATCTTTTATATTCTTTCTTATTCCTTTACATCAAGTTCATCTGGCATTTTGTCTCTTTGTTTCTACAAAAGTCCTCCCTTTATTTATGAACTGCTTCCTCGCACACTATTGCTTTCCTGCTATTTCTTTCAATAAAAGTTCTTTTCTTCTTCTTCTCTTCCTTAAATGTACCTCTTTTCTCCTCTTACTCGGCCATCAGTGTTGGGCCTTGTACTCCTGATCTCGCATGCCTCTGAGTAGGCCTTATTTGCTCAGCCTCGTTTCGGTTATCACAGGTCTTCTGTTGACTCTCGATTCGTTTCCCTGTACTAATACTTAGGTATTAGTACACGTATCTATGCCTGGTAGGGGCTTTATACTTACCCTCTTCCGATGTTCTGCTGTTGTTTTCTTCATCTCAGATGTCTCTGCCTGTTGTGCAGCTGTCTTCTTACTTGTTGTGTTATGCTTCAGACTTGGTGGTGTTCGTGCCGACTGTGTACCTAGTGAGCTTGCTGCTACGTTCCTGTCTCTAAGATCAATATACTTAACTCCTAACCCTAACCCTGGTATGGGCCTTATACCTACCCGCTTCCAATGTTCTGCTGTTGTTTCCTTCATCTCAGCTGCTTCTACTTAGGTAATTGGCTCCTTACTTGTTGTGTCTCGCTTTAGACTTGGTTGTGTTCGTGTCGACTGTGTACCTAGTGAGCTTGCTGCTATGTTCCTGTCTCTAAGATCAATATACTTAACTCCTAACCCTAACCAGCGGCCACCTGTGGCTGAAGGTGTGGCGTTGTGGCGCGGGACCAGGTGTGGCGCAGTGGCTGGAGGTGGCGCAGTGGCTGGAGGTGGCGCAGTGGCTGAAGGTGTGGCTAGTAATTTGGCGTTACTAGTGTGGCTCTTGTGGCTTGTGGCCGCGTGGCTTGGATCCCGTGACTTCCCGATTAGGAAGTCCGGTCCCCTTACCGGATTAGGAAATGTATTTTCATTTCAGCTTTAGGTAAGTCTTCTTCATCCGTGTTCGATTACTAAATCGGGAAACACACCCGGGGGTGACTGCACGTGCATGATGCACGTCAGCCTGCATCGTCACATACGACGTGCATATTCCGGATTAGGCAGGATCGCGCTTCGGCTGCCTTCGGTTGCCTAATGGGGATAACCTTCCGGTCCCGCGTGACAGGGATTATTCACCGCTCGACACACACCTCGCGTAGATGCCTGGTCGCCGACGCACGCAATAATTCCCTCACACCACCATGACGTGTGAGTGGACGATCGCCCACCACACCTACGAATATTGCGCACGCAAGCGCAATATTCCTTCCGTCTTATCCGAAATGGTGTGGGCGGTCGTAGTACCACCACCCGGGGGATTTCAGGTATATATATCCTCGTCCCCAAGCGTACTGATGAGTCTCTATCACACAGAAGACGAAACAAGCATACCTCGGACGCCTTCATCGCCTCCGACTTGTCTACGCTACCTCGACTTCTACACCACTCATCCCTTTCTTCCTTGCCTCCGGCACCCCGTGCCCTACCCCTCGCTTGCTTCGCTCGCTCGGGGCCTAACCCTAAGTAAAATGTACTATTACATATATGGAATCATGAAATATCACTCACATTTCTAACCCCCTATTCTCTTCTAACCTGCCATCCACACATAGATTTTGATATAGTGCAAGTTTGGCAGATTTGAAACTCAAAAAGAGACTAATCCTGAAGTCAACTCGCGGGAATCTGTCTTCCTCTTAATGTATCACATTGGCTATGTGAACGCAAACTCCCTACCTGATGGGAAGTTTGCACAGGCAGTTTGCCTTTTCGAAAAATTATTCGACTTTTTATTTATTGCTGAACATTGGTATCAGCATCACAATGCACGACTTGCCCATCCACCTATTTTCTGCTCTACTACACTACCTTTATCAACCAACAACACACTACCACGAGGACGCAAGCATGGCGGTATATACCTTCTCGTCAGACCACATCTCCGCAGTCTTATCCAGTCAACTACATCCTCACAATACTCTATTACAGTTTCGCTTCCCGGCTTTCGCTTTGCTGCTGTTTACTATCCTCCCTACTGGCTCTCGGAGCAAAACCTCAAAACCAATCTCAACAAGATTGGCCCTGTTGATCTTCTATTGGGCGATATTAATACCAAATTTCAATCCAACTCCGCACCCAAAACGAACATATCGAGTTCAACCACGAGAATCCGCGCAATTCTGTTTTAAACCTGGGCCGTCAATTGGGGTATGATCCATATATCTGACAACACACAACACACCATTTCACACCAGATTCCTGACCATGTATTTGCATCAAGACAAATTCAATCCAATATTACCCTACACCTTGTTTCTACACGCATACTTGGCTTCCAAACCGATCATCGATATCTATTGCATGTTCAATATGACCACAATGCCCCCACTACAACCCAGCATTGCACACCAATCGTACCAAGACTTGCTGTCCCTGGCCCAGTCCGCTTTCATATTCAGCGTCTACGAAAGCCTGAGATTGTTCAGAAATTTCAAAAAGAATTAGGCACTGATGGACAGTTTGTTTACCAGATTCAAGGCGTCTGAGGCCTTTGATGTTAACATGCTTGATGGTATTCTCTGTTCCGCTGTACAACCAGTAGGAGAGACTGTTCTGGGTCTATATATGCCTGAAGATGCAAGAAAAAAGGAAGACCAAAGTGCACAAAGGCTTGCAACACAATTGGATATGCCATCAAGCATACAACTTGTCAAGAGGGCTCAACGGACATCCACCACAGGTTTAAAAATGGTTAGTGTTACCTCAATGTCAACACCGATGACAGAGTGCATTGAGCACTATTCCACGATATTCAATACCAGAGATCATATCCGCTATTTTCAAGCTATACAACCTGATGAGACGCCAGATTCTCCTTCCTACTCACTAAATACACCTTTATCTTCTATAGTACCAAATATCTCTCTCCGTCCCACATTTGATGAAGCTACTATGCTTGCATCTGGTCTGCTTGATACTGTTACTACCGACAAAATCAAGTTTCAACTCGGTCGAATGTCTAGCACCTCCTCTTGTGGTAGTGATAGGATCACGGTTATCATGTTACGCCACTTGCTTGAAACAATCTTTCCCCAACATCTTTGTCAACTCTACCATGCATGTTTACGTAGTGGACAAACACCAGCCCGATGAAATACAGCCCTTGTTTACCCTTTATGCAAGGATCGAAAAAAGCTATATATTGCAACGAACTCGCGTCCGATATGCCTTCTGTGTCTATTCCGCAAACTATTCGAGACGCTTATCCTTCCTGTTGCCTCAGCATCAGGACATATGGCCTGCTCCGGTATCCAAGCTGGCTTTCGCTCCGGCTACTCAACACTCACCTATGTTCTCACCCTCCATCACCTGATTGAAGCAGATGCAGCACAGCATATCGTGTTCCTTGATTTTGCCTCAGCTTTTGACAGGGTTGGCTGGCCATACCTGCAACAAGAACTCAAAGAACAAGGGATGAATCCTCTGGTACCGCAACTTGTCTATCAGCTCATGTATCGGGATATGATATTCTCACTAATTGTCAATGGTTGTAAGTCTCAAAAACAAGCTCGTACTTGTGGCCTCCCCCAAGGATCTCCCCTCTCTCCCATCTTATTCAACCGCTTCATCAATAGTCTATTACTGTCTCTCAATTGGAATAGTCAACCCAGCTTTCCCTCCATCTTATTCTTTGCCGATGATGGAGTCCTCATTGCCCCTACTATAATGAAAGCCCAAAGTCTATTGAACCAGGCTACTTCCTGGGCGGATAGGCATGGAATATCCTTCAATATACCAAAGTGTGGTTATATGGTTACCAATCAACCTATCCGTACCTATCTGCCCCACACGCTCACTCTCAACAACCACCCTATTCCCCATGTCACTTCCTACAAGTATTTACGAGTTACCTTTGCGAGTAAAGGAATAGATTTCGTCAAACAGGGAATTCTTCTCAGTCAAAGGGTTGAGAGCTGCCTTGCTGGAATGCGCTGGTTTTCAGATACCTGGGCTCGAAGAATACGATTGAACATCTTCAAAAGCATCCTTCTACCAACACTCAAATATTCTTTTCCGCTTCTTTATGCCAATTACAAACGCAATCGCAAGGCTCAAGAAAGGATTATACTTACTAATACGTAAAACAATTGTCTGACCTGGATCGCTGGAGGTAATGCAAAACGTCCTCATATTACGGCACATCTATTAGGGCTACTTCCCTTTGTGGATCGAGCACAACATCTGTTTACAAGGTTTTATTTTCCTCTCATGGCCATGGCACCTTCGAATCCACTACGGGCTATTCTCGATCGCAGTAACTGGTATCCCAAGTCCACTCACTCCATGCGCATTCACAAACATTACCCTCTCCTCTCACAGTTTCTCAATCCTCCACCAGCATTTCCAAAACACCTATCCAACCTTCAACACGCACCTATTTCTCTTCTCCGTCATACTGTGCTTGAGGAACTATCAACTAAGAAGTTTACTCAAATCTGTTCTACTATTGGTCCTCACTCCTCAAAGCTATTGCAAGTTGGCATGGTTACCAACAGAGTACCTGGTCTGGACTGTGATGTAGTCCTAACTGCCCCGGTGACAGATCAAGCACGGTTCCTAGCATGGCGACGTAGAGTATATAGCTGGGGACGTAAATGCCTTTGTGGAGAACGCTTTGACCGTGGACATACCAAGTGTATGCCATATCCCGATCCTGGCCTAACTGAAGAGCAGCAGTTCATCTATGAACTTGACCGCTATCTAATTGACCCCAACACCACGTACACTTTTGTGGACTATCTTCCCAACAACAGACTTTGGAACCAAGCACGAAATATCCTCAATGCGTGGACACTCACCATGTCCAACCTACTAAGGTCCAATACTACTCACCATTAGTACTTAGACTATTGAAAAATACAAAAACAATGTTTTTACATGGGTATTGTATCTTGCTTATTCCGTTTCTGTTCACTGTTACACTTTCATATCTTTTATTAGATTTTAACACTTTCTCAGTTATCATTCTTATTTGCCTTCTTCATTTTCGATATTTCTTTCTTCCCTCTATTTGATTCTGATTTATCTCATATATTTTACTTACCGATTCAGTATCTTTTATATTCTTTCTTATTACTTTACATCATGTTCATCTGGCATTTTCTCTCTGTTTTTTTACAAAAGTCCTCCTATTATTTATAACCCGCTTCCTAACACACAATTGCTTTACTGCTATTTGTTTTGCTCAAAGTTCCTATTATTTTCTCTTACATAAAAGCACCTCTTTTCTCCTGTTACACACATCCTTCTCGTCCGCTCCACCTCCAGCGATTGAAATCTCAACACCATGGGAAATCATCGTAAGAGTATCCTCCGCCTCTGATCTACCCCGCCCGTGGCAGCTGCTCGGGGGTTTATCACGCCTTCATCTCCTTCCTCCCTCTGGGGCCTTTGGCCTCCCCTCCCGGGGGTTATGGATTCCTTTCTGCTTCCGTTCGTCTTCGTTGAGCACGCTCGCATTGATATTCCTACCCTTTACCCCGCACTTCGCCACGCGTCTCGCTTAGCGATCTGCACGGTCGGCAACCCTCCTTCCTCCGGCAACACACGGTTGCTAGTTTCGGACTATCGGTGAAGTAGTTGCCCTGGTGGCCCTGCTCTCTGGTATTGCACTCTCTCCTGAGTTGCAGGATCGGTACGGTCGGCATGCGAAAAACTGTGACCCCGTCCCCGTCCTCCGTGTTCGTACTTCACGGTTGTTTGGCGAGCCTTCCTCCTCCCGCTTCCCACGCGTCGGATCCGCTTGCACCGTACTGCTACACCCTCTTTGCTGGCACCTTACTGCCGTCCAGCTGGCACCTTACTGCCCCGTCCCCATTGCTGGCACCATTACTGCTGAGTGGCTCTCCTCGCAAGGTGGCTCCCCTCGCCCTCCCTATCCGCTCCTGCGATTTACTCTACGGTCGCAAACCTCGCATTAGGTTACGCTGTGTCATGGTATAGCACTACCTCCTTGGCCCATGCTAAAGTCCGAAGCGTCACCGACATTCCGGGCAGTCCGCCCGTGACAAGGCCTTGCCCCTAAGCCGTTAGGTGTGGGGAATTCCCTTAGGCATCCGGCAACAGTAGTTTTATCTTCCCTCCCCGTCGGCACTTGGTGCTGTAAGAATCTTTTCTTTTGTTTTGGGGGGCCCGCCGAAGGGTTTGTGTCTCTCCCTGGTTTCTTTCCTATACTTGTCTTTCCTTACGTGTCTGGAGGAAGGTATTGCTTCATCTTGCTTTCGTCTTAGGTGCTGTTGGGGGGGAGGATGGGCTCTGGATTGGAGGGGTTTGATTTTTCCCATGAGGGGGTGAAGCGGGTCGTTGGATTGTTTATGGGTTTTGTTTCGGTCATAGCTAGCGCTCCATATCGTTTCTTGTACCTTAAAC
>Ga0307509_10010452_pt1 | contig 11372 bp, 21 predicted proteins | sample 10_EM_MG_FD_202245 | JGI IMG/M metagenome (GOLD analysis project Ga0307509, IMG submission 202245) | Populus trichocarpa ectomycorrhiza microbial communities from riparian zone in the Pacific Northwest, United States - 10_EM | ecosystem: Host-associated > Plants > Roots > Unclassified | place... | reverse complement strand
TATATAGGCTGGAGCTCTAGACTTGTTCAATGTTGTGGTCTTTATTGTCACCGAAGACTCTTCCAGGGGCTAGCATACTACGTATACCACCTGCCTTGTTAACCATTTAACACTACTACTTAGTTTACTGTGCCAGGGGGAACAAGAAACATTCCGTCCAAATTTGTTCTGCTTTCAAGTACACTTGTAATGATTGTCATCTATCGATAGAATGAACCCTTCATCGATGAGAAATTCAATCGAAGACCTGATGTTGTCATTTGTTAGATCACAAAGTCACGGCTGTGCCATTTTGCATACCAGAAGTCAGTGGCTGTAAGCTGAGGGTGACGCTCCCTCATTTGTTGAACGGCGACCTCGAGGTTGATGCCAAGTTCTTTGTTTTCGTGCAACGTTCGGTCAGAAATACATGTCAAAAGGTCCAACTGCACTGGTGTCAGTAATCTACGCTTATCCTTGAGCATAGTGGGTGGCTATAAGCGAATAAACAAAATAAATGGATGAAAGAAAACAAGAAGCTTAACTTACGGGAGGACCTCGTTCGGATGATAAGGTATCAACCATGGCTTGAAGGATATGATAATATATTTCATGCGCATCACGAATAGGTTGAATATTGTAGACTTTGAGAAAGTTAAAGCCGTTGCATCTGTTCAAATCACCAAAAACGCGAACATATCCAAATGTCCTTTGATCAGAGAAAATATAAGGTGGTACAAAATTTGGGGGACAATGACAGCTTGACATACTCGAAGGGTGGGTCTCCCTCCGTCTCTGGCTGTCTATTACCCGTTATTTTGCCTGATCCATCATCAAAACCGTATCGCACGAGTCCCGAGGTCGAATGTGGTTCGTTGAGGTAGACATTCGCCACCAACATCACCTATGCATCATCCTTCAAGGGCTTTACTAGGGGAGGCAATCGAAACCATAACACACCCGCTTCACCGGAAATCCGTGTATCTGGAAAGGCGCGGCATCGTCGTTCGTTTTGATGGCGTCCAGGAGTTGGCGTACGGTCACGCGCCTGAGCCCGAAGGTCGGATTGGAGACAGAATTCTAAATTTCTGTATTAGCCTGAATATATGCGTAATCGAGAATATGCGCACCTGTGCGCATTGCGAAGGTGTTAAACAGTCCTCCTGACTCGAAAATGAGCCACCCAGCGGGATCATCAGGAAAAATAGATCGAATGGTTTCGTTCCTTGCGAGATCGGAGATTGTGAACAGAATGGGCAGAGGAATGGATGTGCATCAAGTCAAGATTGTCGGGGGTTGTTTAAGGTACTTGGGCTGAACATCATGGAAGAAACTTTGAGTAACGTGACAGCGGTATTATGTTGCGCCCCTTTCTCAATACAACCATTCCATCTCAAGCTCGTTTCTTCTTCGACATCCTCCCACGAGACAAACTTCATCCAAAACTTCAACAATTCAGAATGTTTCATAATGCTCCCAAGATTATATCCTCAACCGAAATGTCTGTGTCGGAAGCGAGGTGTGGACCGTTTATCGTATCGATGATGAATGACGAAACTGACTCTTCTGCAAGATGGATAACTTTGAAAAAGATCAAATACATTGATCAGGAGGGCAAAGAGGTTCTTTCAAATACCTTCCAATTTTGGTTCCTTGTTGATAAGCTTCAAAGAGATTGTGGGAGTGCGCAGAGCGAAAAACTCGCAAATCAACAGGAGTCGATGGTTCGCATCCGTGTGTCCGTTCCCCGAAATACGCTTAATTTTACACAGCTGTTGCCGTGTTCACTATCTTACGCTCTAAAACCAACGCCTTTCCTGCATCTACTGTCGTGATTGAACAGTACAGACCACCAATTGGAAAATATGTTATCGGTGCGAAGCACTTATCCCTACTACCCTCATTTAAGTGCTTAGATCCTTGCATTTAGAATTACCGGCTGGTAAGGCATTTCGTTCCCTGACACTTCACGTTAACAAACGAGAGATAAGGTTTAATTGATGAGGGAGAAACTGCGGAACAGGCAGCAATACGAGAGTTACACGAGGAAACGGGATACAAGGCAGAGGAGATACTTCAAGTATCTCCTGTCATCGTGAGCGACCCAGGTACCTACCAAGCATTCTTTGGGCTTCTCAGTCCTCTCAAAGGTGTCCTCGCCAGGTATGACGAATGCCAATATGCAACTGGTTGTTGTCAGCGTCCTCTTCGACGATGAACTGGAGATACCAGAACCGAGGCTGGATCCCGGAGAATATATTGTGACAAAAACTGTGGAACTCTCCAAGCTGAGCGCTGAATTGGAAGGTAAATCCCCTTTTTTTGAATTTGTCTGGTTGTTATTGACACTTAACCAGAATATGATAGAAAGGTACGAGTTTGACAAAGGGTGCTTGTCTGCTGACATTGTCAACAGGGTTTTGTTGTTGATGCCCGTCTCTCACATTTCGCCTCTGGCTTGCAACTGGCACAGCAATTAAGGATTTAGAAAAAGACCACGGGAATACAACGCAAACTAAAGATAAGGAGGTAGATACTCTTGAAGAAATGGAATGACTGTTAAATAGCAAGAATCAACGCTTTGCTTTAGCCTTTCCGTTGGCCTTCTTGGCACCACTCTTTTTGGGTCGTTCATCTTCCGAGTCATCTGATCCGCCTGTTTTCTTTCCTTCGGCTCGCTTTTGGTCAGCTGGTTTAAAGGTTAACACTGTTAATTTATAAGAACGATATTGGAACATACATTTGGCCGCCTTCCTCTCCAATTCGTCCCAATCATCGCCTACGATATAGTGAGTAATGGGTATCAGTCGTATAAATTTTTTATGAACCTTCATCGCTGTCATCATCACCTCCACCAAAGTCCGAGCCACTTTCGTCACTGCCACCGGCATCCGAATCATCATAATCACTCTCCTCATCACTACTTGCACTGGCTGCCAGTTCTTCGGGATCAGCTTCAAATTCAGATTCCGATCCTGATTCATTGGAGTGGTCACTCTGAATAATGGAACTATCAATCGTGGGACCTAAGGGTCGGGGATATAACATACCTCTACACCGCCTGCGTTCCCTAGAAAACTCCAACCACCTTGTTGGAAAAATTCAAAAGGACTTTCATTGATATGTTTCATGATCGGACCCCAATTCAAGTTGACGGGGCCTTCACTCATTGGGATGTCCACAGAGCTGCATGAAGTGTCAAGGAAAAACTTGCAATTGGAAAGGCAGAGGACACATACTCCAACCAATTCTTGACGTCGTCCATTTGGGAGCTCGGGATCGAGTTAATGTGTAATGGGGACTTGGTAAAATCCTTGAAAATGAAGACAAGATCGAATTGCTTCAGACCGTACTGGACACGTTCCAACGACGCGATTTCGATTTCCGATAGGGTGACAACGAGGAACGGCGGGTCAGTGAGATGAACCAAACACTCTGTCGTTGGTTGCAACCGCGCACTGGTACGGAAGGGAACACCCTCAAATGACAACTCCCTGAAAGGAATATCGAGTTCCAGCGTCTCGCCATTCTAGAGATTGGTCAAAATGAGTTCCTGAGGCAAAAAAGATCACGAACAGATGTTGAGGCGGCTTCCGCAACCTTATCAGCAAAAGTCCTAATCTCTTTGTTAAGCATGGCTCTGCGCTTTCTCTCCTGCTGCTCCATTTCGATTTCATCTTCATCACCATAACGGTGCTTCCGCTTTCGGTTGCCTGTTTCGTCAAACTGCACATCGGTTGCTTCCCGGAAGAATTGAACATCCTGAGAAGGTATGAGCCATAGGTGACCTCTCGGCATCCAAAAACTTACAAAGGCCTTCTTCTTCCCAATCATGATTGGGGCTTTGAGATGCAGGTGAACAATAACGAGCAGTTCGTGATCACAAGGTTGGAAAAAGAGGTGCTTGATGTTAGAGAACAAAATATCTAGACGATAGGATGAATCAAATCACAGAGTGAGAGAATTGAAGACGACATACCGACTTTCTGCGAGCCCATAGACTGATAGCGAATACCATTCTGGTGTATTTCCACCTCGCCGGGAAGTCGCTTTCCGTCAAGAGCGGGGCGAATGAATGCCTCAGGCATTTTGATGGGACGTCTGCCTTTGATTTCGAGGAGATTTCCTTGCTCGACAACGTCTGCCATCTCCTTCTTTTGTTGCTCTCTTTTGTTGGCTTCTTTCTTCAGATCGTTGATCTGCTTAACGATGTTGTCGAGGCGGTGCCCGTCAGGTGAGCGGTAGGAGACAGAACGAATGAAAGTGGCATCCGCGTCTTCAAACGGCTACGGAGAATGTGAGAATCTGCTTTATAGAAATTCAAAACAACTCACAGTGTCTTCTTTTTTGCCTGCCAATTGTCCGGGAGTTTGAAAGTTGATTCTGAGGTAGGTAAAGTCACCTTCGTCGTTCTTGCTAGCATTTTTTATCGTGTTGATATGAAAGGGGACAGCAAAGCCATGGATTGGAAGTACGACGGTTTGCGCTTTGCGGTCAACGAAGATCTATGGTTCAGTTTGAGCGCAACCAACTAAAAGTCAAGAATAAGCCTACCCGCAATTTCTCGATCTCAGAGGGCAAGGCTCCTTCACCTTTGTAACTCTGAAATTTCTTCCACCCTTTGCCCTCCTTCCCACCCGATCCTCCTCCATCCTCTGAGAATTTGGCCAATCCTTGAGACTGCAAAATTTGGTGAAGTTCGCGTTGGTGTTCGATCAATTTGACCAATGCTGTCTGGTGAACATCGTCTTGAACGGCGCGGCGAGTTTGATTACGAAGAACTTTTCCACCAACAGTTTTCGGTTTTATCGGGGTTCCGTTCTTGAAAGGGGCTACGAGTGGCTTCTTCGACCTCCTATCTTCCTCCTCTTCGCTGTCTGGTGTCAAGAAAAAAAGGGTATCCTTAGGTGATTTGACACCCTCGGTCATGAGCGTGGCCTTTGTGGCCTCAATTCTGATTGTATCCACAAGATTCAGAGCATATCTAGAGCATTCAAAATAAGAGAGCTTAGTAAAGAATACACAGTGGAATTATACCCCATACTTTTGACCAGATCTTTCGCTGAGTCCTGATAAACCCAGGCTAAGGTTGAAGACCATACCCTTCCGGATTATATGGGTGTTCTTTGGAGAAAGCATATATCCTCCATCTCGGAATTCAATACCTGTCTATGAGCAGACTCATTAAGCTTGTCAGTCAAAGGCGAATGGAAGACTCACTGCAAACCCGATATTTTTAACGAAATATTTCTCTAAATCGGGCATGTTGGCTTTCACATAATTCAATGCATGTTGATAAACATCTCTGGCTGATAGCCCATCTTTTATAAACAATAACAGGTCAGCCTGCAAAGAAAGGAGAAGATTGTACTGGGCTTCTTGGTCCTGGATATATTCCCATAAAAAGACAGACGTTCTATAAATGCAAGGGACATACTGGATTGGGGTCAACGATGAAAGTACGTCCGACGCTGGTGCTGTATGACTTGTAACGTATTCCAAAAGTGACCAAAAATACACCTTTGTGGGCAATATTGTCTTCGGAGGGTTCTACTGTGTATCTCAGGTCGTAACCGGATTTTGATGACTTGGATATGATAATTGGAGGGTAACAGAATTCCACTGAAGGCCAATCCACCTGGGAAGATATATCAGCCTGGATTGTACCCCCCAAAAAATTGGTGATTCACATTTTCAAGCCCTTTTCCTTTCGACCATACTTTCATATCAGGACCTTTCGCAGAACTACCCTCCCCAGATCCCAGACGAGTTTCGATCTGCGCTGAAAGCATTTCATGCGTGATCTTCGACTCCTTGTCCAGGATTGACTCCAACTTGGGGGCGACATGGTATTTCAAAAGTGTTGACGTCAAAGAGGCCGCTGTTTGTGTCCATTTCTAATGGATTGTTCAACTCATGCTTGATTAAACTATGTTAAAAAAGACTCACAAGCTCTTCTTCATCCTTCACTGCCATTAGCGTTGAGATAGCAGGCGCCATGTCGACAAGCTCGGGTTTCTCTGCTGCCTCGTTAACGAGTGCTTGCCATTCCGAAATAAGCTTGCCCGAAGGAGCTTCCTTAATCAAGGACCCAACCTTTTTTGCTGACTTATACATGTCAAGAAATTTTGGAAGAGCATCGCTAGGGACATCTTTGCTTTTTGGGCGAGCAAGAATTTCAACAGTAACGCCTTTTACAGCCTTTTCAATCTGTGAGAGAATCTTTGCTAAAAGGGGTGTCAGAAAACCAGTCAGCTCCAATTTCAAACAATATACCCTTAGAGGCGGAACACAAGATAGAAATTTTGTCCTTTTGGAAAAGGAAGAGGGTTGATGGAAACTCATATCCTAGGAGCCATTGCTAGCAAGCCATCATTGAATGAAAATGAGTAAGGAAAGTCCCACGAAATTGTGTCGTCGTACCTGGAAGCAAGATCCCTTGCGCATGGGATCATCATCCGAGGTTGGATCTCCCGCGACCAGTAGAAGCATGTCAACGTCGCTTATTGACTCGTAATCTTCATCTTCTTTGGCGTTCTGGTACACGAGAATTGGAGTTAATAAAGGGTCAAGGCAAAGAGGAAGGGCGAACTAACTGCCCAGGAATCGTAGATCCGCTTAACGCGAGTGGAAAAGACAAACTTGTTTAGTTGGGTGTCAGCCATGGGCGCTGGAGGGAAATGCAGAGAAGGGGCGAAAGAGAACGCGTCAATGGATTTCAGTGACGCGCCGTAATGCTTGGCGGAGTTTGAACGTTGCATGGAACGGGAGATGCCGTCCACTTTCTTGTCACCCATTAACGCCAAATTAACGCGGCAGAATTCGATCGTCCAAACGCATGAGGGCCCGGCGAGCACCTTTTCTTCAACTGCAAGTGACGCTGTCCACCCAACCATCCGATGTCCTATCATTGGCAGCCGAACAGCGGCCACCTGAAACTAGTCTGGTCAACGCCAAGAATTCGAACGAGAGCGGCAGGCAACACTCACAGGCAGTGTATATCCTAAAACCTCACAATACGGCACTCAGCCTCGCATAAGAGACTGCCTATAAATTATTTATCCACAGTTGGATAAAATGTGTACCCCGTATTGATTAAATAATAAGTAAGAATTTCTGACGGGCACTGATGAAGTAGAGCTCCAATTCTGATGTCTGAATTCGTGAGGTCTAGTGATCGTGCATGGCACAAGTTCACCTGCTCCGGGAGTGCAATCGCCCCCTGGCATTCACTTCGCTTGGCGTAAAATATTGCCCATAAAATGTAAAAGTCACTTTTCCAAAGAGCAAGGCCACACCGATTCCCGAAATCCTCACAAGGCTCCTAACTAGGGACTAGCACGGTCCGATTCGGTTCCCGTCCGTGACTGAGTCACGGATACCGCCAAATACGGATACGGATCGTCACGCCACGGATCTACCCGGCGTATCCGAGGCTGTGCACGCCAAACATTTGCCAAATCTTAGGCAAATGATGCGAGAAAGGGCTTCACTCGCTCAATATTGGCCGGATTTTTTCAATTAAAAATGCGTTAGAAAGCTACGAGCCGTAGGAATACAATGGTACCATTCTCTTTACAGCTAATTCAATGATTTATGTGAGAAATATTAATGAAACAGTAACATCAATGTCAATCTTCAAGTTTATCAGCACTAGCATCCCCCCCTGTCTCCCTTCTGAGTATCATCTCACTAATAATGTCAAATGCAGGCCAAAGTGGTGTCTTAGACCATGAACCTACTCCCATTCAGGCCTTGAATGTCTGGGAGGACATGTTATGCTGCATGAAATTGACCTGTCGGCACCCAGTTGAAAATGCTTGCTCAGCATCAACAGAGGTAGCTAAATTAAGTTGAATTCAACATAAATAAATAAAAAAGACTAGACTGAATTACCTGGGGCTGATACAAAGTCCAGGGCCATTTTTGCAACCATTGGACATGTTTGTGAAGCAGCATGCCAATATGCCATATATCCATGAGCATTTGCCACTGCCTCTGATGAGATGGTAGGTTCTTGAAGATATGCTTCAATATGATCATATGGGTGCTTTTTCTTTTGGGCAGTTTTGGTTGATTCCCATTTTGAATGCTGCCAATAAATATTCAATATAATCATAACAAAATTATAGAGAATGTGGCACCTTGACTTTCTGCTCTGTCTTACCTCCCTCACCAGCAGTAATATCTGGACCATATTTCTCAATCCAGTGAGCAATAACAGAAGCTTTGAGACAGCGGATTTCATCCCTCATAAAATCATTCTCCTTGAACCAGTCAACCTTCCGATCTGGGCACATTACTAGATTCAAGGTCAGTTATGAGTCAAGCTCTAAAAGATTGTGACATTACTCATGACAAAGAGATATAACTTGCTTTCCTTCATAAGGTCAATGTACTTGTTGATAAGAATGATTGATGCACAAGCTGCAATTCGAATGACAGCTGGTGTAGGGGGAAGTGGTTCATTATCGTCATCATCATCTTGCTCTGGCAGGGTATCCTGGACCACAGCATTCATATCCCAGTGGAGGACATATAGCAGAGGAAGTGCTTCAGCAATTAGAGGAACTTCAGCCTGCGAAAATAGCAATGTGAGGTTCTTAAAAAGCTATACAGGTATTTTTAATTAGCTTGCTCAAGTAAATGATCAAATAATACCTTCAAAACCTCCAAAACTTCATCAGCAAGTTCCCATTGCTCATCATTGAGGGAATAAGCAGTAAGTTTATTTGCATGAACACCAGTCATTGCCTGTATGATGTCCTTGAAGAAAATATGAGCATCAAGACAATCAAAGTCAGAGTTCCATCATGTTGGCACATGACAAGCTAAAGTGTGCTGGCTATCAGCAATTTCTGAATCTTTGCTATTTGAGATTTGGTCCACAAAATCCTGATTGAGAACTGATGCATCATGAACCCGTCGAGCTAGGCCCGACACCTAAATACAATATAAATCAGTGATTTGGATAACTACATTTGAAAATAAGAGAATATACTGCAGGAAATATCTTTAATGCTGTCTTCTCCTCCGCAGAAGTCATCTTCACTTTGTAGAATTTCTGCATATCCGAAACTGCTTGATCACAGGTGGACTTTACTGTCTCCCGATCATGTTGAATCTGTCCATCATCTTCTTGCTCAACCTGATCATCTGCAATTGCCTCTTCTGCTGCTGCAATATCTTCATCACTATCAGACTCCTGTTCAAAGTCCTCCAAAATTTCAGTAGCCTTTTTTGACTTAGGCTTTTTGAAAAAGAAGGATATAAAAATCTAATCAAGTTTAGTATTTAGAGAACAATCCAGAATTTTGAATAAATAGCACAAACCTTGGCAATGAGATTAATAATATGACAGAAACACCAAAGATGAGCATCAGCACCCCAGAAATTCAGTATGAACTCTGGGAGAATTGCTGCAAGGCAGTTACAGTTACTTGCATTGTCCATGCAAAGTCCCAGAAGCTGCAATAAAATTCAGAAATGGATGCCAGAATTTAAAAAACATATTACAAATTTGTCAAGTTGAAATCATTTGAGACAGTCAGCAGTGACTTCAGCCAGGTACCGACCATCATGTGCATGAGTCAGGCTGTTTAATAAAGTAAAATTTTCAATATAGAATAAAAATGTTATTAAAAAAATCATACCAGATGAATTCAAGAACTGTTCGATAGATTATCCCCTTGTCATGCCAGATGACCACAAGCCCAAGATATGATACAACAATGGGTGCAGTCCATCCATCAAGAACTAGATGAATTGTACTATTCAAAGCCTAAAGATAACAGGAAATTAATTGCAGATCTAGAACAGTTAATGAAACATACCAGAAAATAATTCATAACCCAAGTGGAAGCATGCTTGTATATATGGATCAGGTCCTGCTGAACAGTTGTTGGATGAGGAACTCGGGTGCCAGGGTGAAGCATCTCAACTTTGCACAAATAGTCTTCATCCATGACTGAGTTGATAGGCCAAGACTGCTTGGCACATCGTATGGTGATAAGGGCCCAGTGACCACTCTCAGAATAAGGAATTGCATCAGCAGAAGTATTCTTTTGGTGCTCAATACCTTGCTTTCGCAAGCAGGCATCTGCAGCCTTCTGAAGATTACTTGTGCCATCAGCACCACCTTTCTTCCGAGCCTGTACAATAGGGCCAGAAGTATGGAGTTCAGAATGAGTTTTACATGTAAATACAAATGATAAAGACTGTTCACCAGAGGTCTTGTCAATGTTGCGTTCAAGGGTAGTGTTATAGTGATCATAAACTTGTGAAAAACGATTGATAAAGGCGGCATCTTTTAGCCAATCATGCTTATGAGAAATTATGCAAGAAAATCAAAAATAACAATCGTACCAATGATTTCCTGGTCTGTCATGTCCCATACCTCATCATCTGACATCCTTTTAATATTCTCTGCTGCCCTTTTCTGCCAAGCCTTGATAGGTGATACAAGAATAGGCACACAAGGGCAGTTAATAGCCCAAGTTGGTGTCATTGGTTGATCACCCAAGTCCGACTCACTCCCGAGTCCCAGATGAGATCTCATCAAATACCTCTCCAGGGGATTCAGGACGAAAATTTAGTGGTGCCTGCAACTCATTCTGGGTAGGGAAAATACGAGGAGCTGGGGCAGGGCCAGGTACAGGCAGAATTTGAGCTGCAGTTGACCTAGAGGTGTGAGAAGGGGCTACAGGGGCTACAGGATCTGGATTCTGAGCCTGAGGTTGTTTCTTCTGCTGTTTAGGGCCTCCTTCCGCAGCAGGAGCTCGAGGCATGTTGCACAGAGATGAGGGGAGATGGAGAGATAGTGTGATAAGCGCTGCACGATTGGAATCAGTCGGAGTTACAAATCGATCTAAATATAACTCGGATCTACGGATAACCGCGGATTGAACCGCGGTTCACACAGTTCGATCTGTCAACCAAACAGTAATCAAACTGGCAGTTGGACCACGGTTTGGCCTGATCCGTGCTAGTCCCTACTCCTAACAGATGTGGGTGTTTTGACAATAATAGTTCAGTCACACTGGATTTCCCAGTGCACCGAGCAGTGCCCAGCAGCTCCTAGAAGCCAGTAACAAATCCAAGGTGAATTACCATGTCTTGCAATCTAGTTTGCATAAAGAATCTTTCTCAAGTCATCCACCAGCTAATGATACACTGAAAGCTTAAATATCAAATTTAAATTTAAGAGAGAATTCCTTTGCCACAATAAATACACATTAAATCTTTGTAGTATAACTAGTATATGCTCTCTAAATTTAAAGAGATTTGGAGGTGTTCCCGTTGAGATATTCCGAAAACATGGGTGTACATCTCGGCTAATTTCGTAGAAAATACTAGAAATAAAGTGGAAACTTGTTACGAGTCCCCTTTAGGGC
>Ga0307509_10010451_pt1 | contig 11373 bp, 22 predicted proteins | sample 10_EM_MG_FD_202245 | JGI IMG/M metagenome (GOLD analysis project Ga0307509, IMG submission 202245) | Populus trichocarpa ectomycorrhiza microbial communities from riparian zone in the Pacific Northwest, United States - 10_EM | ecosystem: Host-associated > Plants > Roots > Unclassified | place... | reverse complement strand
CACTTACTCATTGGTGGGCTGACAAGAACCAATTGCTGCCAGTTGTTGGTTCTGTTGTCTCATGGATCTACTGACTGCATTACAGATGCCTTGGCCATGTCGTCAACCTTGCAAATGTTGCTGTGATGGACCACATCACAAAGATCGCAGCAGTGGAAATGACCACTGCTATCTGGGAGTATGACCCGTCCCTGCCCAACAACTGTGTGCTCAACGGCTTGCTTGATGTAGTTGCAGCTGTCCGAACACTTGCAATCAAGGTTCCAGGTCAGCCCTTGTTATGTGTCTCTCCCATCTAACTTGTTATTATAGATCCAGTCTTCTAGTCAGCGCATTGAGGCATTCAAAGCCCTTCAACTCGAATTTGGAATCGTCAACACCCTTAGTATCCCCCTTCATAGCAATGTAAGGTGGGGAACTGCCTATCGGATGCTGAGTGTGTCATACAGACTCCGTCGGGTATGGCTTTTTTTCCCTTTGATTTCCCATCACTAACGTCGAATGATAGGCTATCAATCTCTTCATCTCCAGTGCCGATCATCGCTATGGCCCTATCACAACCATTCAACGTGAAGGACAAGTTGTCAAACACATCCCATGGTCTGCATTTACGTTTTCCAAGAGGGATTGGGAAAGGGTGAAAGAAGCAGCGGAAATCTTAGATGGGCATGATTCACATCACCATTCCTTTCTGTAAAACTAACACTTCTCTGATGTCCCAAGGACTCTAATGGGGTACAGCAGTACTTCTCCGCTAAGAAGCGTCCGACACTATGGCACACTCTTCCTGCAATCTAGGAGCTGCAAACTGCCTTGGAAGCCAAGCGGGATGATGCTCACTTCTCGGCCTATCGAACAGCAATCGACAATGGACTTGCAAAGCTCAGCAAGTACTATTCGCAGTTCGACAAACAGCCTGCCTATGTCATTGCGCTTGGTATGTCTTTCTTCATGCTCTGAGCTTCTTAAATGCCTTCCACTTACTGACTTCCATAGTGCTGCACCCATACTTTAAACTTGCCTACATCGAGATTGTGTGGGGTGGACCAGTGGAACAAGAAGCCAAACGCGACGAGGGGAACCCACATGCAAAGGATTGGCAAGACGAGGCCTGGAAGATACTCAAACGCACAGTATGTACCTATTCTTTGGTGGGTTCTGCATATCTAACTTATATTGGCATCACAGATGGGGCATTACTACAAGAGCCAGCCAAATCTGAAACCAACACCGACTCAAGCCCCCAACAATAACAATTCAGTCCTTTCAGAGTTTGATCATCATCGGCTCACATTGCTATCGGGCCAGGCGGGAGAAGGATGGCTGGCTGAGCTGCACCGATATCTTAAGGACATGCCTGCAAATGTTACAAAGGATACAGACATTGTGGAGTGGTGGCAGGTGCGTAGTTGGTCCTGATGCACTCAGTATTACTCATTTATAATGACCTACAGAATAACGGACATCATTACCCCACCCTCCGCCATATCGCAATCAATTTCCTCACATGCCCAGCTTCCTCTGTCCCTTGCAAGTGGCTGTTCTCTGGTGGTGGCAAGATCGCAACAAAGCGTCATGCTCAGTTAGGAGTGGCATGTTTCGAAGAGCTGCAAGTTATGAAGTTTGCATGGAGAAATAATATTGGGGACCTCGCTGCTTGGAACTCAAGCCAGGTGGAGGAAATAGATGACGAATTGGAGGAATATTGGGACATGCTGGCTGCAGATGGGGAGCAGGCGAGGTGGGATACTTAGGTCGAGGACTTGAGGTTGTTTTATTCCACAAATATATAGACTAGTCTAGACACCAATAATACCAAGTTGAACTGGCAGAAATTGCAGCAGCATCAGCAGGAGTTGCACATGCTTGTGCCACGGAAGCATCCCACACGCCCACACAACTGGCTACCAACACGTGTTTTTGAGTTCTTTGGGAACGTGGCCTTAGTTTCTCTTCATTTCTTTCATCCTTCCTTGTACGTGTGGACTGTATGTCTACGTTATAGTGGCGAAAGCGTGCTTGGTAATGGTCCCCCTTTTTGACCCTTATGCTAGTTGGTGCACTTAGGTGAGTACTACTGAACAATACAATGCCAGCTCATGCAGACCGTCGCTCCCCAAACATGTGCAGGGAAAGGGTTGTATGCTATACTGCAATGAAGGCTGGCACACTAAGCAAGTATCTGATAAAAATCAATTTCAATGAACAGATTGCTGCCATCCACTGTGCAAAGGGTCTAGGGCCGTACGTCCTCTCCATTTCTCTGATGAGTTGTGTCATTTACAGGCAAGATTCGAATGCTATTACCCCCCTGCCGGCAGCACCCCCACCTCCTCTTGCTGCTGTACTGCATCTGCTTCCTATCCCAGCAAAACCTGTCAAAACGGCGCCCAAAGATGCTGCAATAATATAATCGGGACCACAGCCTCTGTCGATATATCCCACACCTGTCATGCTTCCTCCACTTCATTACCCATCGGCCAGTCACAGCGGCACTCTTATTCTTCAACTCAAGAGCCATGGCCTTGCACATGGCCTGTGCTTCAGCCTACTCCATTCACGATCATAACCTAGTTGATGAATCCACACCACCTTGGCAGCTGTGCGACGCTTGGCCTTTGCAAGCCAGAACTTGCTTGGTGTATGCTTTTATGAGGTTAAAGATGCCAAAACTTGGCATCTAGATGCACAGATGTTTGCAGTTTGGGCTGCGGATGCTAAAGATAAGTCAGACTTTGTGGGCTACTGCTACCTTGATCTCTTCCCACGCCATGCGTCGCCCTATATCTATCCTTTCTTTCCAGCTGTATTACTCACTTCATGAAATCTCTAGAATCAAAGTACAGCCACATGGCCGTCTGGGGCTTGCTACCTGGTTACATACATCCTCGACAAATAGCTGCATTGAGTGTGGGCTGCAGTATTCTTGCCATGGGTCTCGCAACACGCTGAAGTCAACCAGAGCCGTGTTCTTCACTCCTCGGCCCTTGTTCCAGCCCCCAGTATGTCTTCTCTTCGTTAGGATGTTTGAGAGTCTAACCAACAAGCTATGTCCAGCATCCAATCTCACTCCAGGTGCAGCTACCAATAGACACCACCAAGCTGGAGTAGATGGTCGATGGTACAGTCATGACAACACCCAAGTTACTCTCATATGAAAACCTGACTTGGTCAATGTCCCATTTCTGGATTTACCAGACCTACCTTTGTCAGCCACTGACCTCGTCCATCTTCACATTTGGGACATTCCAAATTCCAAGTTTCATTCCATCTGATGTGATCCCCACTTAATGGCAAGACACTCACGCGCTCATCAATTACAACACCATTGTGAGCTACAACCTTGAGGACAAAGATCTGCTTGTGCTGAGTGTGTAGGACCCAAAGAAAAAGTAGATGACAGCGAGTGTGAGGGTGAAGGGATAGTAATGACATTTGGCAGTAGCTAGGATACAATACAATAGAAGAGCATGAAATGGGAAGACATATGAATGAAAAGGGAGACCAAGGGGATGTACGAAACATCGAAAAGGGCTACAAATGCCCTAATTCCAAGACCACAGCATGCACCATCCTTACACCACAGAAGCAATCCCACATGCCATAACCAGCCACTGGGGTATTACCCATTATCATGATGATGCGGTCGTGGAGCATCAAGACAAACAAAATTGAATGACACACTTGAGTCTTGATGGCATTGTTGAGTCTTGATGGCATTGACACAAAAAGACCAGGACAAGGTCAAACACATTTCCTGATAACACATTAATGAGATAGTGCCATGAGCTTGATAACAAATATAACGCACCTGTTACTCTGAAAAAAAAAAAACAGAAGACTGAAAGACTGGTGAAGACCGGTCTACAGACTGTAGGTAGACTGGTATGGACCGGTCTTCATCGGTCCGGTCCAGTTATTTACCTTTTCATAAAAGTTCTGGACTGGTCTCAGTCTTGGTTAACCCCAAATTAGGTCCAAAAACCGGACCAGACCGGACCTGAAAACACTAACAAGGGCAACCTAACATTAATGTCATTAACCACAATACCAATGGTGCACTTAAAGGAAACCCCCCACCTATCTTTGATAGAGATAGATCTAAAAGCAGGACCTTCCTAACTGCCTTCTATCTCTGGAGGTTAACCAACAAACATAACGACACTATAAGGAAGCCTTACTCACACGTCACCGCTCTCCTTTCCTACATGAGCAGACCACAAGTAGACTCCTGGAAGGAAGAACAGCTTGACAAACTCATTGAAGAAATAGATGATAGAACCCAAGAAACAGATGAAGTCCTCTGGGATAACTTCATAGAAGCTTTCAAACAAGCATACACCAATACAAATCTCAGAGAAGAAGCATACCAAGCACTATGCAAAGTTCACCAGAAAGAAAGTCTGGATGAATTCTTTGCCAAATTCAAAAGACTGGCCAGAGACACCAATATAGCACTCAATGATCAAGGAACTATTGAACTCCTGAAAAATGCCTTGACAGGAGCACTCACTTGATCAGTTATCCAACTCCCCAGATATAATGTAAGCACCGATCCTGGCTGGACCTTCAAAAAATGGGAAGAAGAAGCCAGAAAGCAGCACCTCAAATGGAAAACCAGTATACAGTATACCAAACCAATTGATCCACGGCAACAGGCAATGTACAGAGCCTTTGGAATCAGTCCACACTGCGGAGGAAACAACCACAGAGGACATACCAATGGACCAGGACGCTGCACTACCACCCAAGGAGGAGATGCAATAGATGTTGACGCCTCAAGGACTGGCAAAGGCATACAACACTCCAAAGCAAAGAAAAATGAGCTAATGGCCAATAATCAATGCTTCTATTGCAAAATTCAGGGACACTGCACTAAAGATTGCTGCAAGAAACAAGTGGATCACTGCAATTATGAAAGCGGAACCAATAACAGCCCTGGTAGAAGTGGATCAGCCAACTATCCTGGCAAAAGCGAACCTACTACCAATTGTGCCACACCCATTGCACCAGATATGACCCCTGGAGACATTTCTAGTTTCTTGGAAGAAAATATGGGCTTGCTTGATGAAGATACCAAGCTGAGCATTGTCAAATCTCTTATGCCAAAGGATTTTACTGAAGCCCAAAACTAGCTGCCATAGTTAGGGCATTCCGCCTTGATAGTGTGTTTGTAAACAAGTCAAACTCAATACAAGTTAAAATTTTGCTATCACACTATTGAGGGAAGGCAGAAGAAATCACATTACTAGACACTGGAGCCACTGAAAGTTTTATCAATCATACCACTGTCACTCACCTATGCCTAGGAACCAAGAAACTTCCCTATAACTGACCTGTCTACAATGTCAATGGAACTCTTAATCGACATGGCATCATCACTTATGCTTGTGATCTATTAGTAACTAAAGGAAACAAGAAAATACAACAACATTTCTTTGTCACTAACCTTGGACGCGATAGGTTCATCTTAGGATACCCATATTTCAGGGAATTTCAACCTGACATTGATTGGGCTAATGGCATGCTAAGGGGACCCACAATTCACATGGAAACACTACTCTTTGGAACCCTCCAACACACAAAAACATGGATCAAAAGCAAAGCACCAGAAAATGAAGACCTTATACTAGAAGCACAACAAACCAGATGCACTCCATGGATGGGAGTTACCCCTTCAGAAATGATGGGAGGCCCAGTGGAGGTCAACCGCACCCATACAGCAGTAGAAATGGCCCACAAGTATGCATTGAAACATGGGAAGGGGGAAGTAAAACTTCCTGAAGAATTCAAATGTCATACAGCACTATTTTTGGATGAAGAGGCAAATAAATTCCCCCCATCAAGGGGAGATGGAGACCACAAAATTGTACTACTGGATACTGCCCCTACCTGCTTCAATTGTAAAGTTTACCTATTATCATAGGACAAACAAGAAGTGGAAGACAAATTCTTGGATGAAAACTTGGCCAAAGGATATATTGCACCCTCGGATTCCCCATATGGTTTTTCCACATTTATGGTCCCAAAGAAAGACTCAAAGGAAAAATGATATATTATTGACTATTGCCCCCTCAATAATGTTACCTGAAAAGATGTCACTCCACTCCCAAATGTATTGAAAACCTACAAGGAATGGAGTTATTCAGCAAATTTGACATTCAATGGGGTTACAACAATATCCATATTTGGGAAGGTGATCAATGGAAAGCAGCATTCAAGACACGTCAAGGCCTTTTTGAACCAAAAGTTATGTTCTTTGGCATGTCAAATTCCCCTGCCAGTTTCCAGCGATTCATGAATGGCATACTAGAAGAATTATACAAACATTTCGAGCAAAAGGGCATCCACAATATCCAATGCATGATACAAAACTACATGGATGACTGTGGTCTTGGCACATTACTCAAAGATATAGTGCTCCACATTGAAATCATTCACTTCCTATTTGACCTCCTTGCACACCATGGACTCCATCTTAAACTATCAAAATCGGTCTTCATGCAACCTCAAATGGACTTCTTAGGCATCAGAATATCTAAGGATGGAGCCACTATTGACCCAGCTAAAGTCGCAGGTCTCAGGGACTACCCAAGAGAGCTTAAAGACCAATGCCAAGTCTGAGGATTCCTAGGAGTTGCTGGTTACCACCACATGTTCTGTGCAAACTTCTCCATTATCACCACACCACTTACTAAACTCACTGGGAAAACTGTACCATTCAAATGGGGCCAAGAACAAAAGAACGCACAAGAAAAACTTATCACCCTCATCACTAACACCCCAGTACTTGTCAAACCAGACCCAAGTCGCCAATTTGAACTTGAAACAGATGCATCACAAATTGGCACAGGAGCAATACTCTATCAATGTGATCCCCCACCTAAAAACAACAATGGCACAGAAAGATTAGGACTGTGAAGACCAGTAGGATTTCATTCCCAGAAATTCACCACAACTAAACAAAACTACCCCATATATGATTGTGAATTTCTAGGTGTCATGCAGGGTCTACAATGCTGGTCCCACCTACTGAAAGGAACAGCAATCCCAGTCTTGGTATTCACAGACCACAACAACCTACACTACTATAGGGACACCAGAAAAATTGGTCCACAAGTCACTGGCTATCTACCAGAAAGAGAACAATACAACATAATCCTGGAATATAAACCTGGTGCAACAAATCATGCAGACACTCTATCTAGGTGACCTGACTATGAAGGAACAAATCCTGCTAATGAAGATGTCACTATATGGCCTGACAAATATTTCTGTGAAAATCACACCTCAATCTGCATATTCGACATGGATAGTATCAGCAATAACCTAGACAGCAAGGTCAAACTAGCACAATACACCAATCAACCTAAACTCAAGCAATGGGCACCATTACATAATCTATCCCTACTTGACAGCACCCACTGGTATCACGGGACTGCCCTGGTTGTTGTGGCAGACAACAGCCTTAGGAGGGGAGTAATTTCCCTTTTTCACAACCACATGACTGCTGGGCACCCTGGAATTACCAAAACCCTCCAATTAATTGCACCTTACTACTGGTGGCCCAACATGAAATTCATCATCACTGAATACATCAAAGGATGCACTACCTGCCAAATGACCAAAGTCAACACCCATCCTACCCATCCACCTATGTTCCCCATCACCCCTGCAGACAATGCATGACCTTTCAAAACCATTGCAATGGATTTCATCACTAAACTACCACAGTCAGGAGGTTTCAACACCATTCTCATGATCATGGACACTGATTGCTCCAAAGCATCTATCTTCATCCCCTGTCACAAGACCATTGACTCAGAAGGAGTCACATTACTCTACCTCAATCATATCATTCCCTACTACAGCATTCCCCATAAGATCATCTTGGACCGTGATGTCTGTTTTGTCTTGAAATTCTCAACAGAACTTTGTTGAATTCTCAATATCCATCAGAACATCAGCACAGCATATCACCCTCAAACCAATGGGGCAAGTGAAAGAACCAATCAAACCCTAGAACAATACCTCCAAGTATTCTGTGGAACACAACAAAACAACTGGCACACATGGCTCCAGCTCACTCAATATACCAAGAATTCATGGCCATCTGCAACCACCAAGAAACCCCATACAATTTACTCATCAGATACACCCCACAAATACATCAACCAACCAGAAAGACCACCATCCCCTCCCTAGAAAAATGACTCTCATCCATTGAAGAAGCCAGGAAAGCCACCCAAGAGGCCCAATATAAAGCGTAAGAATCCTGGATCAAAGAGCACCCACGGTTCACACCATTCCCCACAGGATCAAAGGTCTGGCTAGAAGGGACAAATCTAAAATTACCCAGTAACATTATGCCCAAGCTTTCCCCAAGGAGATACGGACCTTTTAAGGTAGTCTCCCAAATATCAAAAGTCACTTACAAACTCAAACTCCCTTCCACTTGGAAAATCCATGATGTCTTTCATGCTTCCCTTCTCACACCTTACAAAGAAACTGACCAACATGGACCAAACTTTCTGGAACCACCACCAGACATACTAGGTGGCAAACCAGAATGGGAAACCAAGAAGATTCTCAACGAGAGGTCTTTTGGCTGTTGGAAGAAGAAGCAGTACCTTGTGCGCTAGAAGGACTATTTGCCAGCTCATGATTTATGGGTTAACGCCAAGGATCTCCACACTCCAGAGTTGCTATCAGACTTTCAAAACACTTCAAACAGTATAAGAACCCTTTCCCTTGACAAGTCATCCCCAGCATGTCCAACTGAGCATTCTACACCTTCACTGAAGAACCCCCATTCAATTCCTTCTGTCACCTCTTCAGAGACCTCACCATCTGGCCTAGTCATAAATTCCATGTCTTCATCCCAGTTGCCAAGAAAACTTTGTCAGTATACAGAAATATCCACACCACTCACACTTATGCCCTTGAACATTCCCATTTTTGTAAGGAGTGTTACTGTCCCTATCACCACTGAATGCCCATTGACTTCACTCAGTCAGCCCACTTCAGCTATGTCTACGTCAGACCAGGAGGTACCACAGTCTATACACAGCAGTCCATCTATGGCAACAGGGACATTACCCTTTTCTCCATGATCGTCCCCACCACTGGAGCTACCTACCATTGCTGGACTAGAGGTCACTGCTACAGTGACAGATATCTACTCCAATCTGAGGACAGCTTTGAGCAGTTTCCTGGGTGGATCATAAGGTCAACTACTGTCCTTCCCCACCCCCATACTTGGTTGCACTTCACCATCCCCTATCCCGATCCCACTGCATATCTTCCCTCAGAGCAAGGACAATATGGTTTGAGTACCATCCCCCTCCCCCTTGTTGACCCTACCCCCAACCCCATTACTCCAATGCCAGCACTGTCGCCCTCTATCACCCCAGCCATCCAGCATCCACTCAAACATAGTCATTGACGCTCTCCCTGACAGCAAAGTACTCACATTAGCGGGACAAATTCCCTCTTTGGCAATGGTTTGCCATATGAGAAAGCAATGCAGAGCCTTGTTGAAGTACATGGAAATGCAGGAACATATAACTGGGGCTCTTTCAGCTTGGACAGAGGATCTTCTCCCAGCAATTAACATCTTGGGCAATACTGAGCTTGACAATCAAGTCGTTACCACTACCTTCTATGACTACACTGCTGTCAAACATATTTTCCTTATTCCCCAGATTCTCAAGAAAATTGAAGAGTACATGTCAGATGATGATGTACAAAGCGATGAACCAATTAGATTCGCTGAGTATAATCCCACCATTTCCCTCTCCTCCATGCCTAATCCCATCCCCAACGTTCCCCAACTCACTGAGCAGCTTGACAACCCAAATCACCCAGGAGTTGGATGGAGTGAGTATGACTGCAGTAATGTATGGCAGTACCCTCTTGTCTTTCTCAATGAGTATGGTCAAGATGAAATACCACGATATGTTACCTTCAGGCAGGTTGGAATTGACACTCACATCGTAGGGGTCTGCAAGCCAGGAGACCCCGAGTATTCCATTCCCCTTCATGTGCAGGCACATCCCACTCCAAATTTCAATTGCCCTGGGGTCAAAGATTACAACCTCAACATTTTTCACCCTTCTTCCACCTCTTGACTTCTCATTGGCAATGCCATCATAGACCTCAAGGACCCTGGTGTTGTTGCTGATATCTATAGGTATCAAGCACATCAGAGTGAACTCAAGGTGGTAAAGCACCAACAAGTTGAACTTGACAGAAGAGAAAGCAATTCCCAGAGCAAACTCAGTATGGTGGAGTGACACCTCACCCACACTGCCATCTGCACTTGACTCACCCCTCATCTCAATCGCATTCACCCTCCCTCCACTAATGCCATCCACATTCCCTGCATTTTTGCAGCTCAAGGGCCACCTGATGTTGAGGAGGGCAAAGACAGTCTCAAATGCCGTGCTGTCCTAGGCAAGTGGTGTCAGGGAGGCAAACCCAAGTTTCCATATTGCCTCAAATGCAACAAGTCGTGCCCCAACCACATTGCGGAGGAGTGCCCCCTCTGGAAGACATGTCATTGGTGTCTTAGTACCCAGTGTTATAATCCACCCCAATTTTTCTCATCCTCATTGGACCCCCTCCTTGTCACCCTATCCAAACCACCACTCATGGCCAAGCAACCATTACCATTGAACCCATCACCCCTACCAGACCTGCCACCGCTACCATTCAGTGAACCATCCAAACCATCATCACCCCTTGATCAGCCACCAGTCAAGCCTCTCATCCCCGTCCCATGGAACATCCACCATTGGGACTACTCCTCAATGGAGATGTACCAAGAGCCACCCCTAGTAGAGAACCCACTGGAAGATCCAGACAGTCCAATGGAGGACACACCGCCCTTAGAGCCCAAACCAGTCACTCACTATGAACCTGATGTCCCTGGAGGACAGACACATACCTTGTCCCCAGAAGAGTCCCCTATCGAACCCTGGGAAGCCTACCTCACTCAGCCCAGTAGTCCTGTGTCCCACAAACACTCCCTGTCACCCACAAGTCCCTCTTCAGCGCCCATATGACAACGTACCAGTCATGAAGGCAGTTACCAGTCAATCACCCCTTCTGCCTCATCGCCCATAGCTGGCACCTTGCCCCAGAGTCCGGGCCACCAGTTGACCTCTTCAGGAGAGTCCGCGGACAATCCCTCATCCATGCAGAGCTCCACAGACAATGCGGATAGCGACATGGCCCTTAATTGGGTTACCATCAATACTGACTACCTTAAAGGGTAGTTGCTTACACTAGACGCCCATTAGACCAGAATGGGCACGCGGAGATCAGATCTCCTCGGATCAACTTCAAAACTCGTGGTCGTCATTGCATCAT
>Ga0307509_10010450_pt1 | contig 11373 bp, 19 predicted proteins | sample 10_EM_MG_FD_202245 | JGI IMG/M metagenome (GOLD analysis project Ga0307509, IMG submission 202245) | Populus trichocarpa ectomycorrhiza microbial communities from riparian zone in the Pacific Northwest, United States - 10_EM | ecosystem: Host-associated > Plants > Roots > Unclassified | place... | reverse complement strand
ATACCGATACTACTTGTTCACTGATGGGTTTTCCTGCCGGTTATTATTTTGCTGTGCGCTCGGGGACCTCCTAGGGCCAGCCCGACAGTCAACAAGCGTCACGTACGTGTTGAGGATCTTGAGTCATTGGTTTGGGTTCATTATTATGCTGAAGGAGGCTTCGGCTAGCTCGCTCGGAAAGGGGAGGGCGACCCAACCCACGGCGGTTGAGAGAGAGAGGCGGGGCTCGGTCCGGGAGCGGGAATTAGACATCCGCGACGTGCCGGCTCTAGAACGTCCCCTTCTCGCCGCTCGTGACTTTACCTCAACCCGAGCATTCTACCATGTCCGTCGTGAGTCGAAACGCATACACACGCCTCCTCCCCCACGTGTATTAAACACCCTTGGATTCCCAGAGTCGCCTTTCCTCCGTCGTACGCTCCGCTTCACGCGTAAACTTCTCCCGGTGAGCCAGCAAACCGTGCAATCGGAACGAGCGGGAACGCTCACCGCCACCCTTCCCCCCGGTTCCCGCTAACACCCTTTCTGTTGTGAAGCTCGGCGCTGCGGTTAGCTAGCTCGCGATGGTTGGCTACCGAGGCCACACCTTCCACCTCACAAACACCCCCACCTCCACCGACCTCCGCCGACCCGAAGCTGAACAAGATTGTCGATGACATTTCCGGACTTACATTGCTACAAGCTGCAGACTTGGTTTCTTTACTGAAAGTGAGGATATGTGTGACCACGTTGTGTTTTGGACGGTGCTGAATGCTGTCAGTCTCGACTTAATATCCAAGAAATTGCTATGCCAGCAGCAGCAGCACCGGCTGTTGCTGCCGCTGCTTCTGAGCCTGCTGAGGAGGTACGTTAATCTTTCCCTTGTGTTTGTTCGCCGGAGACCGAGTAGCTGACACGATATTTCCAGGAGAAACCAAAAGAAAAAACGATCTTCAACGTGAAGCTCGAATCTTTCGATGCTGGTGCCAAGCCGAAGGTAATCAAGGAGGTCAAGGCCATGGTCCCCAACTTGACTTTGATTGAGGTGCGGCTCAATCTCCGTCGCTGTGCTTACCAGAAATCCTCACATTTTCGTTGTTTAGGCGAAGAAGTTCGTCGAGTCGTTACCAAAGGTTCTCAAGGAGAACCTGCCGAAGGAGGATGCCGAGAAGCTCAAGAAGGTCTTTGAAGGTCTCGGGGCCATCGTTACCTTGGAGTAAGCTGAGCTCGATGCTTTGCTCAACCCATACCCACATCCCGCGCTCCCTACACAACCCCGTTGTCCTTCAAAATCTACCTACCGTCCCCTCGGTCTAATCCACGTATAATTGGCTTGGAGTTGTTAGAAGTAATCCAAAGGGTTACGACCAAGACCAAGATGCTCACTCCCCATCACGAGGGGAGATCGATAAACTGGGCTCGAACTTGAGAGATAGACAGAAGAAACAACCGATAGAAGAAGTAGTTATCTGATACAAAGCGGGGGTTCGAAGGGATCAAAAATCCATCGAGTTAAGTCCGCCTTTGCAGAGTATAAGTCAGGTAAAAACGGGAACAAACAAACGTATGCACATGAGGACTGACACGAGATATGAAACATGGTTTGAACACACATTCATGCGGGCCCCTTGTCGACTTCGGGCCGGCCATAGCAAGTGAAGCGAATAAACAGTAGCAGACGAAGCAAAGGGGGAAGGGTGAGGACAGCGGTGGGAGAACGAATGAGGGGAGGATGAGAAAGAGTTGTGGAATTGACATATACACTTAGGCACCGCCGCCACGGGGTCACTGTTCGACGAGATCAGGGGGATGGTGTGGTGAGGTCGGGTGAGTAGGAAAACGCTCAGTCTTCGAGATATCGGTACTCGAATCGGAAGTCGCTCTTTTTCCTCTGACACCATGAGCCTTCCCAATCGAAATACACGTATACCCCCTGTTCGTACTCTTCTGTGATCGCCTGGGGCTCGGAATGCCTCTGGAACCACGTCAGGTATCTCACGTGGAACCTCCATGATTGCCGCTTTAGCTCTTTGGCCGCGAGGTACCTAACAACGATTCGAGATTTTGTCAGGTTTCAAACCCCGAGCACCAGTTTTCTGGAAAATTCTCACTGCTGATATGTTCCGGGGTGGTAATAGAAAATGTAAAACAGTGTCTCGACGTCCAATTGCGAGAACATCCCCGCCGAACTGAGGATCGGTAGCGGCGTTTGAGGGTAGTAAACCGGTGTGGGGTAGGGATCCCTTGGCACGTAGTACTTAGGCTTATCCGTGTCCTCGGGTTGAGGTGCACTTGAGTAGCCACTCTCAAGCAACTTGTGTACCTGGTCCAGGTCCGACATGCGGCGCACAGCCTTCTGCTTGACTCCTTCAAAAGAGGCGACCAGGTCTGATAAGGAACCGGGGAGACTGGCCGTTCGTTGCGTCTGCGGTTGCACCTGGGGGTTCTGAACGACAGAAGGTGGCCGTGCGCTACCAGGAGGGTTCTGCAGCTGCACACCCAATTCATTTAGGACAACTCCTCATCGTCAGAGGCCACCGACTCACCTTGACGCCAGGAGGGAACTGCGGTTGGCTCAGGCTTGTTGGCATCGGAGCAGGTATGTTCGAGTTCGCGTTCGAGTTCGATGGCTGTTGCACCTGCTGGGGGAGTGGCGAGTGGCCCTGCAGGGGACCCTGAGTCGTTGGTGTGGGCAACTGTGTCGAACCGTTAACTTGAGGCTGAACGGGTGGCGTTTGTGAATCAACAGCCGTAACACGCTAGAAAAACGTCAACGGTTAGCACTCAATACCATCCTGGAACCACGTGTCACAAAAGGGACGACTCACACTCGGCTTGGGTGAATGCGGCACTTCAGGTGGAGTCCCTGTAGAGCCGGCTGTGAAGGGACGGTGAAACGCGGTCGTGAAAACAGAGCGGGGGTTACTTACTAATCCTGGGGGCCACCTGAGGGGATGATGTCGCAGCGTTTTCCTGGCCCTCCGAAACCATGGGTGAGGGTGAGTCATCCACAGAGTACATAGATTCATCCAAGTTGGCAGCAGAAGTAGAAGATAGCATCGGGCTTGTTACAGAAGGGTGTGTCAGACTCGGCGAGGAGGAGACGCGTGACAGTTGGTCCTGTGTGGACGGTGTTGTTACGGTGGCCGTTGTGGTTGTTGAAGGTGCTGGGGGTTGCGAAGGAGTGGTTGTTACGATGGGCGTAGGATTTGTTGTCGTAGTCGTGGACGTCGGAGTGGTCGTCGTCGTTGTCGTTGGGTGCGGGGCGGAATGTTGGGTCGCGCCGGCAGCAGCCGCTGAATACCGTATTGGAGTCAATGTTGGCGGCCGTGGTTGTTGAGGAAGGCCAGCCTTGAGGATGCTCGACATCGGTTGTTGCGCGAAATTTGGTGGCGGCGGTGGTTTCGCTGTGGGGGTTGAGGTCAGCGGGGGCTGTAAGTAGTCCAGAAAGTGCTCCCTACATTCCAAGGCTATTGAAGGTTCTAGGAATGCGATTGCGCGGTTAGCCTGCGTTTAAATCGAAAGGGGATAACCAACTTCTCTGTGTTGTTGCAGGGGCTTTCTTCAATACGGGGCTGCCGTCTCGTTTGTTGGATATTGAGTCATCCTCGGACTTCCGATGTAGCGTTGTCCGGGCTGGAAGATCTGCTGCAAGATACGCGTAAACTTGAAGTACACGGTTGGTCCGGCATAGGTTCTACCTTCGCTCGTGTCCTCCGAGTCTGATGATTCAGCTTCTTCTTGAGCAAGGCCGAATTTCTCCTCCTCCTCGTTGAGGTTGAGCTCATCATAGATGCCCTCGTACTCCTCGAAGTTCTCGTCCTGGAAACCGGGGTGAGAGAGCACCCCAAAGATGCAAATAGCGCACACACCGTATTTGAATCGACGAAATATGTCACGTCTTCTTGGAGATCCCGCACCTTGTCCACCGCTAATGAACCGTTGTCCAGCAATCGCATGATGAGCTCCAGGCGATTGACATGCCATTTCCGCCGCTCGTTTAGGTGTTCCAGCTCCTCTAACCGTTCAGCAGCGGCGCCACCCGACTTGCCTTTCTTCTTCCCCCCTCCTTGCAGCGTCTCAATTTCCGCTTCTGACTGCTCGACCTGTATTTGCAGTTCTTCCACTTGCGACTGTATCCACGCCGTCACCTCGATCTTTTCTTGGGCTTTCGGATCGAGTTTCGCGGCTGCCGTCAGACCCTCCTTCGAGAACGCCTTAGTCTTCATCTCCTTCTCGCAAGCTTTGAACTTCTCCATTTGCTATTCGGTAGTTTAGTGGCATGGAATTGGTAGACATGACGCTCCGCGTTGTACGCGTGCACCCCTTTATAAGCCGATCCGGCAATGCAGGGTCGAGCCTACAAACGGGATGCAAGGGGGGGACGTCGGATGGTACAACACTGACCGTCTCGATCAATTTCCGGTTGTCCAGCAGGGTAGTCTTGTCCTTAATGTCGTTGTTGGCTACCCAAGCCTTGATTTGGTCCCGTAGCCGCTGGAGCTTCTTTATCTGCGTCTTAAGATCCGTCTCCAGCTTCTCTTTCTGTGTCTGGTTGGTCGAGTTCTGCATCTTGTCGTAGATGCCTTCAAATTGTTCGACGCCTTCGCCGACCTTCTTCAGCGTTCGGTCGATTTCCGCTGTGAAGGAGTTGAGCGCGGTCAGCGACCGAGTAGGGGAGGTAAAACGCGATAGAGGACACACCCTGTAGCTTTCGGGCCGCCATGGGAGATAGACAAGATGTTGTTGACCAGTGGGATATAAAGTGTCGAGTTAATCGTCGAGGAAGCTGCGAATGGGTCCCAAGGTGGCAACGCCGCCATCCCGTTGTTTTCCTCTGTTTGTCCGCCTTCCCTCTACGTCAACGACTTTCCGGTCGTCCGCTACCGCCCTCCGTGTTGTACACTGCCCCGACGCGACGTCGGACGACTAGCCAACAATGCCGGTCGCGAAAATGCTCGGGAGGAACGAGGTTTTCCAGGCCTGGACGACCAATCCATACACCAAAAGCTTCCGTCATCTCCTGCCCTACAACCGTCATTGGGAACGGAGGATGACCTTCCGGGACCCCATCATCAAGTCCGCAAAACCAAAGGACCGTATCAAGTACTGGAATCTTGTCCCCGGTGATCAGGTTCGAATTCGTGGGGAGGAGAGCAAGACCATCTACGAAGTTATGAGCATAAACAAGCTCAGTAACCAAATCCGGTTAAAGGTCCCTTCGTCTGTGAGTAGGAGTTACCGTCTCTACAGCTTTATTTTATACTGACGCAAATTTCATGTTGAAGGGTGAAAGGGCCGTTCCTAAGAAGGTGCAGTACGCCAATCTGCAACTGCTCGTTGGACACCACGCCTTCCCACCAAAAGAAGGGACGTCCGAACCCGTTACTGCTCCGTACGCGCCCCATTGTCATTCCAATTTTCAAGGTCTTCACATTTTTGTTGTAGGGTCTTTGCCACGCGGTTATCTACCTCAACACCCACGTGGAACCCCATCTTCAAGAGGTGGGACTGGCAACGGTTTGCTGTGAACACTATTCCCCACCTCAATGGCCCGTCACTCCCTGACCGCATCAACATCCCCTGGCCAACACCCACTCCTAGGGACCGGGGCAATGGTAAGTCTACGTTCGCAAATACTGGGACCTCAAGACTCACCATTCGCTGCATAGCCGGATTGTATGATACCCTGGAGGACGCCGTCGCCGAGGTCACCTATACCCCTCCCGCCTTGCCCGCTAATGCCAAGGTCCCGGCTCCCCCACCACCCTCTGAGCAGAGTTACATCGATTACCTCTCATCACCCACGTCGTCTTCGTTCGACCCGGCCGACCCGGTAGAGGTCAACCTTGTGAAGGAGGTCTCTAACCCTCATTCGCGAGCGAAGAAACAGAGGCGTTGGCAAGAACGTCAGCGCAGCGAAAAGGCTCTTCTCGAGGAGTATGTCAAGTCTGAATTGAAGGACTTGCAGGGTAGGACAAGGCGAGATGCACGTGGTGAAGCTACCTTCAAGTGGAAGCAAAGGATTGAAGCGGACAGGAGGGCCGAACTTAAGAGGAGATGGCAGCTCCGTGGCCAGGAGGCCAAGTTGTTGCGCAAACGCGCTAGGGCCGCGAAGAAGGAAGCGAAGCGGAACCAGAAACTCGCAGATCTGGTATTGGAGCAGGGTTCAAACCAGGTCATCCCAACATAAGCTGGGGGTAATAATCATAGATTTACTACTCGTAATCTTCATCGTAATGCGGTCCGACGATGATCTGGCACCCACTCTGAGAGGAAAGCACCGATCAAAGTCCTCCCTGGCTTCGAGCCTCAACCGATACCGTCACCTATGCCCACACTAGCATTCGGACGTCGCGGGCCCTTGTCTGGGAGCGCTCATTATCATGCTGTGTCGCAGTCACCGCTGGCACAGGACGACATTGTACTCCCTGAATCTCCGACGGGGTCACTAGTGCCCGACCCCGAGGACGATGAGGGCGTGGCCGAAGAGATAGTGATGGCAGTGGAGGCAACCCCGGCTATCCGTTGGGTCCACTTCGTGTTCGGGTGCGCGATATTGTTACCATGGAATGGTACGTCGTCACGAGAGATGTTCTACCACTCTGGCCAACTAATCCCCCCAATAGCTATGATCACCGCGACACCCTATTTCCTTTCCCAACTAGAAGGATCATCGCTGCAACATATCCTCCCGTCTTACATGTCCCTTATATCCACCGCATCTAATTTCGGGTTCCTGGCTCACGCAACCGCGACGGCGAAACAGGTATGGTCTGGTGAATGTGACACTCTTGGTGACTGACTGTCGGACATAGTCATCCCCTTCTCGGAGGGTGTTTCTCGGAGCCACCGCGATGGCAATGTCGGCATTTCTGCTCACCATCAGCACATTTACCCACCCACCTGCGGCCCTTTTCTTCGTCTTCGTGCAAGCGATGGCAATCGTGGGCTCTGGTGCTGGCTCATACTACCAAACAGCTGCATTCGCAGTAGGTGGGACCTTTCGATCAACATTAGGCAGAACTGAGGTCTGATCATGCCCTAGCCTCTCTCTTCGGCGCTCCGGCCATGCAAGCTGTTGTCTCAGGTCAGGGTGCCGTGGGCGTGGCCGTCAGTGCCATTCAATTGCTAAGTGCGGTCGCATCTGTGAAGGCCTCTCCCGCCGGATTCACGGTCATGGAGGAAAGGGCCGCAGAAGCTCGCTCCGCCTTTATATTCTTCGCTTTATCCACAGTTTTCTTCATATTCAGTGCCGGGGCCTACGCGTGGCTCATGAAGACACCAGAATACCGGGAGATAACTGGTGATAACAAGACGCGAAGGGTCTCCATATCGTTATCCCAGAGCTTTACCTCTGATGGCGAAGGGGACGGCCTGGTTTCTGGACGATCGAGAGGCACACCACCAAGCCCGGTCGCTCGAACCATCGCCATGATCAAGACCAACCTTCCCTTCAACTTCACCGCAGCATGGGTGTTTACCGTCACGCTGGTGAGTAGAAAGAGTGGGTGGAGTGTAAAGTTGCCTGACGTGCGTTGTAGTCCGTGTTCCCACCGATCACAGTTTCTGTGCTTCCGATGGACCCCGCGACCAACCGCCTCGTCTTCAGCTCACTTCACTTCCTCGTCTTCAGTGCGGGGGATGTCTTAGGTCGACTGATTTGCTCGTGGCCTCCACTGATCACTTGGTCCGGCCGTCGTTTAGTGGTCTTATCACTCCTTCGCACCCTGTTCATTCCAGCATTCCTTCTCTGCAACGTTCAGTCCCCCACATCAACGGACCTGCGCCACCCAATCATTTCATCTGATTGGATGTTTATGTTGATCCTCCTTGCCTTTGGTTGGTCGAATGGATATGTCTCAACGCTTGCCCTCATCACCTCCGCGTCTCTCGAACATAACCCCAGACTAAAAGGCCGGAGGGAAGACGTCGACGTCGCTGCCACCGTCGCGAGTTTCTGCCTCGTCGGTGGACTAACCGCCGGCAGCCTGATTAGTTTCGCCGTAAGGGGACTCTTGTGCCAATGTAATCCGTTCAGCTAGGATTCCCACTCTATATCCTGCTTCCCCGGCCTCATTATCGTCCCCCGACATCTGTCCCCCTATCTTATCTTATACGTAGAGCCCACCGTCCTTCACTGTAATCGAAATCTGGCCCAATCAAGGTCCCCCCAGGACGAGTGAACATGCGGCCCGAGGTTTCATTCGAGGCTCACATCGACCCCGGTCCTGCTTTACCACCTCCGCTCACCGGCTATGGGATTCTAACGCATTTTCTTCGACCTATAGGCTGCCCCTCAAATTTCAGACAGACCTGCGCTCGAGAAGTCATGTTACACTCTCGGGGAAACTGGTTGTTGCGCGACACGTATCGCGTGGGCGAAATTTGAATTCAGGACGGCTAGGCCTGAGGCCACTCTTCGGCGTACGGACAGCCACCAGTTCTGACACACGAAAGCCGCAAGTTTCCGGCAGTGCCCCGGCGCTAATCCGCGCCATGGAAATCTTTTGAGCCGCCCAGCTGGTTTCCCAAGATACGATCTGTTTCAATGACAAACCTTGTTCTGTATAAAGCATGGGGGTGTGATTTGGGTATGGGCTAACGATTCCCAGTAACCCGCCACCCATGTCGTCCCCTCCTAAGGGTCTGTTGCCCGCCACGCCTCTCCGGAGGAGGTGCACCACTTCCGTCTTATCGCACGACCTGGTCACTGAAGCTCATTTTTCTAGGGATTCACCAAACTCGAATATCACTGAGCCCTTTCATTCGCGGCCGCACCAGAATCCCGCTCCCACCGAGGCTGGTGGTCTGTACCGTGAGCTGGGGGACCGGGAACCTCAACCACCAATGACTCCACCATCCCCTAACGTCCGCGGGGCGCTACTTTCGCGCTTGGCTTCCGATGGGGCGCCGCGTGATCTGGACCCTAGCCGAACTCCTCGCACATCGTCTAAGCTTTTCGAGAGGCCGAATTTCTTCCATATCTTCGCGCACGTGGTGGTTTGCTGCGCCTCATATCCGATAATCTACGCAGGGGCGATTTCCGCGAAAGACAAATCGTTGTTTTGGGCCAGAGTCATTGTCGGGTTATGGTGTGCCGGAGTTGGAGTCGCGATGGGATGGAGTTTGGTGAGGTTTGCGAGAAACTATTCAGAGGCAGCCAGTAAGCACACCTTTCGCATTTTTTCCTCCGCCCCGTGGGTGCCCGACTCGGTTTTGATCAATTCTTGGAAGCGTGGGCGACTGTCATCCATCTCAGCCACGGCGGTAATGGACTGGGAATCAAAATGAAGGACCTCGCACATAATGCGCATCATCCGGAAAGTATGGCGAGCGGCCTTAGGCTGTTATGGACCCGGTTCAGCAATAGGGGCACGGATAGGCGTGCCAGAAGAACGGTTGAGTGCATATCCCCCCCTCTCTGCCGCCCGACGGGGTTTGCATGTTTACGCGTCTGTATTATTGTAGTTCACGACCATGGTCGTTCTTCATCATCTTCTGTGTTTTCTTAATCTTCGTGGCAGCGGCGCTTCCTTTCATCCTCGGCCGTGTGATCGACATCTCGACCCGGCTGGAACACCAACTGGAATCCTATACCGAAGCAACTATCTGGGGCGACCTCTCCGAGTCTGACATTGCAGCGGCGGAATCCCAACTCGACGCCTTCACTGTGAGTACCCCACCCCATTTCTTTCCATCAACCTTGGGAACTTCATCTCACAGAACCCAGGATTACGTGCGCACATGGACCTTGGCCTCGTTCACGGATCGATCCTCTCTGCCAACCGCTACACGGATGAAGTATGGCGATGATAACGTTTACTTCGCGGAGTTGACGCAGTCACAGCTTAAGGCTGATGGGAAAGGCTTGGGAACGTTTCTCCAGAAGGGGACGATTGACGCCGACGACGGATTGGCTGCTCCGACTGCGAAGAGCGTGTCGAAGGGTTCCATGCTAAAGTGCGTGAGCCATGCCGGAGGGGAAACTGAAAACTCATGTTTGGACCTGGTAGAGTACCACGTTGGGGAATCAGGATGCATTGCGAAAAGCTCCCAGAACCCGAGAAGTACCTGTAAGCAGAACAACTGGTCAGGTGGCGAGCATTACTGAACCATCATCAGTGTCCCTCGCTCGAGTGCTCTATTCACATATGTGATCGTCACGAGGGGGCTACTGGAGGGGTTGTTCTCTTCGTTCTCAATGTCCCTCCCCAATCAGTTCAAGACCCCTAATTTGTCATTCCTGAGCTCCAACGATTCGTTACCTTCAAACGTCAACCAATCGGATGTAGCTTATGTCGGTATGTTCATCCCGTGTGCTGACAGTTCAGTGTTCCTCGCTGACCCTGCTACAGCCGGGTTCTGGGACAACGGAGTAGCCCATTCATTCCACAGTCTCACGCCCATCATGGGCGAAGCGGGAAACGGGTGGGTTGGAACTGAAATTGTCCTCGTTCGTTTGAACAACAGTTACACGCCCAACGCGAAATTCCCCGTGTATAGTGAGCCACCGATCGTCGATGCGTCCGGGTTCAACAGCCGCATTGGCTACGATGCTGTCGTCTGTGTGGAGATGTATGAACCTTGGATCGTGGAGATCTACAACTCCAGTCTTGGTGTCCCGACGACGGGGGTGATTGTTGGCAAGTCCGCTGGCACGGATTTTGAGACGGATCATGGGAACAGGGGTGTACGCCTCGACTCCTACACAAGGGCCCTAAATTCTACGGGTAAAGGCTCTGCCTACTACGTCAGGTATATACAATGGTATTTTATTGGGCGTTGCTAACCCATTTGCCGTAGCCACGACAACAGCATCAACCAGATGCTAAAGGATAACGGCTTGGACAGGAAATACGTCCCCTCTCCGACGACGGTCTCGTTTACGGGAAACGTGGGACCGCAGGGCTACACCGAACTCTCACCCATATTCTATGCCGACGTACGGGGGAAGGCCGACGCCTCAAATGTCCTTCCTTTCCTTTCCGGCACGCGCCCTATCGTCGTGCGGGCGTACCAGGATGTTGTCCTCGCTTCGGCTTCATTCCGACCAGCCGTGCTTGCCGGGGTGTTGGGTGGCACGCTGCTCCTCGGAGTCCTCGCGGGATTCCTCGTTCCGGCTCTACCGTTTGACATCCCAAGGAGAGGGTTTGGGTTGTTCAGTTGGGTGGCCGCTCTACAGGGTCAAGAGTTGGGAGGAGAATTGGTACAAAACGACATCGATCGTCATATGGACCTCAATGAACTCGAAAATATACTGGGGGAGAAAAGGGTGCACTTCATCATCTAATATTCAATCCTTGTGTTTCCACGATACCCCTCCTGTTTTGGTAGATCGGACAGGATACACCAAACCCTTGTACATATCATCGATGTTTTCTCGTACAGTAA
>Ga0307509_10010449_pt1 | contig 11373 bp, 6 predicted proteins | sample 10_EM_MG_FD_202245 | JGI IMG/M metagenome (GOLD analysis project Ga0307509, IMG submission 202245) | Populus trichocarpa ectomycorrhiza microbial communities from riparian zone in the Pacific Northwest, United States - 10_EM | ecosystem: Host-associated > Plants > Roots > Unclassified | place... | reverse complement strand
AATAAAATGTTTTTATCAAGACTATTTTAACTACGATATCAATTCAAAACAAATTATTGTTCATCAACTCAGAACTAAATAACGCCAAATATCCACATAAATTTTATTAATTTCACCCACTTCGTTCAAATTTTATGCCAATCCAAATAAATCAAAACATAACTCATGCACCAACTTAATGTCCAAAAAAAAAAAAGCAATCTCAATCCAAAAAATAATCTCACAATTAAACACAAATAACCACATCATTTCAAAATAAAAAATACACATAAAACCAAATTAATTGTGTCCAAACAGTCTAAAAATATGCACAACAATAAACAAATTGTCCCAAATTTCAAAATGTTATAGTAATTTATCCAAAAATAGTTTGAGTTTATAGATCGATTTTTCGAGGCATCTGAAATGTATAGGGTATACTGAAATAGACATTGGAAGACAGCTAAAATAGTGGCGACGCGTGTACCACACGCCACCAACACTACCAGTGTGTGGATTCACGCGCCGCTGCTGGAGGAGGGCAAACTAGTGGATATGATGTTCCTCAATCTCCTCTTTGCTTCTGTACTGGCGGTGACACCCACCGCTGCTCGAGGAAGGAGAACTAAATGCCTCAAGGTTCAGATTTCTCTCTCCTTCTCCTTTACTGTTGGTTTCTTTTTATGTTGTCCTCTATTATTGTAGACTGTTGTAGGTACATCGTGAGGGTTGTCTAGTGTTATGGTGGTTACCGTGGATTGCTGGTGAAAGAGGTTGAAGGCGTTGAGTTTGTTGCTTCTAGTCTCGTTGAAGCTGGGGAAGATGAGGAGTAGGGGTGAGCATTTTTTGTTCGGTTCGGTTTTTACTTAAAAAACCAACCAAACCGAATATTTTTTTTAATTCAGAACCGAAACCGATTCAAACTGGCCATTTTTTGTTTGGTTCGGTTCGGTTAATTAAGGAAAAAATTGGAAAAACAGATACTATCCGGTGGAAGTGCTAAGCGCAAAAGGTGAAGAAGCTTTGAAGCTGATCGAAGACAGCGAGAGTAGCAACTGATCTTCTACCTGATCTATCTACCATATTGATTGATGTACTAGAGAGACCAAATTCCTACAAGGGAAGAAAAGATTCACCAGCTCAAATCCATGTACCTTTGTGAAAGACATCACATGGAATAGCTTACACGGGAATAGGGAAAGGTAGAAACTCAAATTCAAAATAGAAGTTCTTGAGCTAGAAGGACCATTAAGGGTAGAGACTGACTGCCAAAGAGCGTAGCTTCTACCAAAGAATCAAAGAATAATGAGAGAATTAGAGAAGAATTGTGAACTGTAAAGGATTGAAAGACATTTGGGAGAAGGACAACTTGAAAGACATTTGGGAGAGAGGGGCGGCTGAGAGCTGAAGGATTGTGAACTGTGAAGTTTAGTTTTAGGGTTTCCTTTTATAGTGGGTTTAAATGTTGGTTAAACCGGTTTGATTCGGTTTGAGCTTTTCTGCATTACAAAACCAAAACCGAATCGAACCGGAATTTTTTCTAAATATTATAATCGGTTTTTTTCCCGGTTCGGTTTTCTCGGTTTAATCAATTTATCGGTTTTTTTCTCTCACCCCTAATAAGAAGAGAGGAGACTGATGTTGGGGCTGTTAGTGGTGGTTGGTGGTTTGGGTCATAGTGGTGAAGGATATGGGTCAACAGTCAGAATTTCTAGTGTTAGTGGGTTTGTTTTGTTAAGAAGAGCTTAAACTATGAGGAAGAAAGAGGATGCTGACATGAATAAGGAGTTGCAGGTGTCTAGTAGATTGTGGGTTGGTTGTGTGAAGTTGGTGTGTTAGAGGAGGCAGTAGTGTTTATGGAAGAAGGTTGGCGGTAATGGTAAAAAAGAAAGAAAATCTAAGGAGGCTGATTGGTATGGTGGCTGGCCATAAGGGAGGAAAGTCTAGTGGTGTCGTGTTAGAAAATAGAAAAGATAGTTGTGCTGTAAGATGGAGGTTTTCACAATGAGGGATACTCACGACTGAGTGAATAAGGTGGCTTTATGTTAGATTTGTTGGCGAGATGAACTGGTGAGGATGAGTTGTCGGGAGAGGTGTTTGGTATGGTTGACAACTGGTGTGTAGGGATCTTATTTTTTTTAGAGAATGAGAGTTTTTTTATTAGGTGTGGGTCAGGCCATTTTTGTGTGTGTCCTCTTTAACTAATTTTGCTTTTTTTTTTTTGGTTAATGACTCCTTAAAAATCTTCCTTCTTTTTTGTATGTGGTACAACCATCTATTTATAGGTAAAATAATTTGTCATTTTCCTTCCAATTGCTTGGTTCCCAAGAAACTACAAAATTACTTTAATCCTTCATTTTCTTCCTTTGCATTTTTGGTCCCCTTGTTCAAATATTTTTTTTCTTATTTTTTGTATTTTGATATTTTTGAAATAGGCCATATTAACATCGACTTAATAAGAAAAATTGATCAATGATTTTTAAATGAGCGTGTTAAAAACTAAATGCATAGAAAGTAATTTTTTAATTTTTAATTCTTTTGAAAAGATACTGAAAATACCAAAAACAATGCATATACATCAAAAATATATATTTTTGGATTTGTTGTTGTTTTTTTTTGTTAATTTTATTTTTCAAAAAAAGTATAAAAGGGGTCACGTTATGACATATATAATAACTTATTGATCTTCAATCTAAAAATAATACACACAATTATTAAGTGAGTTTTTTCGTGGACACATGTGAGCTATCTATATGAAATTCACATATAGGTCAGTGTAATATACTTGTCATTTGATAGACATTTACATATTAGTTCCAAGTATCTTTCATAACTTGATTTATAAGAGCAACTGTTTTATTTTATATATAAAAAAATATAATATGTATCAATCTCAACAATTCTAATTAATGTTCAGTCTTAATAAAGCATTGACCATAAGCATTTAAGAACAACACTTTAATGTAATATGAACATCATAATTATAATAACTTTATAATTTTATTTGCAAAGCATTTTTGTCCCAAAAACTTTATATTTACTCTAGATTCATTTATAAAAATAATAAATTCATTAATCAAACACAAATCAATGTTAAAGATAAAAAAAAACATCTTTCTTAATAATAAATATGTTTTTACATGAAAAAAGTCAAATTTACAAAAAACCAACCAATTGACTACATGATATATACACTAACACTTCACTAGAATAATTATTTTCTAAATAATAACTTATTGGAACCATAAAAGCAAGTTTCAATAAAAATAGAAAAAAAAAATTCTTTGATATTTTTTCATGAATGTATTAGAAAAAAAAATGATATACCGCAGGCGTTGTAAGAGGAAACTTTTCCAAATCTAGTTTTTAACTAATTATATAATTATAAAAAACATATTCAGAAGAAAGACAATAAAGAAAATCATAAAGGAAAGATATATATATATATTCAAAACCTTCTCACGGCTTAAAAAACAAAACTTGTAAAAAGAACATTTCATTGACCGAAAGAAATTCAATGAATTTGTTTTGCAATAATTATAATTACAGTGACCTTAACTTTATTTTCATATGACATACCACAAACATAAAAAAACATGCACAATATATTTCTAAAGAATTACTAACGAAATGAATGCTAACATCATAAAAGGAAAGAATCTCATTTAAAAATAAATGTTAAATTGACTAACATCTAATGAAACAATATTTCAAATTTAATAATATTTATTTAATTATAATTAATTTTGATAAAACTTTATGAAAAAATAAAAACAATCATGAAGAGCATAATAAAAAGAGAGTCTGCTAATATTATTAAACAAATATCATAATCTCACTTGAAAATAAATTCAAAAATATTTTTTTATTTTATTTAAAATAAATTAGAGTAAAAATAAAAAAAATAAAGGTCTTAAAAAGAGCCTAGGAGTTTGGGTCTAGTAAATCCTCTTCTTACCTAAAAAAAGATGGGTAAACGCTTAGGGGCCAGTATGGGCAGACTCATATGCCCGACCTATTTTTTTAGTGATCTGTTTAACTATGTTTTTGTAAAAAAAAAAAAAACAGACAATGCATTGTCTACACTAGCTCAATTTCTACTACCTTTCGTTATTGAAAAATTGGATTTCTAACTCCTTACATTAAAAAATTCATTTACACCCATTTTTTATTAGAAAACAAATTAGAGTAAAACTTGAAAATAAATTCTATTTTATAAAAAGAGTGGTTGTTAATAATATAAAAAAAACATCATAACCTCACTTGAAATCAAATTAAAAAATAATTGTCTCTCTTTTATTTAATATAAATTAGAGTAAAACTAAAAAAAATAGATAAGATGGGGCCTTAAAAAGAGCCTACGAGTTTGGGCCTAAGAAGTCCTCTTCTGGCTTGAAATAAGATGGGCAGGCATTTAGGGGCTTGCCATATACTTGATCCATTTTTAGTGGTCCACTCAACTTTTGTTTTTGTTTTTTAAAAAACTAGACAATGCATTATCTGCACTAGCTTAATTTTAACTACCTTACATTATTGAAAAATCAGGTTTCTAACTTCTTAGATAAAAACACTCATTTACAACTATTTTTTATTGGAAAAGACCTAAAAAATATTATTATTGACCATGATAAACTTATTTTTGCCTTAAATTAACCAAAATTTGGTGAAAAAATAAAAAATAAACTCAAATTCAAAAAACTTTTCTAATGCTTAATCTATTTCGTTTCATTTTTTTGTTTCTTTTTTTCTTCACTTTCAATCAAACCTGTGACAATCAAACCAATATTTCTCAACCAATTCTTGAAGAAATTGTTTAAGCATTTAGGAGTTGATTTATATTACTCCTCAACCTATCATCGTTAGTCTGATGGCTAGAAAGAGGTAGTCAACAATTCCTTAAAAACCTATCTACAATGCATGACCAATGATAACCCTACTAATTTCCCCTTGTTGAATGGTGGTGTAACACTAATTTCCATTCTTCTACTAAACCCACTTCTTATGAGGTTCTATATGGACTCCTTATGAGGTTCTATATGGATTCCCTTCTCCACCAATTCACATTCCTTATCTCTCTAAAAAACTCCATAATAGAAGCAAATGATGATTTCCTTACCAAGCGACAAGAGATGATTAAAGAGATTAAAGGTAATCTATATAAAGCACAGAACATATTGGTACAAACTGCAAATCGCAAACATAGTGAGAGGGTGTTAATTTTTTTTTACATTAAGTGCAGAACATGAGCATAAATAATAGTAGAATGAAGGAAAAATAAGGGAGACAATTTTATTGATTTCAGAACACTCTTAAATAAAGATAGAGTTTTAGTTTGAAACAAAGACTATTAAATTTAAAAATTACATAACAAACAAATCAAATACAATTAGATTTATTCCTATAAAATCGGTCTTCAAGTAGTAACCTTCAACAACAGAATCTCTTGATCTTCTGCAGCTTTTAAGGAATTATTTTAACACTCCTCCCTGACTTAACTGCTGCAGACACTTAGCTTGCTTCTTAGTTCTTCAAAACTTGCTTTTGAACGAGCTTTAGTCAAAACATCTCTGAACAACAAAATCTGGTCATTGGTTCTGCAATAAAGTAGAGTAACTTCTCCTTCTTTCTGAACTTCTCTTAAAAAATATAACTTGATTTTAAAGTGCTTATTCCTGCCATGAGAAACAAGATTATTTGCAATAGAAATTGCAGCTTGATTGTCAAGATAAATCTGTATTGGCTCAAGTTGACCCATATGCAAATCTGCAAGTATTTTTCTTATGCAAATTGCTTGATTTACAGTAGCAGTAACTACTATATATTTGGCCTCAACTGTGCTTTAAGCAACCACATCTTGCTTCCTTGAACACCAAGAGAACATGCCTGATCCAAAACTAAAACAATAGCTTGAAGTGCTTTTCATATCATCCACAGATCCTGCCCTAGTCACTGTTAGAATAGTCATGAAGCATAAAATTTTAAGAATAAGAGAACTTTATGTCGCAGTTTATTGTACCATTGATATATCTTACTATTCTTTTTTCACCTTGAAGATGTGATTCACTTGCATAATGCATGAATCGTGAGAGCAAACTCACATCAAATGTAATATTAGATCTTGTTGTTGTAAGATACATCAAACACCCAATCAAACTTCTGTACTGACCTTCATCCACTTTGTTTGTTTCATCATTCTTGTTGAATTTTTCCTTCAGATTCATAGGAGTGCTTGTGCTTTTGCTGTTCTCTATGTGAAAATTTTTCAGGATCTCCTTAATATACTTTTTTTTTGACATATGAAGATTTCACCATTGCTTTGTTTCACCTCCATTCCAATAAAGTAAGAAATCAAACCAAGGTCTATCATCTTAAATTCATTGAGCATTTCAACTTTGAACTCTTCTATTAGTGTTTTATCACTTTCTGTTTCAAGTAAGTCATCAACATAAATAGATACAATAATTAAGTTTGCATTAGTTCCTTTTACATATAATGTGGCCTTACTTAGACTTTTAACAAAACCAAGTTTATATAGATGCTCATCAACTTTTCTATACCATGCTTTAAGAGCTTGTTTAAGGCCATAAAAAAGCCTTCTTTAACAAGTAGACCTTCTCCTCTTATCCCTTGACTTCAAAATCTCCTGGTTGTTCTATGTAAATCTCTTTCTGCATATATCTATTCAGAAACACAGATTTTACATCTAATTGATAAACTTTCCAATCCTTTAGTGCAGACAATACAAATAACAATCTAATTGTATCAAGTCGTGCTACCGGTGTAAAGGTTTATGAGAAGTCCTCTCCAAACACTTGAGCATAGCCTTTTACAACTAATCTGGCTTTGTATTTATTTATAGAACCATCTTCATTTTGTTTGATTCTATAAATCTATTTGACTCCTATGGCCTTTTTATATAAAGGCTTGTCCATCATCACCTAGGTATCATTCTATTCGATCATTCTGAATTCCTTTTTCATTGCTTCAATCCATTCGTTGTTCTTCATCTCCTCTTCAAATTCTGCAGGCTTACAAATAACAATATTGCTACATTCATAATTCTCTGATAAAGATCTTATACCTCTGACCGACTCATCATCAATACTGTCATTAATAATCTCCTGAGTTGAAGATTCCTACTTCTTTGTTGACGATTCCTGCTTCTTTTCTGGTTCCTCCCATTTTCATTGTTTATCTTCCATGAAATTAACATCTTTGTTTACTAGAATTTTCCCATTTTGAGGTTGGAAGATTATGTAAGCTTTTGATAGACTGTTGTATCCAATGAACACTCCTAGTTTAGCCTTTTTTTATCCAACTTGTCTCTTTTAACCTGTGGCACATAAGTGCAACAAAGGCAACTAAAGATTTTCAAATGTTGCAGGTCTGGTTTGTATCCAAACCAAAATTCAAATGAAGTTCTTTTCTGCAACGTAATAGTTAGCATTATGTTCAGCAAATAGACTGATGTGTTTGCAGCTTCAACCTATAGTTTCTTTGGCAGCTCTTTTTCATGCAGCATGCATCTAGTCATTTCCATAATGCTCCTATTTGTTTTTCACTCACATCATTTTGTTGTGGAGTGTAAGGTGCTGTAAGTTGGCGTTCAATCCCGGATTCATCATAGAATTGTTGAAATCCTCCACTAATATATTCCTTTTCATTGTTAGACCTTAATGTCTAAATCCTTCATCCACTTTGGTTTTCCACCTATGTTTTATACTTCCATAATACATTAGCAATGTCAGATTTGAATTAAAAAAATCCAAAAAAATCTAGAATACTCATCAATAAAGATTATGTAGTATCTGCTACCATTTAGTGAAGTTGTTCTCTGGGGCCCTCCAACATTTGTATGTACCAGTTGAAGTTTATATGTTGCTCTCCATGTAGTTTGAAGGAAATGTTTCCTAGCTTTTTTTTTCCCATATTGACACGCTGCACAGTTGGTTTATTTGTTCTCCAGTTGTGGAACACTTTTTACAAGATTGTGTTTTTGCATATACATTAGCCCAGCATGATGAAAATACCCAAGACTTCTATGCCACAATTCATCATTGTAAGTTTTTATGAAAAAAAATACTTTGCTCCTCCTCTATAATATTTAAAGTAAAACCTTTTACTTTCATTTTCACTCTAAGGACGTTGCCTATATTGTCTTTGATCAAGCACCATTTGTCTTCAAATATCATTTTGAAACCTTTCTTCATAAGCTATCCAACACTGAGAAAATTATCAATGTCAGACATATATAATAAATCTGAAATGTATTTCAAACTTGACAGGTTATTTATAGCAACAATTCCTTTGCCTTTGACAATAATATAATCACTATTTTTTATTTTAACTTTGAAAATAACAGTTCTACCAGGTTTCTTGAGCAATTCCTAACTATTTGTCACGTGCTTTGTGCAACCACTGTCAATTAACCAGGAATCACTCGAGCTGTTGCTTATTGAAAAACATGATGCAATAAACAACTGCTCCTCTTCAGGTTGTTGAGCAACAATTTTCTCTTTTTCTTCATGTTGTTGTGATTTACAGATTCTTTTAATATGTCTAGTTTAACCATATTTTTTACACTTAATATCTGGTCTCCACCAATATTTTCTCTACCGGTGATTTGTTTTTTTACAGTAAGGACATGATGGATATGTCTCCACCTTGTTTTTATAATTTTTTCCCTTTTTCTTTTTATTGAATCTCTTGTCTTTGCCTCCTCCAGGGTATTGAGCACTTGCTTAAAAAGCCCCTGCATTGATTCTTCATGTCTCATCAATCTTCTCTATTCTTGTGCCTGCAAAGCATTTATCAATTCTTTAAGAGATATATTGGTTAGGTTTTTTTTTTTCTCTTCTAATGAAGAAATCTTAGACTCATATTTTTCAGGCATGGTTACCAGTATTTTTTGTACAATTCAGTCATCAGAAAATTCATTTCTAAGCAATCTTACTTTGTTTATCATGCTTAGTAATTTGTCAGCATAATCTTTGATGTTTTCTATCTCCTTCATCTTCTGCATTTCAAATTCTCTAATTAAGTTGAGAGCCTGCATATTTTTAATTCTTTCGTTGCCCTGATATTCTTTTTTAAGATAGTTCTAAATACCTTTTGCAGATTCCAAATTCATGATTATTGTGAATATTGTATTTGACACTGCAGTATATAAGTACGCTTTAGCTTTGGACTTCCTTGTCTTCTTTTCCTTGTGGATCTTTAATTGAGCTATTGTTGGATTTACTGGTATATCAGGAACAACATAGTTTTCTTATACAGCTTCCCAGAAATCTAATGCTTCTAGATGAATTGTCATTTTAATGACCCAAGTTTCATAGTTATCACCATTAAAGATTAGTTGTGAATTGTGTAAGATGATTGAGTCAGTTTTCATTTCTAGTGTTCTTTTTGATTTTGTATTTGTTGTTTAGTTTGTGTTCTGATTCTCTCAACTCACAAATCTTTCGAGATAATTATGCTCTCAAGATAATTATGTTTTAATACCAATTTATTATTTGTTTTCACTAAATACATAACACAAATATAAATAATAGTAGGATGAAGTAAAATTAAGGGATATAATTTTATTGAGTTTAGAACACTCTAAAATAAAAATAGAGTTTTAATCAAAAGAATAACTATTAAATTTAAAAATTACATAACAAATAAATTAAAAACAATAAATTTATTCCTAAAGAATTAGTCTTCAAATAGTAACCTTCAACAGCAAAATCTCCAGCTTTTAAGGTATTCTTTCAACAGAGGGCATTCAACATTGGTGACCTAGTCTATCTCAAACTACAACCTTGCTGGCATAAATCAGTAGTGCACATTATGGCCATTACTTGATTCTGGAGAAGATTAGAACTGTGGCTTATAAGTTGCAAACTTGTAACTACCTTCTTCAGCATCCATCGTCTCTCAGTTGAAGAAGCATGTTGGTAATAAGATTGTTTATAAGGAGTTGCCAATTAACCTCACGAGCACTCCTTTCTTTTTCACAGAAATCATCCCTGGATCATATGCAGGTAGGCTCCATTAATATATCCCTTGTACCATAATTACTCTTATCACGACCTTCTTCTTCTTCTTCTTCTAAGGCAATACGGTTTTCCTTTCTACCTCTCTTTTCATGTTTTTTTCTTTAAAAAAAAAGACAGAGGAGAAGGGAAATGAAAAACCCAGGTAGAGGAAACCATGTCCATAAAGAGGAGGATAAGTCACTGAGGGTCACTCATAGGTACGAATTTTCTTGAGATTTGTAATTTGTTGATTATTTTAATTCAATTAGAGAGAACTATTATGAGGTCAGTTAAAAAACAGAGAAAAAACTTGGGGTGTTGAAGGTGCTTGGAGGAAAGGCTAAAAAAAGAAGAAGTTGCGCTCTCCCAATGCTATGAATGTACGGCCAGTGATGGAAGTTGTAAAAGGTCCAGCCTTTGATATATTGCAGGTGCTGACACTTCTTTTTGTTCATCTGTAGGCAGCAAACACTTTAACCACTAGTTTTTTCAGTGATTCATTCCGTACTGTTTTCCTTTTCATTATTAATTTTGTTTCTATTGGCAGCTGGTCGGTGGCTAGACTTGTTAAGTGGCACAGGTTCTGTTGGTATTGAAGCTATCAGTCGAGGATGCTCTCAGGTATTTTACTTATTTATTTGTGTACTATGCTGCTAGTGTTTGCAATTATGAGTTTAATTACTTTAGATCTTCATTTCTGATGTCGCATGGTGGTCTACATGCTAAGGGGAGATCCTATAATCTAGATAAATACATAATTTCTCTCTATAGTTTAGGTTCATAGGCTTGTGCGTAAGAAGCTCCTTGCTTTCTGTAGTGTTTATAAAGTGCCATAGCCCAAAGGGTTTTGAAGGGATAGAAGAATGGAAGAAAAGGTGGTGGCCATTCTTTCAGGCACTTTACTCATGAACATGCAGCTTTGCCAGAAGCAACTAGTCACCTCCTTTCCTCAGCTAAAGACGATCCATCTGTTATTAGAAGTTGAAAAGTATTTCTCCTGAATATTCTTACGAATCAAGTTACATTGGTTGTAATTTCATTAGTGTCATGCCTCCATATACACGAGTTGATTATGGAATATTGATGGATCGAATTTCAAAAGTACCCATGGTTAGATAAGACACATTTATTGTAAGTGCTAATTTTGTTAATTATTTAACTTGGTTTATGTTCTTATTGACAAACTTCTTGCACAGTTTTTCTTAACATCAAGAATTTTCCTAGTCTAGCCCCCCTCCCCCATCTATCAAGTTTAAAGTACTCCAGTTTGCACCCTTCTTTTGTTACCATAAACCATTATCTACACCACAAATCACTGTGAAATCTTTGAGATGATATTATGTTTAGCACATTAAGGCCAACTGGCTTGGTTACT
>Ga0307509_10010448_pt1 | contig 11374 bp, 16 predicted proteins | sample 10_EM_MG_FD_202245 | JGI IMG/M metagenome (GOLD analysis project Ga0307509, IMG submission 202245) | Populus trichocarpa ectomycorrhiza microbial communities from riparian zone in the Pacific Northwest, United States - 10_EM | ecosystem: Host-associated > Plants > Roots > Unclassified | place... | reverse complement strand
CTATTCTTCATCATTGAAAGGTCAAGGGCCCCATATAGGTATTGGGAGAATCCATATCAATGAGCACAGAAGGGAGGAGAAAGCTGGCAAGTACATCCTCACCAGTGACACCAGTTTCAGGAGATTGAGTTATAAAGTTGCAGATATTATGCTGGCCAGCTAGGAGAAGGTCCTTCAAGACTAGTCTCATTGAGGGCAGGATAGAATCTCTATTGGGGTATCCAAGAATCTTGATTAAAGAATCATTGATCAGAATCTGAGGGAGAGAACAGGAGAGAAGTTTCATTATAAAATCCCTTCCTGAATGGTGTAGGGAAGGGATTCTTGAGATAGAGAAAGAATAATGTTGATAATCCAGGTGTTGTTATGTCCAGATGGGTTAGATAAGGCCATATCTACACGAATTTTCACGTATTCATGATGTGTGTTGTCAGGTTTTATGGAGGAATCAAGGCGGAATGGAAGGCCTAGTTCATTTTTCAGAAATAAAATTCTGAATTATTCAATCTTACCATTTTCTTTTTTATCAGACTTCCAGGTAGTGTCATAGAGCCAATGATGACCTACAGTTGGGTGTTTCTGTAATGGCTGACCCAACTCATTCTTTTCAACTATTGATCAACTATTGATTTTCTCCAACATCCTGGGTATTTAACCCATATTATTCCACCACCTATAGTGATATTGCCCATATCACCCTGTATTGACACTGGTGGTTCCAAAGGTTCTATGAGTGAAAATACTTGATAGTTGTATATAGCTTTATCAGAGTGAATAGGGAATGTCACAGGTTTTGCCATGGGTTTCTCTGGGGTACAGGTACAGGTTGGGAATTCTGTATCCCCAAAAAACCCATATCCGTGGCACAGGTTTTGGGTTACCCGTACTGTGACACATCACATGCTGCTACTTGGTCACAACAGTGATGACAGGCAACAACAACTGCAGCTGCAGCTGCCCAACTGCAGCAACAGCTCAATGGCAATGGCAACAGGCACAATAACAACAACAGCTGCAGCTGCAGTTGCCAACTTCAATAACAACAACAACAGCACAGCAGCTGTCAACAGCAATGACCTGCTGCCTATCAACTGTCCACCTCCACCAACACAACCCCTGAAAACATGAGAAGAGATAGGGAAGGAGAAGGGGAATGGGTGATTCCAACAAGGTACACATTTCTTTCATAATTACAAATGTCTCTACTAATAATCCTTTTACTGGCTACAGGACCCATTTCAACAGCGAGAAGGGGTTGTTCCCTTCTCACTGTATTGAAATCACAATTGACAATATGAAAAGGGGCTGCACCCCTCCATTTCAATGCTGGTCTCCCTCCTGTGCCCTCGCATGCCCCCATTTTGATGCTGGTCTCCCTCCTGTACCCTCGTGCACCTCCATTTTGATGCCGGTGGGAGGGGATCTCCCTCCTGCACCTTTGCACCTCTCCATTTCAACACCAGACAGCTTGATGAGACAAGGGGGCCACCCACCACCTTCTTTTGAACAGTTTACTGGCCCCCAGGTATCCAAATCCATCAAAACCTGTATCCATATCCACCAAAAACCCATACCTGTGCTCATAGGTATGGGTTTCTGTGGGTATGGATATGGATTTGCCTGGAATATCCAGGGGTTACTTGTGACATTTCCTAGATGTGAACTTTTTCATTTCATAAGGCATTGCTGCTATTGATGAGATTCTATAAAAAGAGAAGGAACCACAGGCACTCACTATCCATAGCGGAAGGAAAGTTGAACTTTTGGTCCCAGAGAATTTGTGAGAAATCTCAGAGATTTCAGAATCATGGCACCGCCACAAGCCATCTGTCGTGTTCTCTATTTATGGCCTGGTTTCTCTGATTCTGTATATTTTTGTAAGAAGAATGTCAACTCCAGTATCTACTACATGTTCATAAAATTTCTAACCAACCAGTTCATTATATGTAGCTGGAAGACACAAATATCTTGTTTCAGAAGTTGCTAGAAAGATAAAGTGGAGTAGTCCACAACAGAACCTGAAAAATTTGTGTCAGATTAATTTGTTGAGTGAAATATGCTGTCTATACTTAAAAATTATTATATATTATGATAGCTTGATACTAGTGCTTTAAATCAACTATTTAGAACCACCTCATCAAGGGTTATCCACTGATATATAATTTGTTCACCTTATTAGTGTTCAATATTTGAACTAATAATTCACCATTTATGATTAGATATATAATTTGTTCATCTTATTAGTGTTCAATAATAGTAATGTCTTTTTTACCTTGTGAGTATTTGATCTAATTATAAATGGTGAATTTTTAGTTGAAAGAGCTTGAAAATATCTGTCCAACCTACAACTTGGATCAACCATTTCTGAGGTCTGTAGCAGGAGAAACAGCATATTAGTGGATGTTTCTTCTTCTGCTCCTCAACCACCCCTATCAACAAAAGAAACATGGTGTTTGTTGACTGGGCTGACAAAGCAGAGCAATAAATGTATGGAAATGTAAAGAAGTTCCCAGCAGATGCAGTGTTATGACATGAGTGTATTGTTGAAGAATTCATAGCAGACTATAAAGAAATACCTACTGCTGTGCAGAAAAATAGCTATGCTTGTATTTGGTAGGCCAGAGCCAACTTGTTCTAACTTGTTTGACTTGCCTTTCCCTTCTCCTCTAGATTGATCTGAGGAAACTTGGATCTGGAGTTGTTCAAGCAATTTGGCAACCTTCACAATTGCAGGAAACTTTTTCAGTTAGTATTCATTGATGTGTATTCAAGAGACATAGCAACATTGTAAAATTCCAACAAGCCTAAGAGCTGGCAGCTCTTTCAAAAAAGAAATTTTTTACAATTTGGTAGGCTTGTGTTAAAAATCTCTATATCTGGTAAAATTACACCAGATCTGGAAAGTCCTGATGTGGGATGTGGGGCTATCAAAGGCAAAAAAAAAAGTTCTATTTTTAGATCCCAATATATTTCGCATTTTTTCTCACTATTTATAGCACATAGTCACTAGAGATCTCTATATAAGCCTACCAAATTGTAAAGGTTTCAATTGCATTTTTTTGACTAGACAGGCCCAAAGTTTAATATTAGATATATATTGACAACATTTGGTGGAGATTGGTGATGGAGAGAAGAAGTGAGGATCTGAGTTGATCCCAAGAGACATAATTTGCCTGATAACATTCTAGAACATTTCACCAAAGAGAAAAATCAAATTCAGTCAACTAAATAGGCACTTCAAAGATTCAGATAAGATTGGAAACATTTGGTGAAGATTGAACAGACCAGGTGAAGATGGATGAGATGAGGGTATGAGTTGAGTCCAATATTTGAGAGTGAAAGTGGAAGCCTGACAGTGTGGATGATGCAATAAAGAAGCCTCTAGAATATATGGCAAAGGCACGGAGGAAATGTTTGCCTTATTAGTGTTCACATTTTGGTGCTGTTATTCTATAAGAATTATTGGCTTGGCTTTGCTCAGTCTCAGGTCATTCTGTGGAATAGGCTTCATACTTTGCATGAGGTTTGTGTGGTGATTCGATTTGGTATATTTCTTCATTATAATAAGTGTTGTCTTCTTGAAGCTAATAGATAGAGATAAGGATCAATGCTTCTTTCTGCAATAGAAAGAGGGCTGTTCTCATTTCTATTTTCAGTGCCATCATTCAGTGTTTGGCTGTACTGTCAACATCTTCTTGGCTATCTGAATTTTTACTGCAGAGCGATGAGGATGTTGTAACAAATGCGTGTTATACGCTATCAATATATTGTTTTATATATCAGCTGCCTCTCTGATGTGATGCCAGCATTTCTTTAGGATTGTTTCTGATTTTTAGGACAAGCTTCGGGAGATGCTTATCATAAACTCTTTGAAAGAGTTCTTGGGTAAGGTGGCCTGGCTGGACAGGAGTTCTTCAATCATGAATGAAGTTGGGAGCATAAGCAGTGATCTGTTAAAGAGGGAGAGATTCTTGTAATTTGAGGAGGTTATGGTTACAGGTTTGCAAGTGAACCTGAGCATTTCATGTGGCTGTTACAAGTTGTTGTTTGAGGTTATGAGCAGTTTGAATAAATGGTATGGACTTCTTGTATTTCATGAAAATGCGCATCGCATTGTAAAGAACAAGATGGTATGACTGATTGAACCTTGGGTTTCACAAAGTAGTTCATATTTGAATCCTGTATCGTCCATCTATTGGTGAAGTTCAATAGTACAAGCTTTGACAAGAGGAGGAGAAGAAGGTCATGGTTGTTCAGCTAACAGAGGTGTGAGGTGCTTGCAAGAAGAGGACGCCATTGCATTTTCATAGACAGCCCTTTCAGTCATAGTGAAGCCATCAATGAGGTTATAGAGGGCTTTGACAGGTGGAGGTGTAGTGAGGGCAAGATCAAGCTTGCTAATTGCTGATCTTGGCTCACTCAGAGTTCTGGCGATAATGACTTGCTCCTTTGGAGACATAATGGTAAAAAATAGGAGATGTGTTGGTATTTGCCTTGGATGTCTTTGTGGAAGAAATGTGGGTAGCAGTTGGCAATGTTTTGTGAGTAGTGATAATGGCAGATCCTTGGATCACATAGTGTAACTACACTATAGCCAATATAACCTTCTACAGATCAAATACATTGTAGTGCTGAAATGGAGCCACTGAATGTGGCCTGTGTATATAGTAGGTCTTGTTGTTCATCAGTATTATACTTATTTAAAGTGAAGGAATTTGAACTTGAAAAAGATTCCAGAAACTTATCATGTTTTCAGTCAGTTCATCACCAGACAAATCTGATAGGTCTCAGCTAGATTGTGAAATCTTGAAATTGAAGGAAAGATGACATGCAATGAAAGTAGTCTCTTGGAGGGTCACATTTGAGCAAGCAGGAGAAAAGAACTTCTCCTTCCCATCAAGATCGCCAAAGATTGACCTACTCTCCCTTCTCTTTATCATTACTATTCAACTTGCAGAGCTCATTGGCTTTATTGCCAAATTTGATGGCTCTCAAAATGGATCAAAAAGGCAAAATCTAAGGTTGCCTCCCTTATTCTCAATACACAGCTTTGCTCTATCAAATGCCCACTCTACTAATTTGTACAGAAATAGGCCATTCTGTGAAGTTTTCATTTTGAGCAGAACTTGAAGAAGTGATTCAAATGCGATGAGGAGGCTGACTGTTGTAGATTAGTACAATATAACAGAAAAAAATAATCAAAATAAACCAAGGGAATGATGGCCCTTTGTCATTTCCCTCCATACAGCTGTTTCTCTCACTATTTTGTTTTATTGTATGACCTTCCTTGAATGAGTTGATTGTTGGAGTAGTTTTGATACTTGAATTCAGCAGTATAATTTTATTCTTTAACTCTCAGTGAGAACCTACATCATTTAATTTTGGGATATTAGAAATGGTGCTTTAAAGTTTAGCTGAATAAGTGGAACAGATTCATAGAATAAATGATACATATTTAGAACTCAAATTTGGCTATTGAAGCAGACAAACATAGTCCAGGAGCAAAATGAGTACCTTTATGAAAGTATGCTCAATAGAAACATGTATCTTAGAATCTGCCCTGTTTTTAATCACTCTTTTCTTTATCTCCAAGTCTCTTTGTCAAATTTCTGCTGCAGATGCTTTCAACTTACCTGAAATTCTTCACATGCTCAATGTTAAAGGTTCCATTTTTTCACTCAATGTATATCTATTTGTGACAGACAACGAACTTAACCTGAGACCTGACTTCCTTTGGTTTAGTATAGGTTTAATCTATATTGGGGTCATATTTTCATCAGAGTAATGCCATTATAATGATCTATTAGTTGAACTGTTGCTCATTACTTGAATAGATTACTTGATGGTATGTCTGAGTCTCATCTTCTAATACTGATGAGTTCTTACTGAGACTGGTAGTTGTTCTCATCCAATCTTTTTTTATACTTCAAAGTCTATTGCAAAAGGGATTCTTGGCATATGAAATTGATGGTACAAAGTTGGCATTCTGTAAGGGTTGTATTTCTTACTGAAGAAACCTTAGAGCCACAGGACTGAGTCTGATCAGTTTATAGGGGGGCTAAGTACAGGTGTGGTTGAAAAAGATGTCTGCTTATATAAGTTTAATAGAAATGATGATATTGGCATCACCCTTGGTGATGCCAAACAAATAAGCAATAAAATAGAAAGATGACCCCAGGGGATCACATAATGTAAGGTAAATGGGGTGGAACTGAGGCACTATAAAAACTGTCCGTTACACATTCTTTTCTATCAAATTTTATTATAACTCATTTTTTTCTGCTTTGGCACAGGTCACCACTATACTTTTTATTGAAATCATCCACCAAGCCATTGTAATGCACACAGGTATTTGGTTAACCCATATTTAGCTCCCATTCCAAATCATCCTGATGAATTTGTTAGTTAATTTTTATTTCATTTCTAGCTGGAGAAACACAGATGAACTGCACAACAGTATATGGTAAGGTTAGTTCAGAGACAGGGCATATAGTAGCCTAATTACAACTTCAGTTTTAGATCCATGATCATTCATCTGTTTATTGACTATCACCTACTATATCAATTAATTTTCAGATCAAGGTATCTTTCAATATATGTTGTCAAATTGATATGATGGGGCTCAACTGACATATTATAGGAAGCTTCTGCATTCATTGTCCAGAGGTATATAACTTGTTCATCTTCATATCTTCTGCACCATTGATACTCTTTATTATGCTTCTAGTTTTCTAGTCTTGAGGATCTGGTACCATGCATCCATCAGAAGTCTTGATTGTTCACAGAAACTCATATTCAGCTTGTGCAGTCAGTCTTGGTTCAGTGTGGCTTACAGGTTTGAATGTAGAATTCATGCCTCTTCACCAATGTCATAAACTCAAAACTTTACAGTGTTGATAGACAAACTTGATTTTTGCAGAGTTTGGTGAGATGAAGATGTGTTAGTTGGAGGTCTTTGTTGTGTCCTGCAGGTTCCGATCAGAACCAGTTGGATTCTGATCAGAAACTTTGGATCACAGTATAGGCCAAACAGTAGGAAATTTCTCCAATTTTTGCAACTGGAATCCAATTATAACCAGTGGAACCAGTCAGTTCTACTGGTTCGAAGTCCAATCATTTCTGACTGGTACCAAGTGGAACTGGTTGAAACTGGTTGGAAAGAGTCAGACCAGTGCATATATAGTAGGAGATCACCTGATCATATTCTAAGCAGAGGGAAATAAATTATTCCATCCATCTAAAGGCTAGAATCACTGAAAATATTAGTGCCAACAATATTTGTAAGGAATATCTGCACAGATGGGTCATCATCCAAGTTGTGCATTTTGTTTGACTCACTGGATGAGACCATGTGAGTATTTCATGTGTCAACAAACACCAACTTTCTTTTCTGGCACTTGTTCTCAACACACCACAACCCCACCAGGACTGCCACATTTTTACACATGCTGCCACCGAAAAAACACAGGAAGTGTAAGGGAAACCCCTCCTGCTTCCCCTTCCCCTTCCCCTCCCACTCCCACCTCCCACTCTCCTTCCATTTCAGTTTCTGACATGCTCTCCAATGTTGCGTGATGTTGCAAGACATACCACTTCTGACCCACCATCACTCCTGACTTGCTTTCCACTTGTACCGTGCTGGCGCACCATGTGACCCTGTACCTTACACATATTTATTGATTTCGGTCTTATCCTCTATATCCGTGATTCTGTATATTAGCCCATACCCGCAGGTGGATCCTTATCCTTTCCTCTTCGGATCTCCTGCTAGGTGTGTCTTTGTTTAGTTTACTTATTACATAATAAACTAAATCCTTTGGATCCCCTGCTAGTACTGCATCCCACCCGACTGCAGTAGCCCTTACAGTAGGAAAGGATCCCCTAGAGAGCTGATCTTCGAGAACACAGCATACACCATAGGTTGCTTCGGATTCCCATTGGACTCCTCTGCCTCTGAAAATGCTCCTTGAAACCCCTCACTACCAGTCTCCTCCCATGTCACCCTCTGATATGATCGACGACAGGCTGGTCCACATGGAGTGGGTCATTGCCATCAAAGCCACCATGGACAAAATGAAAAGGCAGCATGAAGCCACCCACCAGCTGCTACAAGATGTCCTCGCCAGACTTGTGTAAGGGGACCTGCTATAGGTCCGACCCTCGGTAAACTTAGTTTCCACCTCAAACATCTCTTCCTACATTTGAGGCCATGCCACGTTTCCATTTCCTTCATTTCCCCTCCCTCTTCGTAGTTGTACACACCCTTTGGACTGCCGCTGTATCTTCTAGTGGCTTCTTTCTTAATTACACACGTCACTTATGCATACCGGCCGCTGACTTAGTCCCGGCCGCTGATGGACTAGGGTTCAGGGTTACTTAGCACAGCCCCATCATAGCCTTAGGGCTTAGGGCTTACCTATTTAGTCTAGCATAGCCCCACATGTAGTATATAGTGAAGCTGGGGTATCGAAGATACCTCAGCTTGTTATCAACTTGGTTTCCAGGCACCACATCTTTCCTGACAATTTGGCCCCATACCAGCCCAAAATGTGCAAGACCCTCTTCTGACACATCTCGCCCGCCAATCCCCTACACCATCTATACCCACCTCTTCCGCCAGCTGGAAGAAGCTTTCCCTTAAGCCTTTCTTCCCTCCCGAGTTCAGCAGAGACCAAGCTGCTGGAAGGCCTTTCTGACCTCCTACTGGACCTACATCTGCCTTTGTCCCAAAGCCTTTGAAGATGACCTCACCAAGGCTGTCTGGGCCATATCTTACATGAAGACTGGACGTGCCAGCCGCTGGGTGACCTGTGAGTTTGAACAGGAAGCAAAGACCAGATGCCTCCACTTCCTTGACTGGCTGGACTTCGAAGACGAGTTCCAAAAAAGGACTTAATGCCACTGGATTTGGAAGCTGCTGCTATTAATGTCATGAAGACGACTGCCTATTTCCAAGGCAAGCGGACAGTTGATGACTACCTTGACCAGTTCCGGGATCTCATTTATGATTCTGGATACACTGATCTGAAAGCTGTTGTAGTCAAGTTCCGCTGAGGCCTCAAGCGTCGAATCTCAATGGCTCTCACAGAAATGGCATTCGGAAGACCTTCGGACACAGATCCAGAAGGCTGGTTCCACCTTGCAGTCCAGATGGATCAGAACCATGCAGCGGATGAGGCTTTCCACATCTCTCACTGGCAACCCTACGTTCTGACTCCTGCCATAAACCACCCCCCAGTAATATCCTGATCCACTCCGGCTGCACCTGCCCTGCACTTTGCCTACTCCAACTCATCCCCAGATAACCCCATCCCAATGGACATAGATGTGGCACAGAAGACCAGAGCCACCCCTGATACATGCTGATACTGCGGAAAAACCAGACACTGGATGAAGGAATGCGACCTCTGCTTCAATGTCTGACACATGGACACGGACAAGTTAGAGAGAGAACTGGAGAACAGGTTTGCCACCAAGGATGTGGCATACATGGAATCTCCTGAGGAAGTGGAGCCCCTGGTTAGCATAGAGGATTTTGTATTCCACAGTGGGTGAGCCATGCACCCATTGCTAAATAGTAATTGATTTTCTGTTCTTGAAGTTGCTGAACTGAAAGTTGATGAAGATGCACAAGAATCTTCGGAGATGTCAACACTCCCACCAACCAAACCCTGCAAACTGCGCTGACCCAAATGGGAAAAATTGATGAAGTGCAAGCTCGTCATCCATTCCCTCAAGCTTGGCCCGAAGTGCATCATGCTCCCAATCCATCTGAAGATGATGGACACTATGGAAGAATCATCCACGGAAGCCATGGTTGACACCGGTGCAACCAGGAATTTCATTGACCAGGACTTTGTTGCCCAAGCCAAACTCCCAACCCACAAGCTGTCCCAGCTGATTCCGGTTTACAATATGGACGGAACCCTGAGGCTGGAAGCATCCATGAAGTTGTTGACATGATCATGACCTACAACTGACATTCTGAATGCATCTTGCTTGCAGTCACCCACCTCGGCAAGCAGAGCATGATACTCGGGTTCACCTGGTTGGACAAGCATAATCCAGAAATCAACTTCTGCGCCTGGACCATCAAAATGACCAGATGCCTTCTGTGCTGCTGCGTAGGCTGCCAAACCAACCGCAAAGTGGAGTGGAATGCCAAGAGGGAAGACATTGAATGAATAAGTGCCTGCTGGACTGACCCCCTCCCAGCTTTCATAGAAGATGCCAATGAGGAAGATGAAGCCAAACTGACACTGAACTATCTCCCAATCTGGAGAGCTGATTTTCCAACTACTTGAAAAAGGCAACCAAATCTGGGTGACTGGGCTCTTCCCCAAGCAGAGCATATTCACGCAACTGCTACAGTTTCCTAACAGCTCATAGAGGGCTTCTGACAGAACTCCCAACCTGCGGATCACAAAAAGCACATCCCACCACACCTTCGTGACTTCCACTCCATGTTTTCTAAGGACTCTTTTGACAAACTGCCTGGAACCAAGCCACGGGATCATGCTGTCAAGCTTGCCCCCAAAAAGCTGCAAGGTCTATCCACTCTCTGCCTTCAAACAGAAAGAACTGGATGTGTTTCTGAAGGAGAATCTCGAGTCTGGACGGATCCGACCCTCCAAGTCCCTGATGGCCACACCAGTCTTCTTTGTTAAAAACAAGGATGGCAAGCTCCGTCTGGTGCAGGACTACCACGTGCTGAACACCATGATTGTGAAGAACAAGTACCTACTCCCCCTGATCCTGGAGCTGATTGCAAAGCTCTGCAGGGCCAAGTACTTCACGAAATTGGATGTCTGGTGGGGTTTCAACAACGTCTGGATAAAGGAAGGCGACAAATGGAAGGCTGCCTTCCAGACCAACCACGGCTTGTATGAACTGCTCGTCATGTTCTTTGGCCTCACGAATAGTCCCACCACCTTCCAGACGATGATGGACAATATCTTTGAGGAACTCATCTCAGAAGGTGTAGTCGTGGTCTATTTGGATGACATCCTCATCTTCACAGAGACTCTTGAAGAGCACTGGAAGATCACCCGCCACATCCTGGAGCTTCTGGAAAACACAAGCTTTACCTCCATCCCGACAAGTGTGAGTTCAAGAAGACCACAATCAAATACCTCGGAGTGATCATCTCTTACAACTCTGTCGCAATGGACCTGGTCAAGATCGCTGGCATTACTGAGTGGCCCGCTCTGACGAACGAGAAGGAGGTGCAATCCTTTCTTGGGTTCACCAACTTCTACTAATGGTTCATCAGAGACTCTCTGGAACACACCCGCCCGCTTCTTCAACTTAACTATGGTGCGAATCACCTAGTCACCAATAACTTTGTGCAGTGGCCAAATTGGTGGCGGAAATT
>Ga0307509_10010447_pt1 | contig 11374 bp, 4 predicted proteins | sample 10_EM_MG_FD_202245 | JGI IMG/M metagenome (GOLD analysis project Ga0307509, IMG submission 202245) | Populus trichocarpa ectomycorrhiza microbial communities from riparian zone in the Pacific Northwest, United States - 10_EM | ecosystem: Host-associated > Plants > Roots > Unclassified | place... | reverse complement strand
AGTTCACATTAATAATTAACACATGTTATTATCAATATTCTATATAGGTTTCATATAAATAATGAGTGATCATTCTTGGTGTTGACCTTTAGGTCACACATTTATGTGTGTGTGTGTGTGTGTGTGATAACAATAATATAAAAATTGAACTAATAATATGCTTGGTAGAGAATAAATTTTAAACAGGTTTATACAAATATCATATCAACAAAATTAACCAAGTACCAATAATTTGTTTAGTTCACATTAATAATTAATACATATTATCATCAATATTCTATATAGGTTTCATATAAGTAATCGGTGATCATTATTGGTATTGACCTTTAGGTCCCACATTTATATTTATATATATATGAATGATAACAATAATATGAAAATTGGACTAATAATATGTTTGGTAAAGAATAAATTTTAAGTAAGTTTATACAAATATCATATCAACAAGCATGAAGGATTTCATGAAGAAATCAAGAAGAAGTCCAAGAAGGAAGCATATTGAAGACTTAAAATTGTGTTGATTTTAGTGTTTTATGTAAATTTGTTTATCTAATATTGTAGCACAATTAAAATGAATGTACATACTTTACTATGCATACAAAAAAGGAATTGATTAAAAACCTAATAGACAGTTCTAAGAATTCACTTATGTTAAAATTGATAAACATAGGATTCTAAATAAAGTGGTTGATTGTTTAGCTTGACCAAATGAATCGGTCGATCATTTGTTCATTCTTGATGAACACGTAAGAATTCTAAAGGAACCAGACGACCGATTGGCTTGACCAATTTGAACCAATTAGCCGTTTCAATCGTCAGTGGGGCTATAATGGCTACAAAAAAAGATATTAGAAAAAGAGAATTCAAACCTATATCATATACAAGGTACTTTAAGAGCAAAACAACATCTAAATAATCAATCATTGATTATATTGTAATTGGTCCTATTAAACCTTCATATTCTTACATAAAGGTATTTAATCTCATTCTCACTACACTTAAAGATATTAAATTTTTAAATTTTATTATCCACTCTATTGAGAGAGTTATTTATGATAACAAAATTACTCTTGTAAACCTTTGAAAGTTAAGTACAAACTTTTGGAATTGGTAAGGTATATTCACCAAGAGAAAATCTTGAAGAGGGCATATCTTCATGTGGTGTAAAAATATTGGTGTGAATTCATCAAGTGGATATTGTAATCTACAACTTGGACAAGTAAAATAATACAATACTCAAGTACGATTTCGTACTTGAGGTGTGGATGTAGGCTTGTCGAACCATGTTAAAAATTGAGTTTGCAAATTCTCTCACTTACCTTTTTATTTTAAGCACTTTAATTATATTGTTGGTTATTATGTTTATTTGAATTAATTTGCATTATTTATCAATATTAGTGATAAACCTAATTCCTAGAACAACAATTGGTATCAAAGCTTATTTCTCATTTTTAAAGTTTGTTAAGACTTTGAGTAGATGGCAACCACTAATTATAATCTAAAAAATAAAGGATTATCTACCTCTAGGCCACCTTTCTTTGATGATAATGATTATGCTTATTGAAAAGGTAGAATGATTATATATCTTCCATTTATTAATTATGATTTATGGTTATCCATAGAGAATGGTCCTTATAGACCAATTAAAATTGATGATGGTATTGAGATTCTAAAGTCTAGGACTGAATATGGTGATAAAAAATTACTTTCTATAAATGCTAAAGCTATGAATACTCTCTATTGTGTATTAAATATAAGTGAATTTATTATAATCACATCTTGTAAAAACACTAGAGACACATGGCATGCCTTAGATGTATCTCACGACGAAACTAGCCAAGTTAAATAATCTAAAATCGATGTGTTAGTTCATCAATATAAATTATTCAAAATGATTCCTAGTGAATCCATAACTATTATATTTACTAGGATGACCACAATAACTAATAGTTTGGATGCTCTTGGTAGGATTTATATCAATGCTGAATTGTGAGAAAAATTCTTAGGTCCCTACCGAAAACTTATGAAACAAAGGTGATGGCTATTTAGGAAACAAAGAATCTCACTAAACTTTCATTAGAAGAGTTCATCAGTTCTTTGATGACACATGAAATTACAATGGAAAAACAAAGAAGAATTTGACATTCAATATTATTCATCATGTTGAAAATGATGATGAAGACATTGGAGAGAACATTGCTCTAATTACAAAGTAATTTTGAAATTTTCTAAGGAAGAAGCAAGGGAATAAAAGATTCTCAAACTTCAAGAAAGATAGAAACAAGGAAGAATCGAGCAAGGATGTCCTTAGATGTTACAAGTGATGATTTGGAAAAAACAGGACACATAAGGTAAATTATCCACTTTTTTAAAATAAAAAGAAAAATTATTATCACAAAAGAGTAATGAAAGCCACATGGAGTTATGATTTGGATTCCAGTTCAAGTGATGAAGAAGAGCACGTTGTAAACATGGGATTTATGGAAATTAAAAGTGAGAATGAGGTACAATATTTAGACAATGAATCTGACCTAATTACTTATGATGAGTTTTATAATGCATTTGGATCTTTATTTAATGAATTTGAAAAATTAGATTAAAATACAGTAAATTGAAAAGGAGCTATGTATGCTTACTTGTTAAAAAAAAACTTTGGAAAAGAAAGCTTGCATTGTCATTGAGAATAGTGATAAGATGAATAAACTTGAGAGTGGAAATAAATCATTGAAAGAAAAGGTAGACAAGTTAAACACTTCCTTAGTTAAATTCACACAAGGCTCTAATATTCTAAAAACCATGCTTTCTGGCTAAAATTTATGTTTTCAACAAAAAAGATTTAGGTTATCAACCTGAAAGAAATAAAAAAAATCAACGAAAGAGGGTTAACAATGCTTTTTTTTTCAAAATCATTTCTCACAACCACCATATTATCTACATATACAATAAGTATAATAATTTTACTTTGTCATTTCTTCAATAATATTGTGTGATCAGAATGACTTAGGTGATATCTAAACACTAACATAGATTTTGTGAACTTTCCAAACTATGCTCTCAAAAATTGTTTCAATTCATACAATAATTTCTTCGACCTATACACCTTTTGATTATACCTTTCAAGTAAAAAGGCACGTAAAAAGGCATTCTTTACATTGAATTATTGTAATGGTCAATCTAGGTTTGCAATTAAAGATAATAAGACTTGAATTGTATTGATTTTGATTGTAGGTGTAAAATGTCCTTATGTAATATATCTTATAGGTTTGAGTGTAAATTTTCACCACTAGTCTTGCTTTAAAACATTCATTTTTTTTTTTCATCAATCTTTTATTGTATTATGTAAATACATTAGAATCCAATTGAATTCTTTCTTTATGGAAGATTAAAGAGTTCCCCTTGTTCTATTTTTTTCACAAGGATTTCATCTTTTAATTTATAGTTAATTTTCATCTTGAGTTAATTAAAACTTCATGTACACTATTAGGAATAGAAACGATAGATAATTAATTTATAAATTTTAAAAAATTATGGTTAGATACATAATGACTAATGTGATAGTTGACTTTATTAAAAAGTTTAGGTTCATATATGGGTTTAGGAATACTTTTGGTGTGGCAATGTGATAATGTTTTTTATTGAATCAGATACCAAGTCAAAAATATCCTCAATAATTAATTGGATTGGTATATTAGTTATAAGATATTCTAACTCGAGTGAAGTATTTGTTAAGGAAGCATCTATAAAAGTCATATCTCCAACTTACAAGTGTTTATAGTCATTTCAATCCAAAATTATACCACTCAAATTCAATTCACTTTTTTATTCACTGTCTAGCCTAATTCATAAATCATATTTACTAGATTCCAAATATATTTTTAAAAAATCATAATCTAGAGTATGAATTTTCCTTCTAATACTCCCTCAACTTCAGATATAGAGAAAAAATATGTGATTTCTTTATAAAAAATAAACAACATCCATTATGACAAAGATTTATCGAGTTAGAGAATGATAACATCATTATCCCTTTTGATGATTAGCATACCTAAATAAAACACATTGCAATGCTTGAAGAGTCAGCTTATTGCATTGGTGCTTATGATGATGTACAAACACGACACACAAGTTGGTGAATTTGGGATTGTTGGAACATAACAACATTAGTGAGAACTGGGAATGGTGTTTGGAAGGCAATGGAACTTAATGATACACAATTGATTAAATATTATGTATATACAAGTGATTCTCCGTAATAAGATTATAACATATGAACTTTTATTAATGATGCATAAACAACCTCCAACAAGAATCATTTTTGCGCTCAACAAGTAGTTTAATGAATAGTTCTACGCACATCTAAAATTATTGAAGTTTTAAACTATAAAATTCTCCCTTATTATTACTATAAAGAAATTGGACCATTTTCTTGTACTGAAATTCAACCATTTTATGAAGCTTTTCAAATAACAAATTTACATCACTTTTAAAATTTCATTAAGCATGTCTAAGTCATCTTAATACAAACATCACTGAGAGTAATAAACCAATGTGATCCACCTAGTAACGAACCCGATTTTATACATCCTTTTTCACAATACATTGGGAATTTTTAGTGAATTTTTTATATTTCTGCTGAAATTTTGACAAAGTCTCCCCTTAACCAGAACGGTACCAAATTATCGACAATCAAAACAAGATGTCTTTCGGGCCAACACATCAGTGTCATTCTATTATCTCAAGTCTCATTGACTTCCATCAACTATTAAACATCCATGATAGAGAATAATTAAGACAATTGATATGATCAAATTTTATAAAGACATACGATGAAAACTTTCCAAACATCTAAAGTTTTAAAGTAGAGATAGTGTTAAAGGATAAAGTTTTAACAGTGTAGACAAAATATTAAATTTGTGCAATAACATGTGATTGCATAATTAAAAGTAATCTTCTAAATATTACATAGAAATCCTAATATATCTGAGATATCATATTGATAACTTCGCAAAAGTGAGCGACAGACATCTACTACTCTATTTGAGGCTAAGATGCACTTTATGTTACACAAAAATATAAACAACTTATTTAATGAATCATCACATTCATATATTTAATTTCACTACTCATTGATTATAAGTTAAACTATTATCACTAAGAGCCATAATTTAATCGATTTCCAGTCATCAAACAATTAATATTACTAGTCTCTAACTGATGACTACTTTCTTACATTCTCAATCGTCGGACACACCAACGCCATTAGTTTCCAAACCATGAAACTAATCAATTGAAATCTCCGTTGTCAGGCACGTTAACACCATTAGTTTCCAAACCAAGAAACTAATCAATTAAAATCTTGGTCATCAAGGATGTTGACACCATTAGTTTCCAAACCAGGAAACCAATCAATTAAATTCTCATTTTCAATTCTATATATACTTCCAACATAATGGATATACTTGTAATTACACTAAAATCAAAGATAAAACTACAATCAGTTCAACGAGCTATGAGATGCTTACCAATGTACGCAAGGTACTCATATTCATTCAAATAATATCATAACCAATTTGATATATAATTGTGAACACAAGGTACTCATGTTCATTCATGCATTATCATAACTAATTGATTCATACCAATATACGCAAGGTACTCATGTTCATTCAAACATTATCATAACTAATTAATTCATATTAATGTACACAGGGTACAAATATCTATTTTAGTATTTATCATAACAATACAACAACTAATTCTTAAATTTATTAATAAGTTTACATGAATTGAAAAGATAAGGTGCAATGCACCTACATGTTTCTTTATCCGAACGAGTCCTTCCCACCGCAGATAAACCTGCTCCAGGCACCCCACCTATTTTGGATTAAGAGATATCATAAGTATCACTTCATAACTTTACCATATTATGAATTCTCATAATATCATTGAAATCTTATTCACTTAAGTTCATTACTATGAATTCATTTTTCTTCAACTAATTTTCTCACTACACTTCTATCTCTATTTTATTACCCAAGAGCATTATTTCATATTTCATTTATAAGCAAAGTTCTAGGCCTCAATTTTAAATGTGGCTTGACTTTTTTGAAAGATAAGACACAAATCTATAGCTTTATGCAAGGGTAAGGAAACTCGGTTCTTTCCTTAAAGTATCCAAATTCATCTGTTATTATACTTAATAAAATCTATCTGGTAAAGTTGAATTTGACCTTCCTTCAATTTTCAAGTCATATCAGGAGTTATATAATTACCATCCAGACCTACAAATTTTGTAAAGAAACAAACTCCAAATTATACGTTTTTAAGGCTCAATTTAAACCACTACGACAACATCTATAATATGCCTAGTTTTGTGTCAGCTAGACCCTTACTTGGTTTCTGGCTCATATTTCGAGTTATACAACTCTGATTTAAGCATGGTTAGTTTCACTTGAAAGGTAACATCCATACCTATAACTTTTGTGAAGAAACTAATTCCAAAATATATACTCTTAAGGTTCAAATCAAACAATCACAATGGCATTCTGAATTTTATCCAGGTTTACATCGATGTAGATCTTTACTTGATTTTTGAATCATATCCAAAGTTATAAAACTCAAAATCAGGCAAGGTCAGATCTATTGGAACCCTAACATCTCCACCTACAACTCTTATAAAGAAAACTTCTCCATCTACAAAACTATCTAGTTTTTTTGTCTATTATCCTCTTAACATGATTTTCCTTACACACAATGTTATAAGTTAAAATCTCAACCTTCTTTAAATCACCTTCATGGTCGGCCCTAGCATACCCATTTTCCAAGTTTTCTCATTCTAATTATTTCATATTCTTCAACTCATTCATGTAAACATACCCTACAAGCTAGTTTCAAATCTTAAGCATGTCCATACAGCAAGGTTTCTTCTTAACCTTACACCAAACTATATTTCCACATATATAAGGAGTACACAATTCTTCAACTTAACCAACACTTTATTTTAGACCATAACTTACCCTTTTACATAACTCTTTAAGTTCTTAACATTACAATTTCAAGCCAAAAATCCCCTCTAGTTCAGTACTAGCCGACCTTAAGGTCATGAGTTTCTCTTTGATTTTTCTTCATTTTTCTTCCTTATTTCCTTAATTTGTACCTTTCAATGTTAACTTAGCATATTTATTCAATTTTATTTTCATCATCAAACATTTATACAAACCCTAAAGTCAACAATAATGGGGTTTTCCACTTCCTCCATCTATTTCTAACAAGAACATAAATAAAATATTGGAGGTCATCTTATGAAAAAGGTTGAGTTAATGTTATGGATATCTAGACAACTTCTTCCTCTTCTTCTTCTTCTTCTTCTTCCTCTCATAAACTTTCAGGTTTTTTCCTCTTTCTCTTGCACTCCCAAACTGTAACTTTCCCCTCTTTATTCTTAGATGTCCAACTCATTTCTCCCTTGTACATACCCTTACAAGAAATTTGAGTTGATTTTTGGGTTCCTAAGCACTTATTCTTCTTCCATTTCTTCCCAAAAAAAATCATCCCCCCTCTTCCTTTAACTCCAATGTTTGATCCTCCTACTCATTTAACCATTAGCTCCCTCTCAAGATTCTTCCTTACAGCACATACCCTAATGTTCAAATGGTAGGACAAAAGAATTTTGACTCATTTGTTTAAGAGTGGTCAGTTGCATTAATAGGGAGCAAGTCACAAAAGTCTTATCTCCCTTGATTTTTCTATATGTTCCTCGTTAGTAAGCTTAAGCATTCTTTGGTGACACCACAATTTATCTTCACGTTTTTTATGCACTAAACCAATAATGTTATTTTTTCTTTCGGACCTTCATGAGTTCTGATTATCATACAATTCTAACCCAAGATAAAAACATATGTAGGAAGACCTCTCATGAAATTTCAACTCAATCCAACAATCAAATTGGAAAATATGCTAAATACTGCAAAACTAGATAGTAGATAATTTTATGTCAAAAATCTAAATTTTTGCATACCAAATAATTTACTTAAATCATAACGGGTTTTAAAATAATTTTTTTAGATTCCCATTTATAATTATCATAAAGTTTTCCTTAGAGTCCTTACCCTTTTCCGCCTTCCAAGCACGGTTGTGTGCGGGTTTGTATCGACATTCAACCTTTCTCGTACAAGGATCATACGATAATTATTTGGAATTTTTCTTTTATTTTATAAATAGTATTACTCAAGATTACAAAATTCCCTCCTTCCAATAATTATCTTACCTGATCAAGAAATTCACACGACTTATCGCTATTCAATATTTCACATATCAATTTATTTCTTCATCCCACCTGACATTTAAATTAATCATTCAGGAATGTTCATTCCGATTCACCAACAATTTTCTCTCTAGTTTATTATTTTTCAATTAATACTTACCCTATTAAGTTTGAATTTATTAAGTTTAGACCTGTGGTTTACAGTTTAATGCTCAAGCTGTTAATATCATTAGGTTAACTTTCAAGGTATCCTGACATTTTATTTAATATTTTTCCTTATCAAGTCTTTTCTATCAAATTTTCATCATGTTTCTTAATTTTTTATTTACGATTTACCAGTACTTTACACACTTAAAGTAGAGATTTTGGTTAAACCCCTGTATCATCAGGATATATAATTATAAATGGATGTAGGCTTTTATTCAAACTTAATAGATATAAAGCTCAATACCTCTTTGCTAGTTCACAAACATCACATTGAAAATTAGAATTATCAACATCTTTTAATAAACTAGGAAATAATTTTTTGAGATTACTAAAGAAAGCTTGCCCAAAATGTCAATGCCATAATCATATTTCAATATTTGCTTCTTTCCTTTAGAAATCCACTATTAAAGCTTGACATACCCTATAAGAAGTTTTTTATGCCAATTACAAGTAATAAATTAGAATCACTAATATCTTTTAATAAACTAGAAAATAATTATTTGAGATAACTAAAGGAAGCATGCCCAAGATGTCAATGTCATAGTCAAATTTCAATTATTTGCTTCTTTTCTTTAGAGTAATCCATTATTAAAGCTTGACATATCCTGTAACAAAATGTTTTATTATTAGCAATATAGTTCATTGAATAAAAGGAAACATCAATCAGAAAACAAATTCAGGAAAACTGCAACAATTTATAGTAAAAAAAATAATTGTTAATTTTAATAAAAAATAATTGTTAATTTTTGTATTCACACATTTATGTTTTAATTTCATGAAAACATGTTTTTTTTAATGAAAAACATTATTTTTAAGCAAAAACTCATTATGATCCTGAAAACAAGCATCAATTAAAAAATTAAAAACTCATGAATCCATCATTTCTCCATAACTATATTAAAAGACTATAATAACATAACTTTGAGGAGAATATATATATATATATATATATATATATATATATAAACAAAAAAAAAAATATAGAAATTAGTTTTTTTTTAAATAAATAATAAAGAGTATATTATTTTACAAATCCTGAATATTAGGCTAATACATAATTATCCATAAAATAACTAGCAATATCATCATAAAACATTCTTCATATTTTAAAATACAGTGATATAATCTTTTATTAGTAGCATGATTTTTTAATAAAAGAAGAAGGTGAAAATTAAAATAAAGGTTTATTTAAAATTCTAATTTTTTGAATAAGTAGGAAAAATATATTTATATAATCTAAATTTCATTTTCTTATTAATGCATCTCTTTAAGTTTTTTAATAAAAGCATGTTTTTAAATCATAAGCATTGTTTTTTAAATGAAATGTCATCATGATCTCAAAAGAAAATTTTAATTAAAAAAAACAGAAATATAATGTCTTAATATTTTGTATGTGAATGAAGGCAAAAAAAAATGTGATGAAATCACGTCAAAGGTATATCAAAAAATTAATTAAAAAACAAAAAAAATTATTTTCATTAAATATCCATGAGAATTGTTTTTTTCTTACATATCATGTATATAATAATTGAATAATAAATTTTTAAGATTCCAATAAGAAAAAAATATATTTTTTATTTAAGAATTATGAAAAATAATGACTAATAATTTAAATATAATTTTCAGCATTTTATTTATAGTGTATTTCAATCAAAATAAATTTTAAAGAAGAAACATAAAAGGAGGCCAAGCACATAGGCCAAAGAAATTGTGCCCGAGCGCGTGTGGGCTTACAAGGTCATGCCCGCACACCTAGTCTTATTTGTTATGTTTAAGGATGGATGATGCATCATTTGTTTTTTAAAAAAAGAAAAATAAAGTAAACAATTCGTTATCTAAAGTGACAAACAACATGTTGTATACTAGCCTGGGTTCCATGCACTAAAAAGGTGCCCAAAAAGTCATGCCATGATTTTTAGGCTTCAAAAATTATTTTTTTTCATTTTTCTCATATAAAAAGGCCAAATAAACACTATATAAAGCTCAATAAATCAAATTATAATCTCAAATCACTTTTAAATAAAAAAAACACAAAATTAAACCAAGTAAAGAACTTCTTCCTTAACCCCATATCTGCCTTTTTTTTAATGATATGAAAGTTTAAAAACATCTCGATAAAAATCCTCTCATCAAAAAGAACTCATTGATACCAAGATCATGTTTTTTTTATTGTCAAAATGTCGTCAACCGATAAACTTCTTTCTCTTCTCTTATTGTTTAGTGACTCTCTCTCTCTCCCTTTTTAAATTCCGATGAATGAAATGCAAAATAAATAAATTTTGGGACTAAAATGGAAAAAATCAAACAACAAGATCAAAGATAAAAAAAATAATAAGCAAAATTCAAGGACTAAAATATGCTTTTGCACGGCTCATGAATAACGAAAAGGGGTGATGGTTGCCTCTTAATTTATGAGTTAAATATGGCTCTCCTTGTTTCAATGTTTTAACAGACAAAATTAAATCAATTCTGCAAATTTAAGAATCATTTCAAAGTTGAAACATTCCATGACATGATATATTAAACATATGGAAAGCAACCACTGTGTTTTAAATCGTATGTTTAAATTATATGAACATAACATAAGGATAAAATTAAAAAAAAAAAATTAAGTAATTAAACTGAACAATTACAAAATGGCCAAAAAAGGGTTGAAGTAGTTACATTGTAGTAGTCTATAGTATAATTGTATAACATTATGTAATCAAAAAAATTGAATAAGTAAGATCATTACGAGTAATGAAAACTTGAAATGAAGAAACAAAACTAAAATAAAGAATAATACAAAGAAAAGTTAAGACTGATGGTGCAAGCATAAGATAAAAATCGGTAAAGTTACTAAGAAACGATAATAAGTTCGTAAATAAAATAAAAGGTAAAAATATAAAATAATTATATTTAGAA
>Ga0307509_10010446_pt1 | contig 11374 bp, 11 predicted proteins | sample 10_EM_MG_FD_202245 | JGI IMG/M metagenome (GOLD analysis project Ga0307509, IMG submission 202245) | Populus trichocarpa ectomycorrhiza microbial communities from riparian zone in the Pacific Northwest, United States - 10_EM | ecosystem: Host-associated > Plants > Roots > Unclassified | place... | reverse complement strand
AGCGGATAGAGCAATCACACATTATGAATACCGTAAAAACTCCTGTCGTTTGCTATCTCCGAATCTACTGCCTAGAAGTCTTCAAAAGGGTTAGTGCTTTCCTATGCGGGATAAGATCAACCATCAGGACGTTATTAATCTCATTAACCGACACACGCAATTCTATTAACCTGTCAAACTGAACCTATTATAAGCTGACGGAGATAGCGAATCGAAAGTATTTTTATGGTATTTTTATGAAATACCTACTGGTGACGCCCGTCCTGACTCAGGACGGCCGGGCCCTCCAGATGACGCCCGTCAATTCCAAAGACGGCGAGGCCCTACCGGAACTTGATATTAACTGCAGGACTGTAGGTTGACGGCCGGGCCCTGCAGTCTTTCTGGAAGTGGTGGGGACGGACGCCTTGCCCGGCCGTCCATGCCAACCCCGCCCGGGGCGGACGGGACTATTGGACGCCAGGGCCCTGCAGTCCGGACGGGACGGTTGGGAACACTGCCAATAATTGTTAAAACCATAGGCTGTCCGGGCCGGGCCAGGCTCAGGCTTAACCAGGACTGCAGGCTCGGTCCAGGCTGGATATGAGAGAATTTCAATAGGCCAGGCCCGTTGGGAACACTGCTCCTTGCCCACACCCTACCGTCTTCTGATGCCCCTTATAGTCCACCACGCAATTATGGCCTTCCTGCCATCTCCCCCGCCGTCTGCATAAGCAGCCGCTTTCCCGTTTCTCTCAATATAATGGCAAAGGCATAGCGTGTAGGGCCCGGCGGTCCCTCGGGTGATTTGCCCTACACAGGACTAGTGTTGTTCGCCAGCCGGCTAGAGCCGAGTCCTGACCTGGGCTCGAGCCGCCAAGAGGCTTGAGTCTAGAGTGGCCACGATACCTCTACTAGACGTCTTCTTTTAGTATCTGGACAGCTTAGCGCCAAAACCCATACAAACCAGCGCCAATATTCCGGATGTGATACTAAAACAAACGTCTAGTATACACTGCCATTATCATTCAAAACAACCAACAATTGTATATAGCAAGAGACTCGAGTCGGCTCGTGGATCCCTGTTCGAGCCTAGTGACCACCTGGGCTCGAGGCTCCCCCGGGCTCGAAGGGCTCGAGTCCGCTCGGCTCGTGAACAACACTACACAGGACTTCAGCTAGCGGCCACCTTTCCTTCGCATTATCCCCACCATCTCTATGGGGCCCATCGAGGGTTCGGACCGCCGCCGACAGGCAGCCCTGCGTATATGATGGATAATACTAGATTTAATGAAGTAGTGATCTTGCTTGGCTTTTACAGTTTCAACCCTTATCTGTTACCTGTTTACAGAGGCTATTGCTCGACGGTAATGCCAGAATAATGCCAGGGTTCCGAATGGTCTGCTGAAGACTGGACTGGACTAGCTAGTCCGGTCGAAAGTCAAGTCTAGTCTAATGGTTGAAATTAGACCCACTGGACAGTCAGGATTATTGAAACCGACTCGACCAGGACCAGTCCCACCAGGCCCACCAAGCAATAGGATATGATATTTTTATCACAATATATTACATTCAAATAAAGCTATTCTTAATAAAATTTATTGTTTCCATGGATTATATGGTGAAGATAGTGCCTCGCTTTGATTAGGAGTGGCCAGAGTAGGTTGCTCAAGTATCGAACTATTTTTGGTGCACTAAGTGAGTGATATTACATAACCAAATGCCAGAATACGGGTATTCGATAGGACTTATCCATTGGGTAATTGCATTTCTACAACATGCTACCATCGCCAGGATGTTCTATTAACCTGTATTGAGGGGCTGTTGATTTATACCGTGGCAAGCGGCTTTAAAGTCCTACTATAGCTTACATCTATTCTTAGCGAGTGTTGGCCTGGGCACTATTCTGACTCTTATGCGATCTTTTATAAAGACTGGTCTGGGACCAGACAAACCGGACCGGACCACTCAAGTTACTCGGGTCCAGTCATCGACATCAACCCTGACGGGCAAGTCTGGTCCTTCCTCCAAGAGTTGACCGGTCGGACTATTCGGAACCCTGAATAATGCCCACTCTGCGATCTGCCTCTTTCAAACGAGACAATAGAAGTCACTTCCCTTGAGCGGTTTCTATTCACCGGATTGTTTAAATCGAGATCTCTGATCACTTTGTTTCTAAGTAATTGATGAATATACATTAGTACTGTGGGGCATGAACCTTCTTTCCTAGCTAGTTACTTGTTTTTATAGATATAGAGGAGCCCGGAAGGCGGATATGGGCACACGGTCATGTCTGGCGGGGGTAACGGTGGTTGTCATGGGGGCTATGGGTTGGTTACCAGTATATAGGCCAATAGATAGGTAGAGAGAGGTACGACGACGACCTCTGCAACAACCTCAGTGAATGAGGATTTCCGTATATCGCAACCTTTTGTTTTTCTTCTCTTAAGCGGGGACTTTTTACAATTTTATCTTGAGACTTAAGAGGGACCGGTAGTGTGAGCGGTGTTTGCCCATACCGGTTATCCTGTTTCTTCCCTGTCTTTGTTGTTTATCCTCGGACCCGGTGACTGCACTTAGAGAAGACGATTTTCAGCCTTCGCCAGGGACCCCCTCTCCGCTAACCATTCGTCCTTTCAGTACCCAGAAGAATTGTATAGGGTTCTGCAGTGCGCTAGCTATACACCCATGGGCAGCCTGCCATTGCCTCATTGTTAATCACCATTACTTCCTTATTCCTATTACCATATCTTGCCTCACCGTTTAGGGACCTATATCCCCTGTTAGAATATGCTAGAAGAATACCGGAAGGTTCACCGAGGAGTTTGGTACTCGGTAAAATGTGCGGGAGGTGGGGTGGCGGCGGTGAAGGAAGGAGGGGCAGATGCGGTGAGGAGAAGTGGGGAAGTGGGGGGTAAGAGGATGAGGCGATAAGTGGTGGAAATGATGTTATCATATAGGGGTTACTCTGTACTTAAGGGTCTTGTTCACACAATTGCAGAAGTCAAGTCAGCAAATGGGTTTTGCCTCTCATACATTTTTAGTTTTCTCTCCTGTACTTGCTTATTTACAATCGGAAGTTATCCCCAGTAGATAATATGCCTCAGGAGCGAATCCCCTGTGCATTAAAACGGGAAAAAAGCTCAAACTCCATTCTTTCACTGGATCTGGGACCACTCATGATCTGACCCACTATGTCCGAACAAGGTGGGAAATCAGTTTCGAAAAAACATTCTCCAGCTCCCTTCATATTTGTCAGGACTGCCTGGCGGAAATGCCAGCGGAAAAGCTGGTCGACGGGTCGAAGTGGATCATCGAGAAGGCGCTGATCAAGGTGTCCGCACGGAACCCCGCCGATTCTGGTGATGGGCGTGAAACAGACGATTTTGTAGTTATCCTAAAAATGCATTAGCTACAAACACCACAAAAACTTCAAGCCTAGGCTGGGAGCACATCTGGATTGATCGAGAAATGATAGGAGTCAAATAATTTGTGCATATCTCCGGTGAGAAATATCCCATTCTGCACAGAGTTGATGGACCCATCGGACTCAGAGGCCGGAGGAGCAGTGATCCAATGACTGTAGTTAAAATCATCCCAGTGCTTCTCATAAGCCAAAGGAAATATATGGACAGCTTCGAAGATCTCCCAGAAACCGACACCATTTATTATTCCTGGCGTGCCGGTGATAGCGCATCGCAGATCCCGGTCACGTACAGAGTGATAAAAGGATTGAACCCTGGATCCAGATGGCAGCGAGAACGTACGAAGTAGAGGGGCTTCCTCGGTGACAGTGATGGAACCCATTTTGAGTGAGCGGAGTTATGGCCGAAGCGCAAAGGGGACCTACCAGTTGTGACAATGTAGTAATTCCCTGGTTGGAGTGGTTGTTCATCCCTCCCAACCAATCTCTGGTTATCATCTCGTAGGTTGAAATCATCTGTAAAGACACAGAGAATCTCCACCATGGAATAGAGATTGTTGTTGGTAATACCCTCCGCGACCCAGAGGCCTCCGAGCATGGTATCAGGATCGGCTGAATTGTAGATAAAGAGATTGCGATATGCTGAACGATCGCTGGGCGGGGCGTCTGCAAGCGTATCTTTCTCTGCCGGTGTCATTGCTCCTGAGGAATTCATGTTCGAATAATTGAGAAGAAAATGTTTTAGTTGGTGAAGAGGAAGGAGTTGTGTTGATAGAGGAGTGGGAAGGAGGTGAACCAGTATTTAAGAAAAAGTAATGAAGCAGTCTCGAGAACGAGAACGGGTATCTTTCTTGCTTATATAAGCTCAAATCTCTAACCTTAGCTAGGTTTGAATAGAGACTTTGCGGTGGACACATCTAGAGTCTTTTTGTACGGCTTGGCATGCATATGCTAAGCATTCTATCATCCAGACCTTGGTTTGACTCTATGACAGGAGCAAATTCAGCAAATTTGACCTCAACAAATTTGACCTATCCCAATACCACCAATACTATTCAACACTATAAGGTTATGCGCAGCGAATAGAATTTCCAGTGGCCTGGCGGCACAGAAATTTTATTGGAACGAACAATTTGGATAGAGAAAATCTATCAAAGAAACAAGAAGAGATAATGAAATCGAATGCGGTAACGAATGACTTCAACAAAAGGGTAGAAAGACCAAGTGAATCGAAAGTGAATGAGATGACTAACAGATAACAAACGAACAAAGGGAAGAAAAGGTTCTCTGATATCCTCCTTGAGATGAAACCTTTCCTCCTCGGCATACTTCCTGCGCATGCCATATCTTAGATCAGTCCCTTCCACAGAATCGTCCTTTCCTACTACTCAGCCGAATCGGATCCGAGGTGGGAACTCAATCACCGAGGATATCGTTATCCGGCCTGTCGAATACTGCGTGCATAACCGCAAATGCGGTTGATGTTCGGCGATGATGATAATTCGTGTTTCATCGTTGATCGACGAGGGGTTGATGCTGTCGCATTAGATATGCAGGGTTGATGTCGGAGATTGGTATGAGGCTAACTCTCGTGAGACAGCGTTCAAAGGCGTAGTGTGTAATAGGTCTTTTAGTGGTTAGATTCCCAATCCAACGCGCATGGGAATATATGCAAATGGTGAGCAGTCTAGAATGATCCACGTTCAACAAATACTACTTCATTTTAAAAGAATTCTGTGATTCCTGAAACCCGAGAAGTTTTCATTCTTGACACTAGGAAATATTAATTCCAAAAACCATGGTTGCTGCAGAATGAGCTGTGTTGACTTCACAACCTACCATTGAGTGACTTGATTCCTTGGCCGGACATCATGGTCTCTTTAACCACATCCACCGCGAAAGTCAAACTTGCATCCAGCTGCAATCCCCTACTCTTGGCATACAAGGATGCCGGATGCATTCACCGCAAAGTCTCTATCACCAGCAGCTCAACCTAAGATCGCCCACACTCTGCTCGCGCCCAGTGGTGGGAAACTGACGAATGTGAGTGCGCAATTCTCGGCCGCAAGAGCTGGAGTACAAGTTATAGTGCAGTTTAATGGTGTGGTTAGTTGTACAGAGAGTATACCAGCACACGAGCTCGCTTCACTTCCTGAATGAGCCGATTTACAACCCTGCTGACCTACAGGCCCATTGACATCCGTAGGTTAAGGGCAGTAAACACTGGGTGTTGATATCATAATATATAATTTTTGCCATTTATTACCTTACAGCTAGCGGAGAGACATCCTTCGAGTCGGGCAGTGTTCCCAACCGTCCGGGGGCCCGGCGGGGCCCCGTGGGGCGACTGCCAAGAGCCCCGGACGGGACGGTACCGGTATCCATAGTCCATCAGGGGCAACCGAAGGGCAGGACGGCGGGCCCTACAGGGTAAGACATGTTAGCTCAGGACAGGGGGAGTGGACGGCGAGAAACGGCAGGGGATAGCCGAGGACGGCCGGGGACTGTCGGAGACGACAGGGAATGGTGAGGGACCGCGGGGGACTGCTAGCAACTGTTCGTATATGATTTCTTGGTCCTCTCAAATATGGTTTCTTTCTCCTCTTAAATTCTTCTTCCACGTCTTTGTATTTCTTCTCAAGTCAGGTACAAGTCCGGACTTCTTTATACTTGCTTTATTATTTCTTTTGTTCCTGTATGTGTTTTCTTTGAATGCCTTTGTTCTTTGTTACGGAGGCTTGGTGGAAGTGGAACCAAGTCATCTCACTATATAGCTTGTCTATATCGTTTGTGTCATTCAATTAGTAGTTCACGGTAATCTATTATCTTGACTCTTTTGCTATTATCACTTCTTGGTTTGAGTTCCGTTCAAATATTACAACAGCGACGCCAGGGGATAGCACGAGTGATGTCTTATGAAGTGTAAAGAATCCGTTCGGAGGTGGATGATCTCAACTTAGCTAGTACAGGAGGTCCAAGCGGTAGGGCTATAGTCCTCTATAGTCCGTCCGGTCCGCACCTTCCTGGGCGTAGTCCGTCCTAGCACCCTCAAAAAGACGGACTATGAGCCGTAGTCCGTCCTGTCCCGATCCAAGGACGGACGGACTGGACGGTTGGGAACACTGGAGTCGGGTCTTAGGGCCCGTTTACCTATAGACGGCGGTCAAGCAACCGGAGACGGTGCCGACCGTTAAGGAAGGCTAGACGGTGGGAGGTGTGAATGGTGAATGGATGGGTGTGTGTTTACCTAAATATACGGTCTAGTATAGTTTAGTGTGAAAAATTCAATTAACCGACAGGAGGTGTGCGACCATGTAGCTTCAACTCTCAATAGTGCTCAGCAACTTAGATATTAGACTGACCAAGACCTCCTCACAAATGGAACATAGGAATTTTGTCTGTGAACTCACTCTGGGTTATGAGAAAATGGATTGCTGATTGTTCAAAAAAAATTAGAGCCAATGGGTTGCTATTCTTATGATTGGGTGCATGATGTACGAGTTGTGTTGGTAGATGGTGGTTGGAAAAGGACCTGTTGAGCTGTCAGGTTGTGACAGTCTAGCAACTATAATATAGGATGGTGGAAAATTAGGTAACCAGTTTTGCTAGGTCTAATGGAACAGGATGTTGGTTGAGATGTTACCATATGGTTTCCCCACCAAAATGTCAGAACTAGATCGTTAGGGGAATGAGCCCTTAGGTCCTCCAAAACGAAGAAAAATAGGGAAGAGAGTACTCGAGTATATACAGATTAGTCTGGCTTCTGTCCCAAGGCTACAATTTCATCTGGCATCTTTTAGAAATCCCATTTGCTTGAGTTTCTATAGTGCCTGGTCAGAAGTGTTCATTATCTGAGACATGTTTAATTGCGCTGGCATCATGGTTGAGTTACACAGTTGTGAGAGGGAAAACTGGTGTGCGGGCACATACATGAACACCCAGCCACAACCATAGATTTTGTACCATCAACTGAGTGTATAAATTAAATAGATGAGACTAGTTAATGACTTGTATAATTCGAGTTCGTTACAGGGCCTCCGGGGCACTGAAACCTGTGGACCCCCGACACATTTCCCCACAGTGCTCCGCCCGGCTTCACAGCCTAGGGAGCGGTCTCTTTTTTGACATTGCCTGCCCCTGTCCCTGTTCCGGCCTCCCCCACACAGATACCCCAGACATGTCACCATTAAAAATCCGTGGTGAAAAATGAGGCCATTCAGGGAATCAGTGCTGCAGGGCCCCGGATGGGGAGTAGCAAAAAGAATATTACGATGCATTCTGTGCTATCAGTGTGTCTGACACACCTGATGTGGAAATGTTAATCACGAATGAGGCTGCAACCACAATACTGCACAAGGCACCAGATGCAAGAGAATACAGCACCTAATACTCGGGTGAACTAGATGCACCATCTAATACCCAGGACGGCAGCTGATATTAGCCCACATGGTCTGGAAATAAGCGAAAGGTCTCCCCTTAACCTCCTTCAGACCTTGGTCACCTGGATCACAATTGATTTCATTATGTCAAACTATTAAATTTACTACAAGAAGGTGTCTATTGTTCTAATACAGAGGCAAATTCACATCAAAGCAAGAGCCCGGTGATTTCATGAGTTCTGATATGAGAGAAGTGTCCCTTTTACCGCTGCGTAGCTGGCAATGGGCCAGACAATCTACCGCCATCAGATCAAAGATTGGTCTACCAGTTGTGGAGTAATCTGCAATTGAGGTCTGGTATCACCAGTGTACCTAAATTAAAGACTATTCTGATAAGGGTCAGTCATTTGATGGGTTTCCATGCCACCAAAACATCCTTTATACTAACAATGCATGGCTGGCGTATAGCCCAAGATTGCCTGGCAATCAGATCAAGAATTGGCCAAGCAGTCGTGGAGCAATATGATATCAAGGTCTGGGATTGCTAGGGTATTGAAAAAAACTATAGTCACAAGGGTGAGGGATTTCATGTGTATCAATTGGAGAGAGAGATACCTTATACCTCTGCGTAGCTTGAGCCAGGTCCAACAACCTTCAGTAATCACATCCAAGATTAGAGGGGTTGTTGTAGAGAAAATGGTCAGCTAGTTCCGAGATTGCCGGCCTAGCATTCAGCTCTGTGACTTCATAAATAAATGTCACAGAGGGATGGGCCTTCTATCATTGCAAAGTTGGCATTGAGCCTTCCTACCTTCCCCGATCAGACCGAGATTCAGCAAAGCTATTGTGGAGCAATCTGCAATTGGGATCTGGGATCACTGGAGTAGCTAAAGTAAAGATCATTCTTACAAGAGTCAGTGATTCCATATGCTTCGATATGATGGAGATGTCCATTAAATGGGCGGGTAGCTGGCATTGGGCCCAACAATGTCCGGTAATCAGATCCAGAGTCGGCCCAGTGGGCGTGGAGCAATCTGACATCAAGTACCAAAATCGGTACTATTTCATTCAGCCCTCTAATATCATGAAAGAAGGTTGGAGTGGGATGGGCCTTATATTATTATGAAGCTGGCATTGAGCCCAACAGCCTCCCACAAGCAGAGGCAGGATCTGAATAGCAGATGTGGGGGAATGTGCAATTGGGTTGTGTGATGGCCAGAGTAGTCAAAGTAAAGACAATTCTCACATTGGTCAGCGATTCCATGAGCTTTCATACAACAGAGACATCTCTTATGCCACTGCATAGCTGGCCCCAAGCCTAACAATCTCCTGTAATCGGATTCAGAATCTGACCACGTGATGAGGGGCAATCTACCATCGAGTTCTGGGATCAGCAATAGCACATTCAGCACTGTAACCTCATGACTAATAGCCCTCTGGGGATGAATGCTATACTAGTGTATAGCTGGTCGTTACGGGGCCTCTGGGGCCCCGAAACTGGCGGCCCCCAGCCCGAATCCAGTGCGCCGCCCCGGTCAATGGCCCCGGGTGGGGTGTTTTTTTTTCACCCCCTGCCGCTGCCCCCGTCCAGGCCCCAGCCCTGTTGAATGCCCTGGACAGCCCTCCTGTTAATGAATTTTCCCCACCCAGGGCCCCACTTGTTCGTATATTCCCCTCTCGAACCTTCCTCTTTTGACACATGAATGAGTAATTGTGTGAGCATAAATGAAAAACCAGATACCACTGGTAATATACGGGATTTATGTGCATGGAATGGTTTATACCATATGAATCGGAATAATTCACAACACCGATTGGACGTCCGAGTTGCCTAGACGAGTAATGTATATTGTCTTAGCAGGCCATACGCTTAATTCATACGCCCAATTCATACACGCTATTCACCGGTTCAAATCATATGCCCTATTCATAAGCCTTATTCATCCGCCAGTGCCATATGGCCAAATCATACGCCCAAGCCATATGCCCAAACCATACGCCCAAATCATACGCCCAAGCCATACGCCCAAGCCTTATGCCCAAATTATAACCACAGTCGTGCTATGGAGTTACTGTGTTCAGAGTTCACATAGCGAAATGGTGAGGTTAAAGAAAGAGTGTATTTATAACAAGAAGAGTAAAATAAGAGGTAATTATGCTAAGTTAGATGTGACTCGGAGGTTTGAGTTAGTCGAATGATTTGTGTAAAAGTGAGAAAAGACTGCCCCGTCCCCCCACCACATGGGGACAACACCATGGAGTAATAGAAAACAAGAAGAATGAAAGTCATAATAGTTGAAAAAAGAGGGAAATTAAGAGAAAGAAAAAGACAATCCCTGAATATGCTTAGGTGGTAGCGCTCCCACCAGCACCAGCTCCTGCCCTCCCATCAGCACCAGCACCAGCTGCTGCCCTCCCACCACCACCCCCGGAGCGCGTCGGCATCCTACCAGCACCACCGCTCCAACTACTCCCACCAGGGCCCGCAGAGAGCTGACAAGCCCCACTCCAACCACTCCAACCCCTACCACGAGTTGGCTGAACTGGCGTCCGCGGGGTACGACTACTAACCCCAGCCCAAGACGGCCCTGTTCCAGCGGGGTGTGCAGGTGTGCCTCCGACGGCCCCGGTCACCGCGTTACTACAACTGCCACCAACCCCCCCAGTACCCACATTCCCAGTATCATTGTCTCCCTGGGCACCTCTTGCATCATTTTTCTCGCTACTACTTCCATCTCCCATACCAGGACCCACACTCCAAATCAAATTTCCTTGTCTAACAACTCCCCCAGCACCTCCCGTAGTACCACTACCACCAGTCCGGCTAGTACTCCGAGGGCTACCATACAAGTGATGGCGTACCGGTGGATGAGTGTTATCGCTGTCATCACTCTCGCTGTCATTAGTGTCATTGGCAGGGGGTGAGTAATGGGAAGAAGCTCCCGGGCGATCGGGAGGGGCACTAGGCTGAGGAAGTGCACCCCCAGGAGGAGGAGGAGGGGGAGCACGCCTGGGGGGAGGAACACCCGCAGGACGAGGTGCACCACCGGGACGAGGTGCACCTCCAGTGTTCCCAAGCGGCCAGTCCGGACCATGGGTCGGCAGTCCGGTCAGTCCGGCCATGGTTTTGAGAAGCCTGGGTCAGTCCGGCTTAAATTATCAACGGCTGCCAAAGCTTGCAGGGGCTCAGGCAACCGCTGGGTCTAGAGGATAGGCGACAGCCAGACGCCCAGGTAAAGCCGCCAGATGCCTAGGTAAAGCCTGCAGGTACTCATGTAAAGCTGCCAGATGCCCAGGCAAAGCCTGGAGATCCCGGGTAAAGCCGCCAGATACTTTGACAACGAGTGTTGCTCGTGTAAAACTCAACACTGATCGACTGAGCTGTTCGCTCATGACATTTTAAATTGAACTACATCAGCAAAAGAAATACCTTGCGTTCTGTTTCTCCCCGCTCACCCTGTGCGCCGGACGTTCAAGGCGCTTATAACATAAACGCCTGTTCTGGGTGGGTCTGCGCGGGCTCATTCCGTCCGGAAGTGAAACGGCGGCGTCCAATGCGTCCAGACGCACAAGTCAGCGTCCGGACGCATTG
>Ga0307509_10010445_pt1 | contig 11374 bp, 5 predicted proteins | sample 10_EM_MG_FD_202245 | JGI IMG/M metagenome (GOLD analysis project Ga0307509, IMG submission 202245) | Populus trichocarpa ectomycorrhiza microbial communities from riparian zone in the Pacific Northwest, United States - 10_EM | ecosystem: Host-associated > Plants > Roots > Unclassified | place... | reverse complement strand
CTTTTGTCGAAGTCATTCATTACCGTACACGATTCCATTATCTCTATTGTTTCATTGATAACCTTTCTCTATCCAAATTGTTTGTACCAATAAAAGTTCGCCATCGCCAGATCAGTGGAATCTACATTCGCTGCGCATAACCTTATAGTGTTGAATAGGTTATGAGCCCGGAGATCTAGGCTACAGCACCCGAATAGTTCCACCACACGAATATCTTCACAGTTTACAATGTCGAGTTCATCAACCGAGTATAATGTGCTAGCGGGTACTGGCATTAAACCTCTGGCGCGAGGCACCGAGTATCGAGAATGGAGGCTGGCCGTAATCGACATCCTAGCGGAAAAAGGATACTGGGACCATGTATCGAAGGAAGGCTCTCTTAAGAGCTCTGATACAACAATCAACGAGAAGGCAGCCAAGGCACGAGGACTACTGGGACGACTGATGGACAGCAATCACCGAGAACTGTATGCAACCGAACGAGATCCCCATATGGTTTGGACGAAACTCGAAAGCAGATATTCAGGCAAGGATCAGGCACGTATCTGGTATCTTCGAGGCGAACTGTCGGAAGTACGGTACAACAACGAGCCAATGGTTGACTACATAGCGAAGCTTGAGAAGCTTTTCAACCAACTTGCCGGTGCCGGAGAAAAACAAAGTGAGAAAGATAAACTTTATGTCCTGTTAGCAAACCTTCCTATCCAATACCATCCCTTCCGCACAGCTATCACCAATAGTCCGAACTTCGAAAACATCAAATATGATGATACTTGCGACAGGCTGATCCTGGAGCATCAGCAGCTGATTGGGGATAGCGGAAAGCCACTAGGAGGTACTAGCGGCACGAGTAGAGCGTTTCTGTCACGTGGGACAGGCGGTTGGAGAGGACGTGGACGTGGACGAAGATTGCCTAACTTTCTTCAACCAGGAGACAAAGGTAGATCAGGTGCGAGTGGGAGTCCAGTTGATCGAATCTTCGAGAAGAATCGAACGCAACGGATTGACAAAGACAGTTGTCTAAATTGTCACGAGCGAGGCCATTGGGCCAAGGACTGTCCCAAGAAACCGCACGGAGGGTCAAAAGCAGCCAACGAGGCAAAGGGAAAGCTTGCCGGAGCTTGGACGGCAGCAACAAGCGAAAAGGCCAATCATGATGATTGGATTCTAGACTCAGGAGCCACGCATCATATGAGTTCACGGAGGCAACTCTTTCAGAACTTGAAACCACATAGCGCAACCATTAGTATCGCTAATGGTGGAACAATAAACGCAACAGGAATCGGGGAAATCTTTATTACCGTTTGGAATGGACAGGAAGATGGGACCCCCATACGATTGCGAGAAGTATTATATGTTCCTGGACTTGGTCCTAACAACTTGGTTTTGGTGCGGTGCATTCAGCAAACAGGTGCAATGGTCCTGTTCGGTGGTTCCAAGGAAAACCAAGTCAGTATTACCACGAATGGGAAAGAGATAGCAGTAGGGAAACTACAGAGAAACTCTTACCTGTTGGCAGCAAAAGCCCGACCACCAGGAGTCACCATGACAGCGAATACCGTGCGGCATAGTCGGACATCAGGAAGTCTGATGGAATGGCACGAACGGTTAGGCCACCTAGGATTCGATGATATCAAGCGGTTAGCGAGTACCACGATGGACATCGAAATTACAGGTTCAACAACAAACCCAACCTGCGAGCACTGTCATGCCGGAAAACAGACGAGAAAGCCAAACGCAGCACCGGCCACCCATCGAGCCAGCGAACCACTCGAACTAATTCACAGTGATTTGGCAGGACCGATGTCCACAAACTCACTGGGAGGAGCAAGGTATTTCCTCCTTTTTATTGATGACTTTTCCCGCTATACAACAGTCTATACTATCAAGCAGAAGTCAGAAGTTATCATCCACTTTCAGCACTTTAAGGCGAAATGGGAAAATCAACTTAGTCTTCGGATAAAGCGATTTCGCAGCGATGGAGGTGGAGAATATAGTAGCAAGGCATTTACCCAACTACTGGACGATTCTGGAATTGTCCGAGAACAGACTGCACCCTACAGCCCCGAGCAAAATGGCGTATCAGAAAGAGCTAACAGAACAATTATCGGGCGAGCCAAAGCCATGATATTTGCGGCGGGACTTACTGATGAAATGTGGGGTGAAGCAGTACACGCCGCGGTGTACCTGAAAAATAGAGTCCCAACGAGTGCCCTAGCAAAAGGAATGACACCACTCGAGGTGTTTACCGGCGAAAGACCCACCTTAGCAGATCTAATCCCATTTGGCGCAAAGGGATTCAAGCACGTACCTAAGGAATTACGGACGAAGTGGGAGCCGAATAGTGTTCCATGTATCTTCACTGGATATGGAGGAACTACTCAATACCGAGTGATGGTGAATCGAAGGATTCATATCACCAGAGATTTCGATATGGCCAGAAGACCAGAGATTGGCGGAGGAAAACTCTTACCTGAGAGAGTGGTTCCCATAACTATTGATGACGACAGTAGTGATGAGAATACTACGTCAGCGGCTCATCAAGAAGAACCACCACCACCAACGCCGGAACCACCCCAGGATCCAATTCCTGCAACGATACCACAAACTCCACAACGAATGCAAACACCAGGCGAATTCCCACGCGACTCCCCTCTTGACATGATCCATGTTCGTCCACCCGAACCAAAACCACAGGAGGAGGTCTACTCCCAAAGACCAAAGCGAGCAAACGCCGGCAAGTTCACCTCAACCCGTTTCCATGACGAAGAATTCTCTAGTCTAGCTATTCACAATCCTACCGTTTCCTCCTCCGAATACCATGCCTACAGTATGACGAACTCAGCAGAACCGACAACTTATACGGAAGCTGTTAGCGGGCCAGACAAAGAAATGTGGGAAGAGGCAAAAGAAGAAGAGTTAACTTCCTTACGTGACAACCATACCTGGGTTATCACGACACTACCTCCAGGGCGTACTGTGATACGATGCAAGTGGGTTTTCCGAGAAAAGAAAGGTGCGGAAGGTGAAACTATAAGGTATAAGGCAAGATTAGTAGCAAAAGGATTTACGCAGAAGTATGGAGTTGACTACCTAGAGACTTACGCACCAGTGGTGAAGCTCGGATCACTACGAATTCTGTTAGCTATCGCGGCTTGTTACGACTACGAAATCCACCAGGGAGATATCAAAACCGCCTACCTGCTCGGACGACTAGAAGAAGAAATTTATCTTGAAATCCCGGAAGGAGTGAAAGTACCCATGAAGGAGGGCAGCAGCGGAAAACTTGTATGCCGACTACTTCGTGGACTGTACAGATTAAAACAATCAGGCCGTATCTGGAATAAGGCCTGGGACAACTTTCTTGTCGAGAAATGTCATTTCACGAGATCATCGGAGGACCATGGAGTCTACTATCATATTGGACCTCAGCATACTCCACTTTGGACCTTGATTTGGGTCGACGATATCCTTTGGATCGGAACAGCGGAAGCGATCAAGGAAGCTAAGCGGGAACTTGGACAACAATTCCCATTAAAGGATCTTGGAGCGGCGCACTTTTTCCTTGGAATGCGGATCATACGAAAGTCTCATGAACGAAAGATTATCCTTCTACAAGACCAGTATATCGACACCGTACTAAAGAGATTTGGTTTCGAAAATAGCTACCCAGTTTCAACCCCCATGGAACCTGGCAGCCAGTTGTTCATCCCCGATCACAGCGAAGCACCAGAAGACTACACAGTATACAGAAGCATACTTGGAAGCGTGATGTACCTGATGTTGTGCACACGACCAGACCTAGCTTACGCAGTTGGTGCACTTAGCAAATACAGCGCGAAGCCTACTGCCTCGCATATGAAGGCAGTACAACGAGTTCTGCGGTACATCAGTAAAACACGCAACTACGGTCTCCACTTTGGCCCATTCAACAATGAAACTCAACCAATACCCACGGTATTCAGCGATGCGGATTGGGCAGGGGATCGCGAAACACGAAGGAGTACGGGAGCCTACATCTGTACACTCTCGGACCATAAGTCCAACTCTCCTCACACGGCCATTACCTGGGCTAGTAAACAACAATCAACCATCGCCCTGTCCTCCACGGAAGCGGAATACATGGCACTTACACAGGCATGTAAAGAGGCCCTTTGGGTCAAAAGATTCGTGAGAGAAATTGCGGACATCAGCGGACAAGCCAAAATCACATCACCAATTACAATATTTGCTGATAACTAAGGTAGTATGGCCCTAGCGAAGAATCCAGAGTTCCACAGTCGCACAAAGCATATCAGCATCTAGCAGCATTTTATTCGTGAAAAGGTAGAGCAAGAGGAGGTCCAACTAGAATACCTACCAACCGGCCCATATGATAGCCGACCTACTAACCAAGGCATTACCCCGAGAAAAGCTAGAAAGATTTCGCAACCAGATGGGAGTCTACGAGATCTAGAAGGTTGAAGGAGAGACGAGGAAACAGTGGGAGATGGTTTCCTTACTCTGTATCTTTCCTAAGTCTTTCCTTATCTGTTCTTTCATTTTTTTCCCTTTTGGTTTTGTACGAACTAAATGTTTCTTTTCTCGTCATGCACTGGTTAATGTTTTGAGATATATGGATTCGCAGAGTGGGAGTGTTGAACGTGGATCATTCTGGACTGCTCACCATTTGCATATATTCCCATGCGCGTTGAATTAGGAACGTTGTCACTGCAATCTGTTACACACTAAGTTTTCGAAACACGTCTCACGACTATTAGCTTCATACCCATCCCCGACATCAACCCTGCATATCTAGTGCGACAGCATCAACACCTCCGTTCATCAACAACGAAACACGAACTATCACCAATAGCCGAACAACCATGGCACCCGCGGTTATGCACTCAGTATTCCGCAAACCGGTTAACCACTACCTCGGTGTTTGGGTTTTCACCTCGGAAGGGATTCGGCTGAGAAGTAGGAAAGGGCAATTATGCGGAAGAAACTGATCAAGGATATAGCATGCGCAGGAAGTGTGCTGTGGAGGAAAGGTCTCATCTCACGGAGGATATAAGAAAGCCTGTTCTTCCCTTTGTTCGTTTGTTTTCTGTTCGTTATCGCACTCATTATTTATTCACTTGGTTTCTCTCCTACTTTTGTCGAAGTCATTCATTACCGTACACGATTCCATTATCTCTATTGTTTCATTGATAACTTTTCTCTATCCAAATTGTTTGTACCAATAAAAGTTCGCCATCGCCAGATCAGTGGAATCTACATTCGCTGCGCATAACCTTATAGTGTTGAATAGCCGTCAGTATTTTCTCCTCATTCTCTATTCCTGCTAGCGGTATTTCTAATGTCTCCTATTTGTGGTAGCATATGAAAATAGTAGATTCAAGAATCAGCAGAAATATCATTAGTATAATTTAAAAAACACAAAACATGCTCTAGAAAGAAGTCTATCGTCTAAAGTCGCACCGTTCTATTGAAAACCACCTTCCCCAGTCTTGCACAGCCATCACCACCTCTGCCTCCACGGCACAAAACATCAGTTTCTCGCATATCTTATATCCCGAGTGTATCGACAACCAGTGTACCTAAGAAGAAAAAACTCTAATAAACGGTTACATTCCACTCTATTGGAAGAGGGGGAGAAGAACTGTCGTAGCATACAAGACCGCCGAAAAATAAATCTCGAGTAATACACCCTACCAAAACCTGAATATATTCTAACAAAAGAACGAGTGAGAATGCCATGAGTGGGGGGGGGGGTCAACTTATTGGAGAAAATTCTAACTCGACACCTAAAACGCTAGGGGAAAAAAAGAAAGCAAAAGAAAAACAAATATCTCCGACCACTCCGCACTCAACTCATATTCATTTGACACAGCCAGAGTTAATCTATGACGATCCCCACGACACAAGAGGACATTTTAAGGAACCAAGCCGGGACCCAATTACCCGATATGTGGGGGATTTCGGGCCTGTAGCAGCTCCGCGACTCTATCGTGCCCATTTTCGGTGGCTAGCATGAGCGGAGTTTGGCCAGATTTACTTGAACTATTGGGGTTGACATCTTTCCGCCCCAACAGTAGCTTCAAAGCCCCCTCATGGCCATTCCCGGCAGCCCACGAGAGCGGCGTCCGGCCATATTCCGTGTCTGGGAAGTCGGGGTTGACGTATCTCCCGCCAAATAGTGCACTCACTACTCGCGCTGCTTTCCCCGACCGGGGATCTATGGTCCCTCGATTGACAAATTGCGGCTCAAGGAATAACCTCACTATTCCCTCATGTCCATTTCCAGCAGCCCATGAGAGCGCTGTTCGGCCAGCATTCGCGTCCTGCTGATCAGGGCGGATATGTCTTTGTCGCAAGAGCAGTCTCGCTACCTCTTCGTGCCCATACCTTGCAGCCCATATGAGTGGCGTCATACCCGCACCATCCCTTTTGTTAACATTCCATCTGTTAATCTTTATCAGAGTGTTTGCAACTTCGGGGATGCCGAAGTATGAGATATAGTAAAGCGCGGAAAACCCCTCGGGATCAGGAGTTGGGCTCCAAGGAAACTCCATACCTACCAACTCCCCAGCGATCGACTCCCAAAGGAATTTGGCGGATATGTGACCATCGAACTGATCGAGGAGCCGGAGCGCAGATGTTTTGGCAGGATCTGAGAGCTCCATTCGCATGTGGGTTCCCCAATATAATGAACAATATTTAAGGAAGGGCGTGCTTCGTGGGTCAGGGGGTGGGTCAGCTCCGAGATCCTTGATGTGCTGGAAGTTAAGATACGTCAAGCAGGTTTCGGCCAGCATCGAGTGACCTCTGTCAAAGAGGTCCGGATGTGTGCAAAGATACTCTTGAAGTGTAAAATGAATTAACCTAATAGTCGAGGTACCCTTTTCCATGGTGACAAGTCCTTGACAGCAGCCTAACAGGGTCGATATTGCAGGGATATCATCGCTATCGAGATCATTTGATCCTATCTGGGTTGGTATGGCGTGACATACTTCATCCGCTTTCAAAGGCCGCCTCGAACGGGAGATCCACAATAGAACGGCTATCCCGATTCTTGCTTTCTCCCCACCCTGAGCCTTTATCCTTCCCAGCGTTACCCCGTACGCATCCCCAAAATCTAAACCATTCTTAATTCTACTCAGCCTTTGTCTTCTCCGATATATGGTTGGCTCTTGTAGGATCGTCTGGATGCTTAAAACCGCAAGCAGGAATCTAAAATACAATATCTTTCAGTACAGGGCTTTAGGTATTTTTAAAAGTGCCCCCGCTCCGGACTTACATTTCCGAAACTGTTTCGGGAATATTCTGAATAATTTCCTCCTCCAAACTCTTGTCCATCGCATCCGGAATCGTATCCTCTTTTAGCTTCTCGCGGATGAATATGACGATATCATTCTTGATAGGTGTTACTGATCTAGTTGCTGCCTTCTGACCGAAATGCTTGTCAACCTCATCCCCGACATGTGGCCTCCCGGTCAGAAATATCCGAGCGCCTGGGGACTTCTGGAGGATTTGGTTGAGTGAGCCAAGAAGCCTCACCCGATCTCCCGATGGATACTCGTCCAGTGCATCAATGCATATAAATGTACATCGTGATGACGAGATATCCTGCAAGAACTCAACAATCTCTGCGAGTGCTAGCCTCTGGCCACCGATGACCTTCTCTCGGCTCCGAAAAGCTTTGACCATTCTTTCCGGAACTCGGTCCAGTCCAGCCACAACCTGCTTCAGCACCGAACCCAGAATCGCAGATGGGGATTGCTCCTCCTGAGCGGCAAAGTCGAAGTAGAAGCACGCAACGGCAGCGCCGGCCTGCTTGCATAACGTATCTATCACCAGCGAGCTGCAATCACAGCCCATTAGCACCGCTTTTCTTTCCCCCAGTATGCTCTCTTACCTAATATAGGTCTTGCCAACTCCTGGACCTCCATAGCAGAACAAGGCCGAAGAATCAGATTTACCGCCACGAGAAACCCCAAACCAATTCCGATATTCCTCAGTTTGTAAGAGCCAGCCTCCCACATCGTCGATCCTACGGCCTCGAATATCGTGGTGCCGGCTCTGGGGTTCAAGTGGAGATAGCCAGGCCAAAATTTCCGACCTCTCATTGGTCACCGTGCAGTTACTCCACACACCGCTAAATGAATTGGTATTGTTAAAAGAGTTGTTGATATTCTCGTTGCTGTGATGTTGAGACATGTTAGATTTTTTGGTGTCTTGAAAGTGGTATCTTGAGTAATTTTGTGCAGTGGAGTTCGATGAGTAATTTCTTGGGGATGAAGAAAAGCGGGGCGATGGTGATCCAGAGGCCTTGTTGATGGAGCCCTGGTCCAATCAATCGATCAGATACCCTTGGACCCTTGGACCACCTGTGAAGCCACAAGGATTATGCACCGCCATGCAACTATCATACCTGTATGCGCCAACCCCTAGGCGGCTGATCGCAGAATATGCGTGAGATGGAAGTAACGGATATTTTGTGCTATAAGTTATGCATGAGCGGCAGTGTTGGTCGAACCCACTTCGCGGCAGCTTTAACTATTATAAATATTATAAGCCCAATTCAAAAACACAAGATCGCCCTGCTCGTAGAAAGAAGTCTGTCCCTTTGCAATTACATCATTCTATTTCAAACGTCCTTCCATGGTCTTACACAACCGCCACCCCACATACCTCCATGCGATACAACATCCATCGGCGGCGTGCCACAAGGATTCCCTCATCTAATCATTTCCCCTACCCAGATGACCCACAGTTAGTTAGTATTTACCCCGGTAGTGAGTAGATAGCACATAGTATAACTCCCGGGAAACGAATAAACATCCAGAGCTTTCGCAAAAGGGATTCCGACAGGGATTTATTGTGGAAAGGTCCACACATGTTCGGAACACTGCATAAAAGCACAGCAATCACACAATAAAGCACTGCAATCAGGTTCTTGAAGCACCCGGTTTCCCTCACCACCTTAGAAATCCGAATGACAAAATACCGGTAACGACCTTCGAAGATTTCTATCCATTCAGTTCCACCCACTTACCTAGAAGGATACATCGAAGATTTCCCCTAGTACATTTACTGTACTCCAGGCCAGGGGCGCCCTAGCGGCTCAAGAAAGAGGATACTATTCTCGGTGTTCCTCGCGCTTAGCACAAATTTTATCCCCGCACCGCTGCTAGTACTGTAAGGAGCTTGCGGGATTGGAAGGCACAGTAGGCTGACTAAAACATGCAGGGCCGATGTTTTATTCGGGGATCGGAGAGTTCTGGACACAAAAACAATCACACTACAATTTCTGAATGTCCCCGTACACCACATTCATCTAGAGTCATTTGTACTCGAGTATCATACAAGTACTATGGCAATACCCCGGTGGCAACGAAGATACCAAGACAAGGCTCTGCCAAACATTCGACAGCGCTATAGTACTGTACCTACCTTTCCGCGAAGGATTTGCTACAGATAGAAGTGTGCGTTACTCACTCGTCCTTAGCCGATATTTTGCTGGAGCCCTCGCCAAATAGACCGGGGGGGCCTCAGCGAGACAGCTCCCCCTGCGAGGCCTGGCATCAAAACGTTCGGCACGAACCAACCAAAACTGCCCGCTAATATTTACCAAGCCTCGTTGGGCGTGTTGCCTCGCTAAGGGCTCCCCCGGCCTGGGGCTCAAAGGCCTTCGGTTTTTGGTCTATTATCCCCTTCCACCCCCGTTGATACTACTCACCCCGTCTCCGCAAGAATTCCTCTGGGAGTCGAATATTTGGAGAGGACTCCAGCAAAATACCTGCTGGCGGAGGCATTCTCGGCAAAGACGAGCCAATGCAGCGACGAGAGATAAGAAAGAACACAAGCAGAGCGGTAAAGTTAGTACGGTACTCAAGTTGAGCTCTTGAGTGCCGGAATAGTGCATGTACTAATCCATCATAAGTATCACAAGAAATGTGCTTCGGATATCCTCGTAACTTGCAGCTACTTGCCACAAGTAGCAGAACTTGGCCGCCACCCCTCCTCATGCAAGCGAGTCCTCCGACAACTGTCTGTTACTCGGAGACTACCGACCACTCCGCCCCCGCCCCGCACCCGCCACAAACTAACTATTAACTTAGCTCCACAAAAAACACCTTCCCTTGAGAATCCAATCAAATAGGCATCCCACCCTCTCCCGCAGTAGCCATCGCCAAACAAAAAAGTCTCCTACAGCAAATAACGTACGATACCGGTAGCGCCATATTATTGTCATAATGACGTGAGGAAACAGCACTAGTGGGTTCCCTTCGTGGCTGCAAGCCCGGCCGCCGCGATGGATGGTTCTTTTCTAATTGAAAAAAAAAAGAGAGGGAGGGAGGGCGTTCACCTTCAAGTTTTTTTCGAGGATCTCTATACATAATTCCACTAAGCTCACATGGCAACAAAGTTTTTACGCTCACGTGACTGTAGGCCACTCAACACTCATACCCTGACCAGTCCTTCCCCACATTCATTAGTCCTTTTTCTCTTTTTCTCGGTTTCGATTCGAGTTTTCATGTCTCAATAAATTTTTCAATTGATTTTCAACAGAGAAGTTTGTAAATCCTAACGCGAAGTTTAGAGCCATTCGAAGAGCTGGCTAAATATCCTACTTTATTGCATCGCAAAAAGCCCGCCTCCGAATCCCGAAGCGTAGCGAAGGGCCATTCGGAGCGCCCGCTGGTTTGTTAATAATAGGCAATTGTGAAGAGGTTGTGTTTGCGTTGATACGGTATCTGCTTGGCTGCTTGGGGAGTATGCATTGCTGGATCGACACTGCGCATGGTGCCCACCGGGCTAGGCTATCGAAATCTGGTGGGGCCGGCTGTCGTGGTGGTCTCTGATGGCGTTCTAGCCGCGTGAGGCCGTTGAGAATGTGTGTGAAGGGTTTCCCGGTTAACTCAACCAAGGTTCGTGCAGTTCCGGTAGGAGTGCATTCGTGGTGGGTGCTAATACCTGCGGTTATGCTGATTGGGGAGGTTGTGCGGGGAACCGTGAGCGTGAACTTAAACTCGCTACCACAGCAACTGACTTCCCTATTCCTAATGCTCGTAGTTAGCCAAGCTAGCCAGGTCTTTTAGCCCGAACCGCGAGAATAGTTCGTGAATTACCGGCGAAGTAGTGTGAACCTGGGGAGGAAGGAGTGTGAAAAAAAAGAACTCTGATTGGTTTAGGATTTCGTACGGGCTAAGCAAGAAGGTTTCACATTGGACCACGGAACCTTCTCTTGCACATGGCGACGTTCTAAGGGTATTCAAAGTTATGAACGGAAAATGACGGTTGAAGGGGGGAACGGAAAAAAGGTTCTTGGCCTACATGTACTGCGAGAGCTAGATGGCCAATAGGAGGCCTGAATGTAAATTTTTGG
>Ga0307509_10010444_pt1 | contig 11375 bp, 10 predicted proteins | sample 10_EM_MG_FD_202245 | JGI IMG/M metagenome (GOLD analysis project Ga0307509, IMG submission 202245) | Populus trichocarpa ectomycorrhiza microbial communities from riparian zone in the Pacific Northwest, United States - 10_EM | ecosystem: Host-associated > Plants > Roots > Unclassified | place... | reverse complement strand
CTGGCGTACCTCAAGTACTGCCGTAAGGTTAGGATACCAGATCGGTTTAGACCTTTACATAGTATAAATATACGGAATTAACTTCTCAAGCAAGGCGTTTTCCTTATCATGATTGAGCAAATGGACTTGTGCCCAACGTTGTGGATGGGTGTGAACATGACGGCAGTTTAAGGTAGACTTTGCCAATTATTATACTGACTAGCCATTGCTGATCCCAACGCTACAGCAACGCTAAACAGCTGTGAAATTCAGGAATAGACGAAGCGATAGCAACCGTATTCCGAATACACGATGAGAATAGAAGTACTGCTCGAGTAAGTTGGTGGGGGTAAACTAGGCGAGCGCTTAGCGATGCAAATATTTGCGGGTATAGATTATGATTGATTCGTACTGAAATTTGGTGTCAAGCTAGGGCTAAGCCTTGCTGAGGGTTCTGCCTCTCGCTGAAGGCTCACCCGGTCTATTTTATTTTTTTGACCAGAACTGTTATGCTGTGGCTTCTCTGTTCCTATCTCGAGGGGAGAATTTCAACCACCTAGCGCATGTCTCTTGTATTTCGAGTACCGGTTCTCGACTTACTGTAGTTGAAAGTGGGACATACCTGCCGTGGACGGGGGAGAGACACGATTCTGGATCTAAAATTTCCTGAAGGCGAGATATGCTACCGCGATCTCATTGAATGGTGTGTATTTAGTTTCGTTCGCTAGTTTAATGTTCTTGCACCCTTCGAATTTTCGTTGGGCATAATGCGGGCACGCGGGCTCTGCTTGATGGGAGGCTGAGTTTGGGGTGTGGGAAGAGCGACCACAGTGCTACAGTACTCGAGTACTTGTACGGTACCGTATCTGATCATTTTAGCCGCATAAACTGGAAATTTCACTAGGAATTCGAATGAGGCTCATTGGTATGATAGGTGCTGCGTCTTGTTGGCGTGAAACTATTGGGTGAAATGCCGAGGTGTTGATATTTCGTAGCCTTACCCCTGGACATGATTTTCTTCGGCTCAGAGGAGACTCTTAACCACCTTGAAACTTTTATCTATCACCTCTCTGTACCCACCTCTCTGTACCCACCTATCGGCCTGACTTCAGAGAGTATGGACTGTAAGAGGATCACCGAGTCGTTCAATGTCAACAGTTTCAACAGTTTCAACACAACTATAACGGATGACAGGAATCAGGTTCTACAGTGGCTGTCGCCTCTGGAGCCTCAGAAACGACATCAACATTTGAGGGGGAACCGACTGAAGGGCGTGGGGCAATGGATTTTCCGAACAGACGAGTTCAGGAGATGGGATGCGAGAGGAGATGGCTCTTCTCATTCTGTGCTCTTTTGCCATGGTGATCCAGGTGTGGGGAAGACTCATCTCAGGTAACACAAGAAATCTCGGGAGAGAGCCCACATCGCTGACTAGCAATTTTAGCTCGGTGGTAATCGACCATTTTTATGGCAAGAGGCAGGATATCACAGTCGCCGGGCTATATTGTGACTACCTCGACAGAAAGGAGCAGACTACATCGAACATGCTAGGAGCCATGCTCAAGCAGTTGGTAGGGAAGGGGACTATCCCGGAGGACATACGAAAGGCTTTCGAAGGCGCAAAAGAGCATTTTGGTGGGGTAGGCCCTGAAGTTTCAGAACTTCTTCAAATGCTAAGGGCGGCCATTGCGCAACGACAACGGGTGGTTATATGTATTGATGGCTTAGATGAATCCCTCGGGGTGCATCGGACTGGCCTCCTTAGGGCTTTGCAGGCTATCGTCCGGGGGGCGCCGAATCTCCGATTATTCTTGACTGGAAGGCCTTTCATCCGGAGTGAGGTTGAGAAGTACTTCCCGAGCGTGGATACTATACCGATTAGTCCGAGGGAGGAAGACATCGAGACTTTTTTGAGGATGAAGTTGGATGAGGATCCAGAACCTGATGCTATGGATGAGAGGCTAAGGGTGGATATAATGGAAATTATTCCGAAAAAGATATCCGAGATGTATGTCCAGATGCCCAGTTTTCCTATATCAAGCGGAAATCACGTTTCTCACTAAAGATTGGATGCAGATTCCTTCTTGTCTCTCTTAGCATCGATTCAGTCCTCGGGGAGACAACGATTCGTCGTCGTCGGGAAAAGCTTAAACAAATGTCAAGCGGTCGGGACGTAGGAGATGTATACGCTGCCACTTTGGAAAGAATCAAGGCGCAGAAGAAGGACAGAGCGCGGCTAGGAATGGAAGCTATCATGTGGGTAGCATATTCAGAGCGACCTTTGTCGCCAGAAGAGCTATGTGAAGCCTTAGGAGTAGAGATAGGGTCGACAGATCTGGATAGTGACAATGTCCCTTCGATCCGGACCATATTGAACTGCGGGTTAGGACTGGTTACAGTCGATTCATCGTCTTCCGTCGTCCGTCTTGTTCATTTCACTCTACAGGAACATGTCCAAGCCAATCCTACGGTTTTTTGCAGCCCCCATTCGCTGATTGCGGTGGTTTGCTTGACCTACCTTAATTTTGGATGCATTAGGGACCTTTCTCCAGCTCTACGCTCACCCCCACCTGCAACTCCCTTTCTTGAATACGCTTCTCGTCACTGGGGAGCACATGCTCGGAAACAAACCTCCTCAAGTGTAATTTCTCTTGCATTAAAACTACTTGATGGATTCGATGCACACATATCTTGTGAGCTACTCCTCCGTGGTGAATTCCAGAAGGCACCGAACTGGGACGTTCGTGGTTACGATGGGCCGATAAAATGCACGGCGCTCCACGTTGCAGCCTTTCTCGGGATTTTAGAGATCATGGTTTCTTTACTTAAGATAAACAAATGGGATGTTAACGTAACAGACTCATTGGGTAGTACGGCATTGATGTGGGCTGGGAGGATGGGGCATGATGCGATAGCGAAGGTGCTGCTAGAGCAGGAGGGTGTCGATCCCAATATTGTTGATGACTTGGGCAGAACACCCTTGTCATGGGCTGCTGAGAGTGGGCATAAGGGAATTGTGCAGATGTTGTTAGAGCAGGGTGATGTTAATCCCGACAACGCTGACAAGAGTGGCCGAACGCCACTTTCATGGGCTTTCGGGCAGGATATGTGGGGGTGGGCTAGCGAGAAATGTTCGGAAATTGTAAAGATACTATTAGAACGGAACGATGTCAATCCCGACAGTGCTGACAAGCGTGGCCGAACACCACTGTCAAGGGCTGCTCGGAATGGGTATGAAAACATTGTGCGGATGCTATTGGAGCGGGCCGATGTCAGTCCCGACATTACAGATGAGGACGGCCGAACGCCACTCTCGTGGGCTGCCGGGCCGGGGATTTGGCGGGGGGGCACCAACACAGGGTCTCACGGTGTTGTAAAGATACTGTTAGAGCGGAACGACGTCAATCCCGACAGCATTGACAAGAGTGGCCGAACACCAATTTCATGGGCTGCCTGGAATGGGTACGGGGGAGTTGTGCAGATGCTATTGGAACGGAACGACGTTAATCCCGACATTTCAGATGGGGACGGCCGAACGCCACTTTCATGGGCTGCCGGGCCGAAGTACTCGTTGTCTGTTGGCGAGGAATCGTATAAGGAGGCTGTAAAGATACTGTTAGAGCGGAACAATGTCAATCCCGACGGCGCTGATAAGAGTGGCCGGACGCCACTTTCATGGGCTGCTGGGCAGGGGCGCCGTCAAATGGTGAGGATGCTATTGGAGCGAAGCGATGTTAACCCCTGCGCCCTAGATGAGGATGGCCGAACACCACTGTCATGGGCTGCTGGGAGAGGGTGCGAGGAAATTGCCGAGCTGCTGTTGAAACGGGGCGATGTAAATCCAGACTACAGCGACAAGAGTGGTCGAACGCCACTTTCGTGGGCTGCCGGGGATGGGCGTGAGCGGGTAGTAAAGATGTTATTGGAACAGAACGATGTTAATCACGACACTGCGGATGAGGATGGCCGAACACCAGCGTCATGGGCAGCGAAGAGTGGGCATGAGAAAATTGTGGGGATGCTATTACTACGGAACGATGCACTTCCCAACACGGTAGATGAGAGTGGCCAAAACAAATTTCCATTGGCTACCGGGAATGACTGTGGGAGAGTCGCCCAGGAGCAAGGGGAGTCACACGGCCCCCCCTCTATATTAGGACGCGGGGTGGAATTATCTGGGCCCTTTGCAACTGACCCTTCCCCGTTCCCCGAGCCACCCCTCAAAAAGATCCGCCGGTTTTGATATACCTCTGGACCTAAGTTGTCTCCTTTCACCTATATACGCGAAGCTCTCTCACCTGTTGATTGCCGGTTCCCCGTCCACGCCTCTCCTGATATGCGCCCACCACTTCCACAACTACACTTCCTATCTGTCAACCAATCTGTTGTTGTTTTCTGATAGTTGGCTTTCAAGCGGTGGGAAGGCTGCCCATGCTACTATGGCTGGGGAGACAAAGGGTTTATTTTCATTTTATTTCCTAGGTCTAGCCTATGGTTTCCTCTATTGTTCTGTTGTTCTGACGCCTTGATCTTTCTCTCTCACACTCATATTCCTATGCATCTATCTATTCTGCCTAGACGGAAGTGTGTTTGTCCTTTTCCTTTTGCCAAAACTGAACTTCTAGCTCTTCTTGATGCTCCTTAGCAGTCAGTGTACTCTATAGATACAATCATATTCCAGCCCCTGCTTTATCCACTTGTTTGAAGAAAGGAGGAAAGGACGAGAGCTGAGAACTGTTGAAGTTGGGAAAAGGTACTTGCATGCCAATCGTGCTTTTGGATGCTTCTTTATGTTTCCGGAGTGTTTGTGGTTTCATTTGCTCTAGAATTATTTTGATTTATGGAGAAGCTACTGCAGTTCTATTCCCCCTTTCATTAAGGGGGTGTGTGGGGCAATCAGGAAATATAGGTAGTGGTCCGTGAAGGAATCGGGATGCTTCTCACTCTAGGTTTGTATACTGTAAGAACTGGAATAATTGAACCTCACGCTAGGACGTTGGAGTTGCCTTTGCTGGTAAGGTGTCCTAATCGATGGCTTAGTTACGGAGAAAATAGGGAATTTACGGGAGAGATTTCCTGGATTGTTTTTGCTGATGACGGTAATGTTTTGTCCTCCCACAGATATTGTTGTCCAGAATGTATCGTGCTTGCTGGTATGCAGAATGATTTGTATTGGAGGAATGGTTACTGGCCTATGGAATGGTGGAATGTACAGCATGGTTGGGGGAAGGAATGACACTATGCGCTTGAGAATGAGAACTGGTATGAATGGTGGAATGGATGAAATCCTGATGGCTTCGCTGGACTTGGATGTTTGTATATATAACATGTTGTATGTTGATGTGGACGAGAATAGGCAAGCGAGGCAGAATGAACAAATACGATTCTATTAAAGGGTTGACAGCTGATTTCAGATATATCTGCCCGCTTTCGAGTGATAATGTGTGATTATGAAACGAAACGCCAAGATTAAGTCCTGTTGGAAACCATGACATGCTGCTCGGCATGCTCTGATGATAGCTCTTTTGTCGTTCCGGTAGAGTTTGGGAGCCCACTTTGGCTTTGGGCATGTGTTTGTGTTTCGGGTGGGCATTTCGAATGCAGGAATGCGCGAGAGTTTTGGAACTGTGTAGCCGGCGGGAAAGCTGTGAGAACAGCGGAAGTTGGTGTAAGGCCAGCGCGAAAGAGCTGGACACATGAATGCCATATGCCCGGAGGTTATGGGCAGTGGGATTTTGTTTTTCCTTTGTTATCCCAGGGGTGAGCGAGAGGAAGGGAAGACTTACATGGAATAGTATGGGCATGTGTGGTGGTGGTCTATGGGAGGAAAGGAGGATATTGTGTTGTGGTTAAATCTACTCCTGCCTTTACCGTTGGGTTTTTAGCATGGTTGTTGAGAGAGTTGTCATTGAATGAAGGGAACTTCCCCGCTCCTGAGTTGCTCGATCGTTTTCGTGCGAGAACTTGGGGTTTCGCAGTCATCATTTCCTTTCGTTGTTGTCGGCGTCGATCCATATCTAAAAGGCAACAAATATTCGCCGACATCTTCAGATGCCTATGGGTATCTTCAGATATCTACAGGCATTTTCAGATATCTATTACCTATAAATACAATATTCAGATATCTATTACCTATAAATACAATATTGACTAATTAGCCGGGATATACCGAAAGCGTGCCAGCACCGTCGGGCATCCGTGAAGCCCGCAGGCTTCTCAAAAGCCTGGCCTGAAAATCCCGGGCCTGTCTGTTTCACTTTGGCCTGGCCTGGCCGCTTGCGACCGCTGCTTGGGGGAATGGTGACCAGTGAGACGCGATATAGGTTGAGAACATGGATTTAAACAAAGTAAGAGCAAATACGGCACCGTAAGAGCAATAGTGGGAGAGAGGATAATGAGAGCGAGCAACTAGAGGTATATTCGTCGTACGTGGGTTGCTTGCTAAACTGACGGTAATGACAGGAGTATATATGGAAAGCAAAACACCATTCTCAGTCTTCCAACCATCACCACACATTTCCACTTCCTTCCGCAAATGCCTGCTTATCACCTTGTCTATCCTTTCAATAAACAAATGAAATAAACACTCTGTTATCCGTGAACAAAAGAAATGTATGACAAAAGAAAACTTCCTTTATTTCCGTACCCTTCGTGCTTCCCATTGTCCTATCCATTCGTCAATGAAACATCTTTCTTAACCTCCGTGCTTTGATGAAACAAAAGAAACCAATATGCCGAGCAGCCTTTCCAACAGGATTTTGGAAGTAGATGTACTTCACTTCCTAACATTTCTTGATATATCACCTTTCCGGTTGGGTTTGATTTGTGGCACAAGGACTTTAAGAACTCTGCAAGTGAAGGGGTATTACTGTACGATGTCTGAGGGCATATTGAGGAAGCCGGAGTCGGAGTGCAAAGTAATAATGCCGCGTTGAAGAGAGAAAGAGAAAATAGTTTCTGTTTTGCTTGCGTGTCGATAGATACACTTAAGACTGCCCTACTTATAATAATCTGGAGCACGGATATGCCCCAATGTGACTCCTGTCATTTCCTAGATTTTGTCCCTACCTGCCTGCCAATTGGCCGAACATATCCGGATTGCAATCACATTGAAATAATACTTCCGGCATAAGAGGTTAATGGTAGTCGAGTGAAATTGTGTGACCGCGGGAAGTCTCTAGATGGTGCTTGTATCTGGTTGTATTATCGGAGCAGTTGTGCGCCGCTGTGGTTGGGCGGGTGCCGAGTTTGCATTGTTTTCACGGGATGACATTAGATCAATATTCTAATAATTACAGTACTTCGATTGGTTAAATATACCAGCACTAGTATAGTACTCTAAGTTGGTAGTGTAGGGTTGGACATGGGGTTCCTGTGGGCCCAACCGAAGGGATTTTCTGGATATCTTGAATTAAATTACCGGGCTAGGCCGCTGAGATGTGGTTCTGGAATAAAGGTGCTAATATATGTCCTGGTGGGGTTACGGGAGAGCGTGAAATATCTAGGTATTTAACAGCGGAAATAGTTGATTGATTGGCCAGTCTCAAGATACAACGACTTGCACAACTTTCATATAGCCGCCCTCCTTGTGCATACCAAAAATACACCGACTAGTGAGTGGTAGGGGAGGGGGGGGGGGTTAAAGGCTAGCATATGGGAACAAACAAAAGCCGAACAACGAGGAAGGCGCTTAGAGTAGCGTATTGTGGCAGAGAGTATTGGGAGGCCTAGGAGTAAGGAGTTTCTGATTGGTGTGGTGTGGTAGGATGGAAAGTCGTGGCAGATAAGGTACTGTAAGGCAGCAAAAGTACTCAAGGACAAGAGAAATGTGTTAGGAAATTGTAATTGGGGTCTCCAATTCGTAAAGCAACCTATTCGGGTATGATATTGAGAAAATGACCTGGCGCAAAGGGAGCTTTATTATCCGGGAAAGTCAATACAATTTATGACTGCTGGGAGCCACCCTCGTTAGGAAGGAAACTCTTACATTAGTTATGACAATCTAGCTTGGCGACGAGAAGTATTCTCGATACGGTCTCTTCTAGTGTCGCGAGATTCTTGAGTCGCGAGAATAACCACAGTCTCTGTAGCCAGATTGGTTGAGCTTTGTCTGTGATGCCTACTTTCCGTGCGGGTACTCGCGGTGCGAGAATTTCGCCATGGTGGAATAGGCGGTATCCGGAGACTTTGTGAATTGGAGAGTACTGAAACGAAGAAAACTGGGGATAGTATATCTACTTTTCGAAGGGCAGGAAACTACAAACCAACAATCGTCACTATCAAGAAATCCTGTCTGGCAAAAGGAACTACACAATTAGCAATCAATTCAACACTCCTAAGCTAACACGCGAACCTTCACCCAAAGACGAACTGAGAAAAGAAAAAATAAATCAAAACAAAAAAGAAAGTCCGACTATCTAAGTGCAGGAGATCCTCCTCTTGTTGTCCGCTATCCCAAATCTTCCTTCGTCCGCTGATCCAAACTGTTCTTTTGTGCTGGGCTGTCGTGGTGGAAGAAACGCGGGGGAAGTGAAGGATCGTTGCCTTACATAGACTCGCCCCCTTGTCTGCCCAGGCTAACCAACAGTCACCCCTGTAGTAAACGTGACACTTCCCCGCTCGCCGTTCAACCCAAGCCCAGCGTACTTCCCTTCCCAAGCAAGTTACAAGTTACAGGGGGTATGTTTTCGCACACACCAAAGTGGCTGACCAGCAAAAAACACTAGAAAATTGGTGGGTCACAAAGTGGTGTGTGCGAAAACATTTTTTTTTTTTATAAACTTTTTTCGTATTAGGACTCTAACCTACATACTTCGGCCTTATTACTACTCTAAAGCGTTGACCGGTTGTAACTAGCTATGCGCGGAAACCGCCTACCGCAACACACTCCCTCACCACCTCTAGCAATCGGTAACGAAACAACAAACAACCCTTTACACTAAATCAACATCAAAACCACTAATCCGACTTCCCCCCGTAGCCAACTGCACCCCGAGCGGGTCACCAAGCCGAATGAAGAATCTGTATCATTAGTAAAACAACAATAACAAGGTGAACTTACGTTTCCAAACTCCCAGTGCTCACACACCAGGTGGGCTCTTCCAACAACTGGTTAAGGGGAAAGGCAAGCCCTAACCACGTGAAATCGCAACAGACAAACACGGCCCTAGTTAAGTTTACCCTCGTCACTCAAGGTCATCTGTATCCCCTACCGCGCCCCACAGGCCATTTTTCATGGTCTCCGGTAAACCTCCGGGATTGGTTAAAAAACATAGGAAAATTGGGGTTAACCACACCCCGCCCAAAATTTCCACTCCTCGGCCCAACTGGGGCCCCCGCCACAACAACCATACCTCTCGGCTTCCTCGGAATCGAGGTAGCCACAATTATCCCCTCAACCACCTCCTCCTCCTCACTCCCCTCTTCCTCCCTCACTGCCTCATCTCCAACCGCCCTCCTCCTCTTACCCTTCGGCAGCCTCACCAACGCCACCTCAGGTTCATCAACCTCCAACGCCACTCTTGCCTCAGCCACCGCCGGCTTCGCCACAGGCGCCACCCACACATCTTCCTCACCCTCCGCCACAATTGTTCCACCCATCCGTACCTCGGGCTCAGCCACTACTCGCGGCTCAGGCTCCTGAACCCTTACGGGCGAAGCCACCTCGGCACCATCATTTTCACTCTTCCTTTCCGCCTCTTTTCCCATCACATGAATCCGCTTCGACAAAACGGAAACATGGTGTCTCAATTTCCCCACCTCCTTCTCCAACTCCAATATTCTCGTCAACGCGGCCGAAGCCGCCAACCCCGCTTTAGCAACTTTCGTTGCCGAAAAAGTAGTAGAACCTCGCTTAACCATAATGTCCAGATACCGTGGAGTTAATGGAAGATGAGGGACTAAAAATAATAGATGGAAGAGATAAATCTATCTTCCAGTGATGAAATTAGAGTAAGAGTAGGATGCTCTTAGACTAAAGACTTGAAGCCGTCGTGAAGAGGGGTCCAAGGAACTCGATTGGTCAAAAACCGAAATGTGATTGATCACACGGAGGTGCAATTTCAATGACTGTGGTTGTAACTGACGTGGTGTTGTGTGCGAAAACATACCCCCTGTGCCTTGTACAGTAGCTGATGAACCGTTATTCTCTAAGTTGTCTGCGAGCTAGCTAAGATATGCAAACTAAGTGACTTGGAGCCAAATTTCGCCCCCCACAGTACTGCTCGAGTAAGTTGGTGGGGGTAAACTAGGCGAGCGCTTAGCGATGCAAATATTTGCGGGTATGGATTATGATTGATTCGTGCCGGAATTTGGTGTCAAGCCATGCCAAGTCTTGCTGAGGGTTCTGCCTCTCGCTGAAGGCTCACCCGGTCTATTTTATTTTTTTGGCCAGAACTATTTGCTGTGGCGTCTCTGTTCCTATCACGAGGGGAGAATTTCAACAACCTAGCGCATGTCTTTTGTATTTCGAGTACCGGTACTCGAGGACTTACTGTAGTTGAAAGTGGGACATAACTGCCGCGGACGGGGGAGAGACACGATTCTGGGTCTAAAATTTCCTGACGGCGAGATATGCTACCGCGATCTCATAAAATGGTGAGTGTTTAGCTTTGCTCGCTAGTTTAATGTTCTTGCACCCTTCGAATTTTCGCCGTGCATAATGCGGGCACGCGGGCTCTGCTTGATGGTAAGCTGGGTTTGGGGTGTGGAAGAGCGACCATACCGCATTAACTGGTTATATTCGGAATGGCGCTAACACGAAAGATCGGCGTGTGGCGCAATTTTGAGGCCAAGCGAATATAAAAAAGAGAACAAGCGAGAGTAAGGTGACTGATTAATCTTGGTTAATTTCCTGTATTTGTCATAACCTGATGGCTCATTGGTTCAAAATTCAATTTACTACTCCAAGATCTCCAGTTTTGGTAGTTGTTGCCACAAGAAGGTTGGGTGACTCCTTGACCGGGCTGAGCTTCCACAGAGCCATGTTGGTGGCAACTCGCTTTTCTATCTACTTTGGTAATAGCGCCATTCCGAATATAACCAGTTAATGCGGTAGTACTAGTACTTGTACTCGGGGGTGCATGAAAGTGATTAATATTTTGTGGCGCAGTGTGGCACAAAGTGGCAGGACTGGTTAGGTATAGTGATAGGAGACAACGGATGATGGCTTATTCCAAGCACCATCCGAGTAAAGAGTGCAACGATGAAAATCCGCGGAACGCGCAGCAATCACCATCGCAATACCAACCGAAGAGAAACCACACGAGAAGAACGTATTCGCATAGTGACCCTCCGCGATCACTTAACCAAAAAAGGAGCTCCTACTCCATGGAAAGCAATCGCAAAAGAGGTGGGGATCAACTGGATGACCTGCAGAGCAGTCTATTTGCGGACAA
>Ga0307509_10010443_pt1 | contig 11376 bp, 12 predicted proteins | sample 10_EM_MG_FD_202245 | JGI IMG/M metagenome (GOLD analysis project Ga0307509, IMG submission 202245) | Populus trichocarpa ectomycorrhiza microbial communities from riparian zone in the Pacific Northwest, United States - 10_EM | ecosystem: Host-associated > Plants > Roots > Unclassified | place... | reverse complement strand
ATTAACTCAAAAATCGTCAACGAAAACTAAGTTGCTGCCGACTCAAAAATCATCAATGAAACTGCTTCCATGGCTGACGCTTGGATTCGTTAGCGCACACATCCCCTATTGACTCAGAAATAGTCAACGAAAACTGAGTCGCTACCAACTCAAAAATCATCAATGAAACTACTTCCATGGCTGACAATGGATTCATTGGCGCACATAACCCCTGTTGACTTAGAAATCATCAACGAAAACTGAATCGTTGTTGACTCAGAAATTGTGAACAAAACTGCTTCCATGGCTGACGCATGGATTCGTCAGCGGACACAGCCCCTATTGTCTCATAAATCGTCAATAAAAACTGAGTCGTTGCCGACTCAGAAATCATCAATGAAATTGCTTTCATGGTTGACGCATGGATTCGTCAACTCATACAACCTTTATTGACTCAGAAATCATCAATGAAAACTGAGTCGCTACTGACCCCTGTCGATTCAGAAATCGGTAGCGATAATGGAGTCGCTTTTGGCTTTACCTTGTTTTTTATTGGGTGTTTACTAGCCATTGTTACAGCACACACTCCTTCTTAAGGAGAAAACTGAACCCAACCAGTTTGCATGCCAACTTCCTTTGAGTGTTGAGTTAAGGGTGAGTTAGAAAAAATAGAGAAAACTGAAAACATGGAAGAAGAAGGAGCCTAGAGGGTTGACTGGAATAGAAAGAAGAAGAAGGAAGAAACCGAAAGTAAAGAGGAAGAAGAAACTACTAAAACCTTTCCTATGACTATTTAAAATTGTATGGTGAGAAAAACATCACCCTCTTATTTGTTTTCTTGAGACTTTGGGATAAAAGGGAGAAGGAAACCTCAAAGGAATGGCTTAGGGTTCTTACACCAATGACTAAAGAGGATTAGATATAAAGATTAATGAGTATGGGGCTGAAAGAGGGACATTAATCTAGAACCTTTAACAAAAGAAATAAATGATTTTGAATACACTAACCTAAAGGGAGGGTTGACCAGGTTGAAGGGGGCTGAACAGAATGCAAATTGATGTGATGAAATGCTTCAATTGTGACCTTGTTAGAGTCTTAGAACATGTTTGAGCCAAAACAAAATTCATGTGTATGTTAATGTCTTGATTTTTACATATATGATTGAAGAAATTATGTGAAAATGAGATGAAATGATTGTATGTGCAGAATTGTGATGTTGTTAAGCCCTTAAAGGCATTCTGGAGCTGAAATGGAAATCATACCATGTTAATGCCTTGATTTTGTTTATGTGATGGATGAACTTGTATAATTATGAATCAAGTGATGAATGTGTAACAACCCGGCTTTTCAAGCCCGAAACAACAGTAATTTTTTTTAAGTACTTGACACACATCGTGTCGGTAATCGGCAAACCTTTTCTCTCACATCATTAAGAGACAATCCATACACCAACAACAATCAACATTTCATTTAAAAGTGAATCTTACAAAAACACATATTATTATGGTTGCATGATTAGAAGTTTACATTAAAAATACACAACATACATAGACATGAGTTTGCATTCCTATCCTACTAATAGTCATCACAAATTTAAACAAAAAAGGTCTAATAATAGTTATACGTTCAGTACATTGATTCATACAAAATACATTGTGATGTAGAATGCAACTACATGATTCCTTGCAAAAGTAAGTTCCCGTGTATTGGGTTTCTTAGGCACCTCGTTGGTGTGACGTCCTTGCTACAGTACAAAACATTTATAAGAATGCAATTGCTTAATAATAATAAGTAGTCTGGCAATTTAATGAAGCATAAACATTATCCCATGTTTGAAGCGTGACATTTTTAGTTTCTTTATGTACTTGGTATGAATGACTTGTAGTACATATATATGCATCAATTTTTGCAATCAACCATAATCTTAAATTCAGCTATCCTCTTCAGACATCATTTTCCGAGATTAACCATTCACTCACCCTGCCCATCCACTTCAGATGCCATCAGCCGAAGCTAATCAACCGTTTTTCCAGACCATCCATTCAGATATCATTAGCCGAAGCTAATAATAAAAATGGTTCGCTGCAGGTTGCGCAATTCGGCAGCGAAAACTGGTTCGCTGCAGGCTGCCCAATTCGGCAGCGAAAACAGTTTCACTGCTGGCGCCACAATTTTGGCAGCGAATGCTACTTTGCTATAGCCAACATGTTTTTGGTAGCGAATGCTAATTCGCTGCAGACAACTCAATTCCAGCAGCGAGTCATAAATTCACTGCAGACAATATAACTTCGGCAACGAATCACAATTTCGCTGCAGAACACACAATTCAGTAGCGAATTCTAATTCGCTGCAGACAACTCAGTTTCGACAGTGAATCACAAATTCATTGCAGACAACTCAACTTTGGCAGTGAATCACAAATTCGCTGCAGAACACACAATTCCGCAGCGAAAGCTAATTCGCTGCAGACAACTCAGTTTCGGCAGCGAATCACAAATTCACTGCAAAACACATAATTTAGCAACAAATGCTAATTCGCTGCATACAACTCAGTTTCAGCAGCAAATCACAAATTTGCTTCGGATAACTCAACTTCGGCAACGAATCTGTGATTTGCTGCAAACATGCAATTTGTCATTAGGTTCTAGCAAAGTCACATGATTTCAGCATGAACACACATACACATGCAGTAATCAATCCCAACACATAAACTGTCACTAAATTCCAACAGAATACACATATGCAATAATCAATTTCAGCACATAATCTTTCAACAAATTTCAATATAACTCACATTGAAACCATCAATTCCAACATATAATTAGTATATAATCTTTCAACAAATTCCAGCAGAACACACACATTGAAACCATCAATTCCAGTATATAATCTTCAACAAAATCCAACAGAACACACACATGCATGCTTGCCAACCCCATAGTTAAGGCCGACCCTTTACCATGATTTGTTCTTTCCATTTTATTCTTTTTTCTTTGTTAGATGTTCTGGGAATTGGTGTCATTTCGTTTCTATTTCCTTGTCCTCTTAGTTGATTTTAGTTTCCTTCTTATGCAACGATATTATTCAATAGTTTCACCCACATTTAACTCCTCTAAGTCAAAGCTTGAAGATTTCATGCAAGACCATTTCTCTTTTTTAGGAAAACAGTTATTGAAGTACTTAAATGTAAACTGTCTATTTAAGGGAGGACTATTTTGTAAAATAGAGACTTGGGTTCCTAGGATAAAAAAAAAAGAGAGAAGAGAAGTGAGGCAGCCAACCAAGAGAGAAAAAAAAACGCCCCTTCTCCTTCACAAACCTGAAATCATGTTTTCTTCTTTCTTTTTGATTAGTTGTTCACCAAACATGCAAGGCTAAACTATTTTTCTTGGTTGCAAGGACACGTAAACCTTCGGATTTCAAGAACTATGAGATTTATTTTACCTTTTCTTTTCAGTTTTTATGATGAATATGTTTGTTCTCCTATGCTTATTTTTCCTATGATTGTTTATTTTAATTGCTAGAGCGGACTCTAAGTTATTATTGTAAACAATCTATTGCTAAGTTTTATATCAAAATCGGAGTTGTTGTATATGAGCTTGTGAAGCAACTGAGTTTAATAATTGTGGCGGATCTACGTTATTAATCTTAGGAAGAACATTCAATCAAATCAAACATAGTCCGCGGACAATTATGTTTTCTTGATTAATCAACTTATCTAGTTCTTAAGGCTTCCATTGAATTAAATTATTAGTGCGGACACTGTGATTGTTTAATGGTTAGGGTTTGTTATACGGTGAATCTGTTAACTAAATGTTGTAAACCCCGGGAAAAATCAAGGCTTAATTATAAGAAGAAAAAAAAGATGTGGGGGAAAAAATAATACTTTTAAGAAAATGGGGCTTAAATGCAAATAAGAATAATTATAGAGCATGAATACTCCTCTTCTCACAAAAAAAAATTCTGCAGCAACCGTAAGGAAAGAAAAGAGAGTTTTTGTATCCATTTTTGCAAATCAAGAGAGAAACACCAAAATTTCAAGAACCCATCCAGGATTAAGACTTGTAGGTAGAATAAACACTTGTGGGCAAGGGATTAACAAGAAAATTTGAACAAGAAGAGAAGAGGGGAGGGTCGGCTGTCATTAGAAAGAAAAGGAGGGAGTTGAAGATCGAAACCTTGATTTTTACCGGGTAAGGTATTCTAAAGATGGTTTTATGAGTCCTTTCAAAGTTAATTATAAATTGATGTCTGGATGTTGAATTATAGATTAGGGTTCTTAGACTTGAATTGAAGAAAAAGTATTAGTTGTTAAAATTAAATAACTTTAGGTGTTATGTGTAAATGGAAAGGTCGGACAGTAATAGTTCAATGTCAAGACAGTAACGGTTGGACAGTAACAGTCCAATGTTTGTTAATGAGCAATTTTGACTGTCTTAGAGGCAGAACTGGGTTCTCCTTCCTTTAGAGAACTTGTAGCCTCGTGTCTTAACTTTCCAACGAGACTAATATCACTTGAAACGGAGTTCTATAACTCTAGATATAGTTAAAAATATGAGGAGAGGTTGGATAGTAACAATTCAATGTCAAGACAGTAACGGTTCGGCAGTAACTGTCCAATGTTTGATAATGAGCAATTTTGACTATCTTAGAGGCAGAACTGGGTTCTCCTTCCTTCAGAGAACTTGTAGCCTTGTGTCTTAGCTTTCCAATGAGACCAATCTCGCTTGAAATGAAGTTTTATAACTCTAGATATAGTTAAAAATTTGAAGAGAGGTCGGACAGTAATATTTCAATGTCAAGACAATAACGGTTGGACAATAACAGTCCAATTTCTAAACAGTAACAGTTGGACAGTAACAGTTCAAGATTTAAACAGTAATAGTTCAAATATAAATAAAGAAATGATAACTATGGTTGGACAAAGAACGACAATATTAATGGGTGTAATGAGAAAAAACATAAAATATTAAGAAATGGCTTAAAGAAAGACTTACTGGCTGTTGATATGGTTATTATAAAACATATCCTTGAGTGAGGAAAATTTATGAGATAAACCTGTGATTTGTAGGAGGGACCACAGGCGTGGTGCAACAGTAGCAATATGGGAGCACGAGTAGAGCTTCTATTGCAAGTAGGTGAATCACACCTATACTTTCTATTTAAATTCCATGATTTAATATGTTACCAATGTGAAATGTGAATTACCGAATGTTGGATATTACGTGAAAGGAGAAAAGTTTGCGTAACAATGTTGATATTTTGGATAGTATTATGAATGTATGTGCATTCAAGGTGAAAGGTTGTTGTGTGAATTGTCAAGTGATGAAATTATCGCTGACAAAGGAAATATGAGAAGTGTGATTTGGGGCGTGAACTAGCATACATTTAGTGTATGTTAGGATCCCGGGTAAGGGGATCGCCAGGTTTGGCTATCATACATTTAGTGTATGTTAGGATCCCGGGTAAGAGGATCAACTATGTATTGACTAGCATACATTTAGTGTATGTTAGGATCCCGGGTAATGGGATCACCATGTATTGACTAGCATACATTTAGTGTATCTTAGGATCCCGGGTAAGGGGATCACCTTGCATCGACTCCTACGGGGTGATGATGATGATACCAGTGAAATTGGTATCGGTAATGTGTTAAACAAAAATAATCATGTTTGATCTTATAAAATCTGGAATGGAGGTTGATAATGGGAGGGAAAATGGTTTTTAGTAGTTGAACAAGAATAAGATTCTAATGAAAACCAGAAGGGATTAGCGAACAAAATATGAATGCATGTTGCCCCTTTTAAATTGTTAGATATTTGTATTGTTATATTTATTATAATATTCATGTTTCAATAATATGCATATTGTTTCAGGACCATCGCATGCACGACAAGAGTATATCCTAGCTTATGTTCACTTCTTGTAATCTAGGTTCTAGGGAGTATACCCTTGTATTTTGTAAACATAGAAATGTTTGTAAAACTTAATTTGTATAATTAATTTTTAAACTTGATTAAATGAACTTAACTATGTAGTTCATCATGTTTCATGTATGCATATTCATTTTTTTATCCATCCATAATAATATTTGTTATATAATGTATATCATAAATATTGTGGTTGATATGTATGATGATGTTTATGGGATTGAGACCCAGGATGATTGGGTCGGGATTGAGTTAGGAGATGCGGGTTATTAGAAGTGTAAATAGGTTAAATGCCGATAACTTGGGACCTTCTGATATAAGGGAGACTCCGTTGAAATTTTAGTAGACTTTAATACGAACACCATGAATTTATATATATATAGAAAAAAAATTTAATTACTCTGTTTTTTGGTTGACATGAGATTGTTGTCTTTATCCCAGAACGGGGGATGTTAGATTTTGGTATCAGAGCTCAGGTTGCTATTCCGGGGACAGGAATGATTATATGATTTTGAAATGTGTTTCAGGATGGTGAGGACAAGGCAAGGAGCCAGGACTGATCCATCCCCAGTTCCGGGAAGTGATCAGAGTTTTCGTAATGAAAGTGATCCAGACTGGGATCCCTTGGCAGACACCTCCTCTCATATACCTGCAACATCAGTGTACTCTGAAAGAGGCAAGTCAGTGAGACTTCGAGATGATTTGTTGTCCCGTCAGGCAGATGTATCAATGCCCGAGGTATTAGACAAACATGGGGGAAATAATATACCCCTACTAGTGGCACCGGTAGCTGGGTCAAACCCATTTTCGGATCTTGCTTTTATGGAACATATAGTGAGAGCTGTAGTAGCAGGAATGGCAGCGGGAGCCTCCAGTACAGCTCCTAGATCAGGGGGAGTAGTCACCATAGTGTAGTGGGTAAAAGGTATGAGAGAGATGGGTTGTATGACTTACCGTGGCGAAGAGGATGGTGAGGTTACTAGGCATTGGCTGAGGAAAGTGGAAAGAGTTATAAATCAGATGCAGGTGCCAGAGGAGCTACGGGTGGATTGCGTGACTCAACTATTGATTTTAAATGCCCACTCTTGGTGGGAGACTATTAGAAAGAGGAGATCAGGGGAGGCATTGAGATGGAGGGACTTTCGTGAAGAGTTTGAGAAGAGGTACTATTCTTGGAAGCATAGGAGGGAGAAAGAACAAAAGTTTTTGGATTTGAGGCAAGGAGATTTGACAATTCTAGAGTATGAGAGGAGATTTCAGGACTTAGCAACTTTTGCCTCCACTTACCTTCGTGACTCAACTATTGATTTTAAATGCCCACTCTTGGTGGGAGACTATTAGAAAGAGGAGATCAGGGGAGGCATTGAGATGGAGGGACTTTCGTGAAGAGTTTGAGGAGAGGTACTATTCTTGGAAGCATAGGAGGGAGAAAGAACAAGAGTTTTTGGATTTGAGGCAAAGAGATTTGACAATTCTAGAGTATGAGAGGAGATTTTAGGACTTAGCAACTTTTGCCTCCACTTACCTTCCCACAGAGTGCCACAGGGTGGAGAGGTTCCGTGATGGACTGAGGCAGGAACTGAGGATGGAGAGGTTTCGTGATGGAATGAGGCAGGAACTGAGGATGATATTAATAGCCATATAGTTTCAATCTGTGCGGGAATTGGTATAGGCTGCTCAAGGTATGGAGAGGGTAATAAGGGATACCCCGAAGCCAATGGTCGAGCAGAGTTAGGCAACTGGAGCTAAGAGGAGAGATTTTGAGTTTTTGACTAGGAGACCTCCGCTCCTAAATAAAGGGAAGAGCGGGCAATCATCGGGACAATTCCAAATAAGAGGTGTGAGTTTCACCCCAAGAGGTAACTCAGGAGGATCTAAACAGGTAAGTGGAAGAGGATCTTGGGGAGGACAGCCTAGACAGGGAGTCAAAACTGTTGGAGGGTCTACAGAGCAGAAGGGATTAGTATATCCATTCTGTCAGAGGTGTGAGCACCGACACCCTGGAGATTGCTCTGCGATGCCAGGGAGATGTTATATTTGTAGAGGAGAGGGGCATTGATGGAGAGAGTGCCCGCATTTAGGTATAGGCTATTACTATTGTGGGGACATGAGTCACATGAAGTAGGATTGTCCTCGTAAAACTACCGAGGGAGCCCATGGTCAGAGAATTGAGGTTTAGAGCCAGCAACAATCAGTTACAGACGATCATCCTATCAGGCCTACCCAGTCAGGGACGAGTGCTACTCGTGGGAGGCCTAGAAATCAGGAGGGAGGACTTAGGGTAGGGTATATCACATGACCTACGAGGATGTGGTAGCTGTACCTGATGCGGTGGCAGGTACTTTACAGTTAGATACAATGCAAGTTTATGCTTTAATTGATCCTAGAGCTAGTCATTCCTTTGTATCTTATAGAATTATGAATAACTTGCATGTGTTATCTAGTAACTTGGGTGTAGAAGTGACGATTAGTACACCTTTGGGAGAGAATATACATATTGATGATATTTATAGAGGGGTAAAACTATATATTGGAGGGTTAGAATTGAGGGTCGATCTTATACCGTTAGAGCTATATGATTCTGACTTGATTCTGGGCATGGATTGACTAAGTAAATACAAGGCACAAGTGGATTGTTTCACCAAGACGGTTACAATCCAAGGAATATGTGATAAAAGAGTAGTGTTTAAAGGGGAAAGAAAAGTAATTCCAAGTTGTGTAATCTCAGTCTTGGTGGCTAGAAAGTTATTCAGGAAGGGTTGTTCTGCTTGGTTAGTCCATGTAAGAGAGCTAGAAAAAGGGTAGCATAGATTTGGCTAGTGTTCCTGTTGTGAGGGAGTTTTAAGATGTATTCCCAGAAGAGTTGCCTGGATTACCTCTAGTTAGAGAAATTGAAGTTTCCATAGAAACTATTCCAGGAATTTCTCCTGTAGCCCAGTCTCCTTATAGGATGACACCTATGGAATTGGCTGAACTGAAGGTCCAACTTTCAGGAATTGTTAGATAAAGGCTTCATCCGGCCTAGTAACTCGCCCTGGGGAGCTCCGGTATTGTTTGTAAATAAAAAGGATGGCACACTTCGTTTGTGCATTGATTATCATCAATTGAATAAATTAACGGTGAAGAACAAGTACCCACTCCCACGAATAGATGATTTGTTTGATTAGTTGAAGGGTGCTAGGGTGTTCCCTAAGATAGATTTGAGATCTGGATACCACCAGTTGAGAATCAAGGAACAAGACTTACAAAAGACTGCATTCCGAACCCGTTATGGGCATTACGAGTTTTTGGTGATGCCTTACGGGTTAACCAATGCTCCGACCATGTTTATGGACTTGATGAATCGAGTGTTTCGGCCTTACCTGGACCAATATATGGTGGTATTTATTGATGATATCTTGGTGTATTCAAACTCTTACTTGGAGCATGAACAACATCTAAGGGTTATGCTACAGACTTTAAGGGAGAATTAATTATATGCAAAGCTGGATAAGTGTGAGTTCTGGCTCAAAGAAGTAGTATTTTTGGGCCATGTAATATCCGCAGAATGAATATTTATGGATCCAAGAAAGGTTGAGGCCGTGTTAAAATAGGAAAGGCCTACCAACATGACAGAAATCCAGAGTTTCTTGGGTCTTGCTGGGTATTACCGGAGGTTTATTGAGGGGTTCTCCACCATAGCATCACCTTTAACTAAGCTAACCCGCAAGGAAGTCAGGTTTTTTTGGTAGGAAGAGTGTCAAGCGAGCTTTCAAGAACTGAAGGAGAGGCTTACTTCTGCTCCTATGTTGGCCCTTCCATCAGGGATAGAAGGGTTTGTGGTATACAGTGATGCCTCAAAAAGGGGTCTGGGATGTGTATTGATGCAACATGGGCGTGTGATTGCTTATGCATCAAGACAGCTAAAGTCGTATGAGGTGAATTACCCAGTTCATGACCTAGAACTTGCAGTAGTAGTGTTTGCCTTAAGAGTTTGGAGACATTATTTGTATAGGTCACAAGTTCAAATCTTTACAAACCATAAAAGTTTGAAGTATTTAATGTCACATAAGGAGTTGAACATGCGATAGAGAAGATGGGTAGAGTTAATAAAAGATTACGATTGTGTGATTGACTACCATCCTGGTAAGGCTAATGTAGTAGCTGATGCCTTGAGTAGGAAGGGAAAAACATTGATGAATGATATGGAGATTAAGGAACAGGGAAGTATAGTGGAATTGAAGAAAATGGGCTTGTGGCTAAGTGTAGGGCCTGAGGGATCACTGTTAGCTCAGTTAAAGAACCGATATGTGCTTCGAGACAAGGTCTTGGTGGCTCAACAGATAGATGAGAAAGTAAAAGAGATCAAAGAGAGGGTAAACAAGGGTATAGAGACATCATTTCAAATGTCATCTGATGGGTTAATAGCCATAGGTAGGCAAATTTATTTGCTTAAGGATAAGACTTTGAAAGATGAAGTATTAAGAGAAGCTCATGAATCTCGATTTGCTACTCATCCTGGGAGTACAAAGATGTATAGGGATTTAAGGAAATACTACTGGTGGCCAAATATGAAGAGGGAAATAGCAAAATTTGTGTCGAACTGTGGGATCTGTCAACAAGTAAAGATAGAACACCAAAGACCTGCAGGGGAATTATAATCATTATCAATTTCGAAATGGAAATGGGAGGATATTTTTATGGATTTTGTGACATAATTACCCAGGGGAAAGAAGGGGAATGATGCCATATGGGTGGTCGTGGATCGATTAACAAAATCTACTTTGTTTTTTCCTATGAAGATGACTGGTTTGGTGGATAAGCTGGCAAAATTGTATGTAAATGAAGTAATCAAACTTCATGGGGTGCCAGTTTCAATTATATCTGATCGAGATCCAAGGTTGACATCGAGATTGTGGCCTAGCTTACAATAGGCAATGGGTACAAAGTTGAATCTGAGCACGACATTCCATCATCAGACGGATGGTCAGTCTGAAAGGACCATTCAAACTCTTGAGGATCTCCTAAGGTCCTATGTGCTAGAGTTTGGAGTGAATTGGGAGGATCTCCTGGCATTGGTGGAGTTTACTTATAATAATAACCATCAAACTACTATTGGTATGGCTTCATATGAAGCATTGTATGGGAGGAAATGTCGTACCCCAATTTATTGGGAGGAAGTAGGAGAAAGGAAGCTTTTGGGACCTGAAATTGTGCAACTGACAACTGACAAGGTGAGGGTGATCAAAAAGACGATGAAAGAAGCCCAGGATAGATAAAATGTTACGCAGATAGCCGAAGAAGGCCTTTGGAATTCCAAATGGGGGATAAGGTATTTTTGAAGGTGGCGCCTTGGAAAGTCATCATTCGATTTGGAATGGAAGGGTAATTAGCCCCGAGATATATTGGCCCTTTTGAGATTAAGGAAAGAATTGGGCCAGTTTCCTATCGATTAGAGTTGCTTGTATATTTGGATAAGATTCACAAT
>Ga0307509_10010442_pt1 | contig 11377 bp, 7 predicted proteins | sample 10_EM_MG_FD_202245 | JGI IMG/M metagenome (GOLD analysis project Ga0307509, IMG submission 202245) | Populus trichocarpa ectomycorrhiza microbial communities from riparian zone in the Pacific Northwest, United States - 10_EM | ecosystem: Host-associated > Plants > Roots > Unclassified | place... | reverse complement strand
AAAAATCTTTATCACTTTACCTACCTCTACTTTGAATCATTGAGCCTTCCTAGACAATCTCCGTCTACGATTAAGATTATCGGCCTGAGTTATCTCGCAAGACTTTGAGATAGGCTCCCGCCTAACACTATCTCTACCCTCGGTCATGAAGCCTCTACCTCGAAGGAACGGACCGACAGAAAGATGATCTGTGATGGAAAGGAGGAGGGAGTTTTGGCATGTGCTGGAAGTATGCCCGGAATGAAGATTCATAGTCAAGCAGGATATAAGATGGCCTGGTCTTCCCTTTGTTCGTTAGTTAGTCTATCACCGCATCTCACTGCCTGTTCTACGCTCATCTGATAAAGTCATTCGTTTTCGCATACGATTTATTTCTTCATATTCTGTATTGTTCTTTGATATCTTTTATATATCTACATTGTTCGTACCAATTAAAGTCTTGTATCGTACGGTAACTAAGGATTGGATCCATTGTGCACCGCTATCTATTGTTGTTTAATAAGATTTAAGCCTTTGACATTCACCACTACTCCGACCTGGTGCGAGCACCTTGTCCTGCTCAGGGTTTGTCCGAGGTCTACCCTACATCAGGATCTATCCTGCCGGAAGTGTCGGACCAACTCGGGTACACTTAACTCCGTCAATAGGATATGAGTTTCTGCAATGCATCTCCAATACAACCGCAGGTGGAAAAACTCTTCCTATCGAAGTCATACCAGTGGCTAACTGTTATGCCAACAACCGGAGTCAATACCTAGGTGGTGGACTCACTGGCCAAGTGGTAGTTTCGTCTATACAAGCTATGCAGTCCATCATTTAATCTACGCGTCTATCTAATGTGATAAATTGACATGGAAGCTCCCCCGGTGAGATGTAGCCGATGGTTGGCTAAGTGGGCGCTACCCATAGCCAGCCTTTCGGGACATACTCTACCGTGATAAGACTCATACCTCGAGAGTCCAATAACAACCCATAGTAATGCTACAAATCAAAGGGAGAAGGCCCGGGCTGGTTACTGAGGTATTTTGTCTAGAAAGCACCCTGGCCTTCTGAGACTACATGAGTACCACTAGGAAGACTACCCTACTACCCGTAGGCAAGAATAGACGCCTAGGTGCCCGAGAGACCATATATTGGCGACCTCCATTTTGGCGGTTACCCATTCTCCACTTATATATCCTGTGAACGACATTCACTCGGACGGACGGCGACGACTTATACGGTGTTACGGCAGCGGCTCCAATGACCTCTTTTAACTAGCAAACGAGCAACTACACAGCCGTCTGCCTATGACGCGCAGTCCCAACGCTGGGGCCAGAGGGGGCTGTTAGCAAAACCCGCCTAAGTTCAATAGTATGTTCGGGCCACTCTTGCACAGGCGTGGGGCCTCCCCGCGCAGATGCGTGTGCGCCCAAGAACATCTAAGAGCTCATTGAATGTGAGGCAATCGACCTCTAAGTTCTAGGATGACTTTGACGGTGAAGGTAGGGTAAATTGGGTTCCTCAGTAGGGTAACTGGGACCCATGGGCATAATGACCAAATTCCCAAGGTAGGGTAACTCTGCCCTCTTATGCCTTTAACCCCTCAGGAAGTCCTCCAGTCGACCACAGAAGTCGTCTTGGAGGTCCGTGTAACATTCCCATAATTCTCTTGACCTTATACGAATGTTTTCCCGACAGGTTACCCTGCCTAGTAGAGTACCTCAAGGCTACTCAACTATTCCCTAGGCCTTATCCTAAGATTACCAGCCCTGTGTATAATATATACAAGACCATACTACCTCTAAATACCACTTGGTATACCATTTGGGCTAAGGTGAGAGTGATTGTAGCTACCAATCGTAGGGTCGTTACACTGTGGCTGCATACTGGTAGCGATCGCTGAAGTTGTCGTTGTCGTCACCTCTGAAGTCCTCCATTGTTTCTTCACCTATGACAATATTCCAACTGTTAAAACATTCAAGAACATACTGAGTTGTGTCTCTCCAGGTATCATAATTTTGTGTCCCAGGGAGCTTTGGGATTGAGCTCAATTGGTGTTGGGGAGCGACTGAGACTTAGAAATTTGCATGTGTTTGTCAGGAGCAGGAGTTGATGTTGTGCGTTCTCAAGGAGGTGGAGGTGGAGGTGATAGTGGTCTTGCGGGTTGTCTGGATACAGAGCGGATAGAGCCAGCAGTGGTATGAGCAGGAGGATCGGGGGCGACAGTGATTGTTTTTCCTGATCCTGAGGAATCTCCTCCACGTTGTCAACTTGGGCCTGTATTGGTCATTTTTTAGTGTAAGAATTTATCGAAAAAAGTGATAGAAATTTCTGTCAGCACTTCCCGTACTAGGTCCAACTTTTAGTACCTGTAAAGTCCCTTAATAAAGATGTTACTCCATTCAGTATCAAGCTTTGCTTATCGCACCTGTTTGGTTGAAAGAAAAGAGGTTTACAGAACGTCAGTTAAGTGAGGTACTGGTGTGGTTGTTGAGGAAAGAAAGGGATGAGGAGGCAATGGTTGCAACGGTTGGAACTTAAGCGAGGTGTGTGGTAAGTGCGCTGAGGAGGATGCTGAGAAATGCCTGTTTCCACAACAAAAGATGCTGGGTAGAAGTAGAGGCAAGTAAGTAGGCCGGCAACAATGGTTGCTGGGAGGTAGGTAGGTAGTCGATTGCAGTTCCTCGCTATAGGGTAGGATGGAAGTGTATCAGCGTATTGCTTATAGAGCAAGAAGGGCCTGAGCTCATAACCTGTTCAAAATGTAAACACCAAAGATACAATCTATTCTATGTGGATAATACTGCGCAAGTGCGAGGGAGGTTGTGTGGCACGCTAAGGGAGGAGGAATGTGTAGTATGAGAGCAGATTGGTCGGAGTTCTGGTTCTTATTCTTCTAAGCGAGGTGGGTGGTAGCAATATATTTATACAAAAGTGCGTGCCCATATATGCCATAGAAATATAGGGAAAACAATATAAGAAACTTAAGTACGAACATGTTTGACCCTGAAAACCTGCCAAATAAATCCCAAACAAGGTGCGTGAATCCATGAGGGTGTGAGGAGATTATTAGAAATATCATGACCAAGAGTAGTTTATAAGAGATGCATAAACAACCGTAAATCCTCATCAGCAAAAAATTACCCTGCGTCAGATACGGCGCCGTTGCGTCCTGACGCACGGGAGCTTGAATCTGCGTCCCCTGCGTCCTGTGCGTCCTGAGTTGCGTCCCCTGCGTCGTGCGCGTCCTGAGTTGCGTCCTCTGCGTCCCCTGCGCCCTGTGCGTCCTGAGTTGCATCCCCTGCGCCCTGTGCGTCCTGAGTTGCCTGGCAACGCCCGCTCAAATTCCATGCGTCCTGAGTTTCCTCGCAACGCCGACTCACATTCCATGCCACCCGGGCTGCGCTGCGAGCTTTTTTGTGTCAGGATGGGAGGTTGCCTCTTAGCAGCGTCCTGAATACCTCCAGGCGTCCGCCCGTTCAAGTTACTTCGATCTGCTAATGGAGGCAGCCTATTATCGCGTCTTCGTTGCGTCGGCTGGCATCGGGAGTAGTAGCACTTCTTTTTTTTAAATGATGTCTTCTGCGCGCTGGTCATATACTACTGATCATCCGCCCTTGTAGTTTATGGATCTGGTGATTCTACTCTATAGCTTGTTTATTCATCAGTAGATTTAATACTACTATACTAGCACTAGGTTCCTCCCTCAATCAATCCCCGACGCAAAATAGCATCGCAGATGCCTTCTGATATCCGGATCCCTTAATATACCTCGTTAAATGTACTCAAATCGATACGGCTATTGGCAATCCAGCGCCGATCCCCCTCTGGGATAAGGTGCGCCAGGCCGAGAATTGTCCCTATGTCAACTACAGTAAACTCCCGAGGATCATCCTTCATTTGGACGGTAACAAGGCTATGTACGTCTGATATCCGCCGTGAGTTCACAGAGCTCACAAACTGAACGCCAGCGAGGCGGCGCGCTCGATCCTCGCATCTGTGGTCTCTGATTTTCAAGAGTGTAACGAGTTTGGCTGGAAGACGGCCCCAGAGCGTACCATGCATGTCTTCCGTTCCGGCCAGTACCCAAACCCAATCATTGCGACTCCCGTGGTTCCTAAAGTTGAGAGCCCCCGTGCATCGCACCCGCTGGATCTCGTATATTTCCGTTTCTTGAAACGCAAGAACTGGAATTTCTAGTTGTGTCAGTAGCTCCACTGGGAGTGATTCGAGTATCTCAGGGTGCTCCGGAAGACGGCGCTCTGGTGGCAGATTATGCCGGCTGTATCGGATCAATCCACGACATATAATTTGAATGGAAACCCCCAATGCCCGACTAAAATCCGCCATGTTGGAAACATCGTCCCGGCGTCCCTTCAGCATCCTCCTACGAATGCCAGGCGCTGTTGTGGTGCTAGTTGTGTCCAACTGTTCCACCACGTCGGGAGAGAGATCTGCACCGCAACGTCGCAGAGATTCCAGATCCAATAGTCTCATTCGGATGCCATGCTGTCGACTATAGCTCTGCACAATTTGCCGTGAGGCATCGTTTTTATTAGATTGCCGCCATCCAGCCTTGATTTGGGTCTTATGCGCTAGCTCGCCGAACTCGGTTGAATACATTGGAATATTGCCAATCTGGCGTATATTATCACAAAAGTGACTGCGCAAATTCATCTTGAGGAAGTTGAGATGCGATTCCCAAAAGATCAAGTCCATACGTCCCTCGGTTTCTTCTTCCCTTTCTGCGTCACGCATCCGGCGCCGTTTCCAGGGTGCGATGCGCTCCCTTGTCTTAGGCCTATCATGTCGCAGCTCCCTTCGTTGCTCATTGATCTTCGTTCGTATGCGTTTAGTTACTCGAAACTCTCAAAGGATATCCTTCATCTTGTGAAATGTGTCCAGATAGTCTTCGATATAGGTGATTGTTTCCGCTGTGTGGCTTCGGTATTGCGCCATCATATTGAAATCGACCAGCACCCTGACGCATCTGAGAGTACGCTTGAACGGTATGAGTTGGGCCCTCCCAGGCTGACGCAGTGCCACAGCCAGAACGCCTAGAACACACCGCCCAAGGTTCCGCATCGCTTTCCCTTGCCACTGCGTAACCTCGCGGTAGCCTTTTTTGGGTACAAGGAATCCTGGGTAATCCGGTAATGCCTTCCGAACTTCGTCAAATGCCTCAAGCCGTCCGTGCTTTTTCAGAAAGCCCTGGATCCAGTTCATCATGTGCTTGAATAACCCAAGATAAACTGTATGGAGCATGTCTGGTTTGTGTAAATCTGACGGCGAAACCCGGATGAGCCCGTAATAAATATTTTGACCTAATCTAATACCAAGACTCTCAGGCGTGATCTCGGCGTGGTCGGTTTCTCCGATCCAATTTTCATAGTCGTAATGGTGATATATTGCGTAATCTCTATTTGGATAGACTTTCATGTTGGTGCCTAATTCGACTGCAGGCACCTCGCATCTAGGACAGACGTTGGATTTTATTCCATGCAGCGCAACGTTTTCCCCGTGGTCCGCAATCCACGAGGCCAAGATTGGGAAGCACCTCCGAACCTTCCCATCAGCGCAGTCAATTGGTACGCCGTCATGCGCCGGATCTTGTTCAGGCGCAAAGATGAGTTCGAATACGTCCCGTAGGGTGTCAGCGTTGATTTGACTCTGGTGTTGATCTGCTTTGGAGGACTTTGATAGTTTTGGGGCAATGGGCAATAATGCAAGAAGCAGAACTGCCATGGATGTGGGGTTGTTGCGCCGGCCGGACGGAAGATCTCCAAGCGTGATATAGACAGGCCATGCTTTCTTGTCACGGGGGAAGTTTGTGAGATGCGTCTGATCAGACATCCCTATGATCGGAACAAGGGTCGCACCTTGCGAAAGTGTCTCCTGGTTTCAGTAAGTGATTGTTTACTTAAAAAAGGGTTATGAGGCTGTACTTGAAGATCCCACCACCAGTCTGCCGTGTGCATTTCTGCGTATATCCGTTGTCCATTGGTGTCGTATTCCCTGCGCGGCGCGTACACGAAGTCATCTCTGTAGGCGATCTGGCGCAGGAGATATCTGACGCAATCTAGAACATTGCGATAGAAGAATGGCAATGTTCGCTTGCCATCATCAACGTGTCCTTCGTTCCATTGAAGATATGCACTGTGAGGATCCAATGCCTGGAGGAGGTTCTCAACTGTATGCATGGAACTATACCCGGCCGATGAAGCATTACCGAGACCATTAGAGAAGTATTCATTGATTCGTGACTTAGGTACTTTACCCTCAATGAACCAAGACGCTAGCTTGAAATGGAGCGCGCTACTAAACCGGAACCATGGGTGCTGACAGAGATAGCTTTGTTCTTGCTCAAAACCCTTGACAGCTCCTATAGATGGGCCGGCCTCTTCATAAAGCATCCGTTTACTGGGTAATGGACTCGCAGTTTCGTTGAGTATCTCTGTATCAGACTCGTGACTGATGTCATCGAATGCGCCGTACGCATGTCCGGTGGGATCTGGATCAGATTCATAGTCGGAATCCAGGCGGAGATGCCTCTCGTCGGGCAATATGTTGCTTCCTTTGTTATCGGTAGTAGTCGGTGAGGATGCATATTTTATTGTAGACGCCAAGATGATATCCAAATTTGCGTGCGCATTTCGCAGGTGCTTCTCATATGCACCAGACCGGCTGTATTTCCGTCGGCAGAATGGACATTTGTTAGGCATGGGGCGAGATTTCTCAGATTATCTCGGCCTTGTGTAGTTTCTAGTCTAAGGCTATCCGGGTGATATCAGCAACGCATGTGGATCGCACCTAGTGTCAAGCGGCCCGAATGATCTAAACTGGATCAAGTATTTGGAATTGCTTAGCGTAAAGGTCACATGGCGCAGCCTTGGATTGTTTGTTTCAGGATCTTGATAGTAGACCGAGAATACTTCCTGTGAGAACGCAAGAGTCTTTATTCCATTTCATTTGTTCAAATTGAATCAGATTATGGGGGTGCCCTGTGGTAGAGCGTCAGATCCCGGTTCCCTAATAAATTGTTAAAAATACTTGAATCTTGCAACCGGCCTAATAGATCATGGTGTTTTATATATAATGGGAACAGATCAACACTGGAGGACCTCATACCAAGAATCATCTCCCATTCAGAACTTCCACAAGATCCACAAGACGCACATCTCTAGCCTCTCATATTTATCAAATGAATATAATTGAAAACATATTCGATATGGCGCAGAATATCAACATCATTCAATACGCACTGATGCCACCCGGCGGGCCGCAGCCGGCACCAGCAGGTCAGACATATCAGCTTCCTGCTAATTCTCTCATTGGAGAAATCTCATTTCGACGCTTGGACAAAAGAAAAATCACTGAGCATAAGAGGTCAATGGGCATCGCGGTTGGTCTCGAAGGTGACACCATATACCGTGCATGGCGGGACGCTGTTAAGAATCAAGTGTTAGCCAGGGGTTATCAGACGGATCTTCACCACTTCCGGGACGCAGAATTGCTGCAAATTGTCGCCGGCTTCCGGCAATGGAGACCCGCCTGCGATGAACTTGCCACTGCATCTGCAGCGAACGACATACCTGCTATGCAGGAGGTGGACGAGGCAGTGGGCCAACTGGTTAACGACTGTGGGAAGAAGTTGACTAATACAATCAACTTGAAAAATAAGCCATTTCCGCAGGTGCTTGGAGTCCCTCCGGCGCAGGTGATCGTCCCGAACATATAACTCCCTGCGAATGCCCCCCCTGGGAGCCAGAGGGGTCTTGCAACAGCTGTACAGAATGCAGGCGCTGGCTCCCCAAATGCTCCCACAGCCAATGCACCAGGGCCAGCTCAATTCCAACCTGCCCAGGCTGCTGGTCGATACCAAATCCCTCCTACCCCGCCGAATCCCCAAGGGCCAATACAACTTTCTTTGCCAGCGTCTGGAAATCCTGGTCCGTCAGGAAGCGCTGGACAGAATATGCCTCCCCTGGCGATGCACCCTCTCAAATTGCGGTTGCGCTCGTCTGCTAGCACACTCAAAATATCAGGTGCTGCATTGGCGAATAACCCACAACAAATGTTTCCTCAGGTCGTGGTGAATAACCAGCCAATAAACAATTCTCCTCAGACAGCCGGTGGTGCAAACCAAATCGAGGCTCCCCTGCCGAATCCCCAGGGGCCAAACCAACCTCCCTCGACACTGTCTGCAAATGCTGGTCTGTCAGGAAACCAAATCCAGCCTCTCCTGCCAAATCCCCAAGTGCCAAACCAACCTGCCTCGACAGCGTCTGCAAATGCTGGGCCGTCAGGAAACTAAATCCAGGCTCCACCGTTGAATCCCCAAGGGCCAAACCAACCTCCATCAACAGCGTCTGCAAATGCTGGTCCGTCAGCAAACCAAATCCAGCCTCTCCCGGCAAATCCCCAAGGGGGACACCAACCTCCCTCTATGGTGTCTGCCGGTCCTGGTCGGTCAGGAAGGGCAACGCAGAATAATCCTCTCCCAGTGATTGCCCCTGCAATATTAAGATTGCGCTCGTCGGGAGTCAGAATCCACAAAATGGGTGCTCCCCTCGTGAATAACCCTCCGCAAATCCAACCAGCTGCCCCCTTAACTATCCTTGGTACACCTGCGCCGGCCAATTATGAGGCCCAGATAATTCACCATGCGCTAGATCAGCCTAATGTAAGGCAAAACGCGCCAGATCTATGTCATGTAAGGCAAATAAGTGAGTGTTTTTCGAAATTTCCCCAATGATTTGTGTGGTGACTTACTAACAAATGAGATACAGACTGGAGGGCTCTACTTGGTCGCCCACGGGCGCTGCACATTGTTTGGCAACGGCATCCTGTTGATAGCGACGGACCGCGACCCAATTATCGCATGCTCTATTGGCGCTATCCTCATATCAATGGTGTGGATTTTGCAGAGTTAAATTCATATGACATTGGGGGCTTGTCATCAGCAATTTTAAGATGTGTACCCTCGGACAGCATTCGCTACATATTCGGCGCCACAGGCGAAGGCCGGCGCGAGCTTCGTAATGACCCTACACACGCATTACATTATTCAAATTATATTTTCATCCAGAGTGATGAGGACGTACGTACCTGGCTCTTGTCAAATCAACCTAATGAGGACCCGCTTGACGTGCTCGTTTATTGTCATCGCCCATCAACGCCAGCTAGACCAGCTACACCACCGGAGCCGAGACACAGATACCTCGCACCAAATGCTGTCTCTAATTGGCCAAACGCCTTAGCCGGACGTAATGTCAACCCGGCAGCTCAACCGAAGGGAAAAGCTATTCCCATGAACACTACTAAGGCCGGTGGATCACAAAGCCCACAAGATTCTCGCCTTTTTCTTCCAGGATGGTCCAGCTCATCATCAGATGTTTCAGACGACTTTGATTCGCACCGTAGTAGGGTTGTCAGTATGACATCTCCTGTTGACCAGGGCGGCGATTCCACAGGACGTCAGATACCTCTCTCAATTAAACTGCAGGGAATGCTGAACACATATCGCATCATGAAACAGCTATGGAGTCCCAGGCATGACGATAAGGCACGGAAGCGTAAGGCGCAGTTTGACGTCGATAATTGGGATAAGCGCAGGTCCAAAATGCAGTGTCTTGCTGCTTCTGCTAAAGAATTTTTGAAAGAGGACCAGCTTCAGAAGCGCTGAATGGTTTTCGAAGACGATAGTAAGGACGAGCTTTAGGTTAAGAGACTATATTTGCCTCCGAGAGTGTAATCCATATTATGGCGCGTAGATTGAGGCTGCGTCTACAGAGACGCCGAGTGTATTAGCATTTGATATTGATAGTTTTAATAGAGATTCATAATTAGATTTAGCATAGATTCAATTTCTCATAGCAGGTCAATCAAGTCGGAGGTGTTCATCTTCGTCAGCCGAAAGTCATTATGCCCTGGGGTTGTGTTCGGTGTGTGATGAGCAGCAGGGTTGGGTTGACATCTTATTCCCAGCCTTAGCCCTTTGTGGACGCCAAGGGACGCCAAGATGCATCGCAGTACGCGACGTCTCGTGGCGTCAAACTCACATGTGACTTAAAAAGGTGTTTGACGACACCCGATGGGAGACTAAGCCATCGATCTATTATCTATGTTTGGTATATGCTCCCTTTGCAATTCGTTCATCTATCGACGATCATTGTTAGTCACGCCCGTGATACTTTACCACGAAAGTGTCTTCGACACGCAACCCTACCCCAGGCACCTAAAGTACACGCCGGACCCTAAGGGCGACAAACAAGGAAGAGCAAGAGCAGACCCAACGCTCTTGCTCTTGACACCTATAAGAGGTCCTCTCATGCGCCCCATTCACATCTTCCTGTTACCTCCAGACACACCACACGTACCATTGCGCTTTTCGAAAGCGCCTCGACGGCCTTCGTCGGGAGAGATATTTACGTCAACTACAATCCATACCCTCTAAGCCTTACTTGACGTCGTATCAATAGCCTTAGTCGGCCAACCATTTTGTTTGCCCAGGCGGCTTGATCCAATTCATTCATCCACGGACTAATGGCGCCCCCAGGCAGAGTGAGACGTCAATTACGCAAGGGAAAGTAGGCAAACATCCACACCTAACTTTAGAGATCAACGTTAACTCTCTGCTTCTCAGACGTCCCGCGGTGTAACGACCCTATGATAGGTAGCTACAATAACTACCACCTTAGCCCAAATGGGATACCAAGAGGTAGTCAGAGGTGGTATGGTCAAGTATACTTAATATACAAGAATGCTGGTTCGCCTAAAGGCAAGGCCTAGGGAACAGTAGAATAGCCTTGGGCATTCTATTACGCAGGGTAACCTTTCGGGAGAACATGGACATAAGGTCAAGAGAATTATGGGAATTTTACACGGACCTCCGAGACGACCTTTGTGGTTGACTAGAGGACTTCCTGAAAGGTTAATGGCATGCGAGGGCAAACTTACCCTACCTTGGGAATTTGACCTTTATCCCAATGGACCCCAGTTACCCTACTGTGGAGTCCAAGTTACCCTACCTTCACCAGCAAAGTCATCCTAGAACTTAGAGGTCGATTGCCTCACATTCTATGGGCTCTTAGATGTTCTTGGGCACACACGCATTTGCGCGGGGAAGCCCCAAGCCTGTGTAAAGGTGGTCCAAACATACTATTGAACTTTGGCGGGTTTTGCTAGCACCCCCCTCTGGCCCCAGCGTTGGGACGGCGGGTCATAGGCAGACTGCTGTGTAATTGCTTGTTTGCTAGTAAAAAGAGGTTATTGGAGCAGCTGCCGTAACACGGTATAAGTCGTCGCCGTCCGTCCGACTGAATGTCGTTCGCAGGATATATAAGGGGAGTATGGGTAACCGCCAAAATGGGGGTCATCCATATCTGGTCTCTCG
>Ga0307509_10010441_pt1 | contig 11378 bp, 9 predicted proteins | sample 10_EM_MG_FD_202245 | JGI IMG/M metagenome (GOLD analysis project Ga0307509, IMG submission 202245) | Populus trichocarpa ectomycorrhiza microbial communities from riparian zone in the Pacific Northwest, United States - 10_EM | ecosystem: Host-associated > Plants > Roots > Unclassified | place... | reverse complement strand
CCGGTAGCGGCTGCCCGAGCACGCACCCGGTGGCGTTGCCGGAGATCGCGCTGAACGTGCACTACAAGGTGACCGAGGCCAACAGCGGCACCTTCTGGAAGCTCAGTTCGGACAACTACAGCGGCCCCGGCGGCTACTCGCAGCATGCCGACTGGTTCGGTGGCTGGGATGCAACCACCAACCTGACCTGGGTCACCAAGTGCATCAACGGCAACATGGACTGTCATGACTTCTTGCTGGGCGACGGTCGCATGCTCTATTGATGTGACTTGACGCGGCCGTCGCTGGACGGTCAACTCGGCAGCCCTGCCCCGCGGTTTTTTCCCGTGGCGCAGGGCTGTTGTCTGTTGGCCGCGGCGATCGATTAGCGGCATCGCCGGCGGCTTGCGTCACAATCATGAGCAAGGGCCTGTGGCCCGAGGTTCGAGCAACGCACTCGAATGGATCGACGGGTCGGATTGACTGCAGCCGCAGACAGTTGACGTTGTGGGCCTCGGGCACAAGCCCTTGGTTTCAGGAAGGACGCTTGACGGGAACACCATGGAGAGAAATCCGCGCGTTGCCGACGACCAGACAGCAGCAAAGGGGCGCGTTGCCTACTTGGTCAATCAATACCCAAAGGTCAGCCACAGCTTCATTCGCCGGGAGATTCACGCACTGGAGCGCCTGGGCCACGACGTCCTGAGAATCGCCGTTCGGGGTTGGAGCGATCAACTGGTCGATCCGTCGGACCAGGCGGAGAGGCAGCGCACACGCTATGTCCTGGAGCAGGGAACGCTGTCGCTGTTGGGGCCGACGTTTCGTGCGCTGCTGGCGGGACCTGTGCGTTTCTTCGCCGCAGTCCGACTGGCTTTTCGCGCGTCGCGTGGGGCTGACCGGTCTTTGCCGTACCACCTGATCTACCTGGCCGAAGCCTGCCGAGTGCTCGATTGGCTGCGAGCTTCCGAAGTGGCCCATTTGCACGCTCACTTCGGAACCAACTCCGCCGAGGTTGCGATGCTCGTGCACGCGCTGGGGGGGCCACCGTTCAGTTTCACGGTGCATGGCCCTGAGGAGTTTGACAAGCCGGAAGCGTTGGGCTTGGGAGAAAAGATCAAGCGTGCCGCGTTTGTCGTCGCGGTGAGTTCGTACGGCCGCAGCCAGCTCTACCGTTGGGTCGAACACTCGTTCTGGTCCAAGATCAGGGTCGTACGCTGTGGCCTCGAGGCCGACTTCCATCGCGCCGCCACGAATTCGACGGCCGCGGCGCCTCGTCTGGTATGCGTCGGACGACTGTGCGAGCAGAAGGGCCAGCTTCTTCTGGTCGAGGCAGCGTCCCGCCTGGTGCGCAAGGGAGTTTCGCTGGAGTTGGTGCTTGCTGGCGATGGTGAGATGCGGCCCGAGGTGGAGGCCCTCATCGACCGTCTCGTGTTGAGGGAGCACGTTCGCGTCACCGGCTGGGTCAGTAGCGAACGCGTGCGTGAAGAGATCCTGGCCGCGCGGGCTCTTGTGCTCGCCAGCTTCGCCGAAGGGTTGCCGGTGGTGTTGATGGAAGCGATGGCTCTGCGCCGTCCGGTCATTTCCACCTATGTCGCAGGCATCCCGGAACTCGTCCGAGACGGGCAGGAAGGGTGGCTGTGCCCGGCAGGCGATGTGGATGCTCTCGCCACAGCGATGGAGGCGTGCCTGCAAGCGCCTGTAGACGTCTTGGCCCGCATGGCGGATGCGGCGTATAGGCGAGTCCTGCATTTTCACGACATCGATGTCGAAGCAGGCAGGCTGTCGGGGCACTTCTGTGGCCACGCACTCGTCGGGAGTGTCTGAGGCATGGTCGCCACTGGGATTCTGCTGCTCAGCGCGATGATGGGCTTCGTCTCTGCCCTACTGTGGATTCCCGTGGCGCTGCTGTCGCTGCAGGTTCTGGTCGCGCTGCTTCGGCGGAAAGATACTGATGACCCGCAGGCGGAAAATCCTGCGCCGCGCTTGCGCGTGGCAGTGCTGATGCCTGCACACAACGAGTCTGCAGGGATTGCCTTTGCGTTGGCCAGCGTTCGGACGCAATTGCACCCTGGAGATCGGCTGTTGGTGGTGGCGGACAATTGCACCGATGACACCGCCAGCGTGGCTGCTGCGGCCGGCGCAGAAGTGGTCGAACGGCACGATGCCGTTCGCCGCGGCAAAGGCTACGCGCTGGACTTCGGCGTTCGGCATCTGGATACGGATCCCCCAGACATCGGCATTGTCATCGATGCCGATTGCCATGTGGCCGGTGGCGGGATCGACCGCTTGGCGCGCCAGTGCGCGCGAACCGGACGGACGGCCCAGGCGTTGTACCTCATGTATTCGCCCGAGGGGGCAGGCCTCAAGACACGGCTGGCGGAGTTCGCCTGGGTCGTCAAGAATCAGGTCCGGCCCTTGGGGTTCTTCTGCATGAGCTTGCCGTGTCAATTGATGGGGACAGGCATGGCGTTTCCCTGGGCATCGCTTCGCATCGCGCCGCTCGCCACCGGGCATATTGTTGAAGACATCAAGCTCGGCCTCGATCTGGCCGCCGCCGGTGCGCCGCCGATGTTCTGTCCACGGGCTTTGGTGACCAGCCACTTTCCGAGCCATGCAGAGGGGCTGGTCGCCCAGCGAACCCGATGGGAGCATGGCCACCTCGGCATGATCATGAGTACTGCTCCGGCGTTGCTGTGGCGCGCCATTGTCGAAAGGCGCGGGGCGTTGGCCGCCATGGTGGTCGATCTGTGCATCCCGCCGTTGGCGTCATTCGTTCTGATGATGGTGATCTGGCTGGGCTTGAGCGGTGCTTGGTGGGCCGCTGGTGGGGCGGCCGCGCCGTTTGCCGCGACCGGAGTGGCACTGATCGTGCTCGGCCTGACGATTTTCGCGGCATGGTTTCGCTTCGGTCGCCACATCGTGTCGCTGAAGGAACTCTTTTCTGTGCCGGGGTATGTGCTCGGCAAGCTGCCGATGTACGCGCGGTTTTGGAAGGCGCGCCAGGTGGAGTGGGTCCGGACGGAGCGCGATGACAAGTCAAATTGAGACGATATCGACAATCGACGCGCTGCGAAGTGACTGCGCATCGGCGGATTCATCGACGCCCGGTATGACACATCGAGTGGACTTTCAACGGGATGTTGTTTGTCTCATGGGTTTGCCGTTTGACGTGACCAGCGTGGACGGCGTCGTCGCGCACCTGCGCCAGGCGGCTCACGAGGGTAAGCGCTGCTTCGTCTCGACACCGAACCTGAATTTCGTGATGACGGCGCGGAGCGACGCCGCATTTCGCGACTCCGTTCTGCACAGTGACCTCAGTCTCGCGGACGGGATGCCTCTGGTATGGATCGCCCGGCTTCTGGGCCTCCAGCTCCGAGAACGGGTCTCGGGCGCCGATCTGTTCGAGCACCTCGCCTCGCATGTCGGTGCCCCGATTGGCGTTTACTTCTTCGGCGGGCAGCCCGGTGCAGCACGAGCCGCGGCGGAGAAAATTGGGCAGCGTGAGCAAGGTGTTCGAAGCGTCGGATTCGACCCAGCCGGCTTTGGCTCGTTGGATGACATCAGCACGGACGATCACGTTGCCAGAATCAACCGGAGTGATGCGCAATTCGTGGTGGTAGCCCTGGGTGCACAAAAAGGGCAAGCCTGGATTGAGCGCAATCGAGGCCGGCTCACAGCGCCATTGATCTGTCATCTGGGCGCCGTGGTGAACTTTGTGGCAGGTAGTGCGAAGCGCGCCCCGACAAGAGTCCAGGCATTGGGGCTTGAGTGGCTCTGGCGTATCAAGGAGGAGCCCGAGCTGTGGCGCCGCTACTGGAGGGATGGTCGCCAGTTCCTGGTCTTGCTGGCGACCCAGGTCTTGCCCTATGCCACGCTCGTTCGATGGCACGCCCTTACAACGCGAGACTCGGATGACGCATCGATCTCGATGGTTCGAGAAACGCGTGGCGTGACTTTGAAGCTGCGCGGGGCCTGGACACGTCAGCAGCTTCAGCCCTTGCGTGACGCGCTTGCCCGGTTGGCCGCTTCCGAGGCTCGAGAGTTGTGCATCGATCTGAAGGAGGTTCAGTGGATAGACAGCGCTTTCATCGGCCTGATGCTGCTGGCGCGGGGCGCATTTGTCCGCGCCGAGCATTTCGTGCTCCGACATGCGAGTTCTCGAGTCACGGCCATATTGCGGCTCAGCGGCGCCGGGTATCTGCTCGCTTCTTCGCCCTGCATCGACCACGACCCGTCGTCCATTTGATACGCGTCACTTCATCGACTGCCGCCCCATGAAGATCGTCACCCTGAACGAACTCGAACCAGAATGGAAATGGTTCAGGGACGAGTTCGCAGCAGAGGCCGATCTCACCTGGAGTCGCAACCACACTCTGCAGGGACAACGGATTCCGACCTGGCTTCCCAGGCGCCACACCGTGGCCCGAATGCTTGCCGCTTGGAATGCGGCAGGCGATCTTGAGAATGGTCGGGATCTGTTGATCACGCACGGGCCCAGACCGACTCTCTATGGTGCGCTCTCTGCGAAATTGCGGCGAGGCGGCACACGGCACCTTGCCTTCCTCAACTTCACCGATCTTCCCGTCGGGCTCATGCGCCGGGTGATGGCGGCGGCATTCAAACATGTCGACCACTTTGCGGTCTACTCCACCATGGAGCAAAGGCTTTATTCAGACTACTTTCGATTGCCGATCGAGCGCTTCGAGATGGTCCACTGGGGTGTGCACCGCCCGTCGTTCGATGCGCAGGACCCAGCGATTGAGGCGGGCGACTACATCTGCGCGCTAGGAAGCCAGGCGCGAGACTATGCGGTGCTGTGCGATGCGATGCGCCAACTTCCGCGGATCCGCCTGGTAATCGTTGCCACGGCACGGGCGATGCTCGGTATCGAGCCGCCAGCAAACGTCACAGTCCGCCAAGACATCTCGTTGCCCCAGGCCATGAACATACTGGGCCACAGCCGCTTCATGGTGTTGCCGCTGCGCGCGAACGATGTGCCATGCGGCCATGTCACGCTTGTATCGGCAATGCATCTTGGCAAGGCCGTGATCTGCACTGATTCCTCGGGTGTCACCGACTATGTCCAACCCGGAATCACCGGCCGCATCGTCCAGCCCGGTGACGCGAACGCTCTGGCGCGCGCCATCGAGTTTCTGAGCCGCGACCCTTCTGAAGTGGAGCGACTTGGTGCCGCGGGGAAGTCATTCGCGACAGAGCATTGCTCGGAATTGACGACAATCGATCATCTCAAGAATTATTTGTCGGCCATCCGAATGAGTTAGTTGTTTCTTGAATTTTTTCACCGAAGCCGGTGATGAATATAAGGTGTGACGTATGTCGATAGGCTATCGATTGCCAAGCCAAGTAGCAGACCGATTCCGAAGATGAGAACGGCAATGATCTCTCTTGAAGGTCTGAGTAGGCCGATCCTTGAAAATGGAATCCAGAGGATTATCAGAACGGGTATTTCAGACAAGGCTATCACCCAGACGACGCCCTTGATTCCATAGAGAAAGTATGCGATAGGTATGCCAGATAATGTCCAGAAAGTTTTTCCGATATTTCTATACAAACCATATCGGGTGTGCCCCATCGAGAATAGGCAGGTTTCCATCGGGCCTAAGACGATCCCCATCGCGACGCGAATGCACAGAAGCTGCATCATCCAGCCGGCTTCCCAATATCGTGCATCATATAGGAAGTGAACAATGGGGCCAGATAATATAAAGAGGGCGCCGATCGGGATCAGAGAAATGATATCGATTCGAAATCTGGTTCTGTAATATATTTCTCGCATGCGCTGTGGGCTTTCACGCTGAATCCGGCTAAACACTGGATAGAGAACCCCCGTAGTGATTTTCCCGACAGCAGATCCAACGGCCTCGCTCAAGAACATGGCAATGTTGTATACGCCGAGCGTGGCAACCCCCATGTAGTAACCGAGTACGAGCCGGTCACTTTGGCTGCTCACGAAGCTCAGTGCGGTCGACGCTAAGATCCATTTGCCGAAGCTCATGATCGAGGCGTTGGCCGAGGGGTCCCACTCAAAGCGGTTTCGGTAGCCGACGTCGATTCGATGGCTGGCGACTGTCTTGAAAATTGTGCCAATGAGCCCCCCCGCGACGAGAGCCCAAACCGAGGGATACCAGTAGGCCCAGACCCCGATCGCCACCACGCTGACCAGTTGACTCCCGAGCTCGATCCAGGTGAGCGTCGCGACCTCGAGCCTGCGACGAAGGGTGAACAGGCTCGTCGAGGCGAACCCTCCGACAACGACACCTAGAGCGCTGACCGGCAGGAGGTAGACCAATTGAGGCTCCCCATACACTTTGGCCATGGGCCAGCTGATGACGCAGGCGCCCAACCAGATCATCAGGCCGCGACTAATGTGGAGCACCCAGGCAGTATTTAGAAAGTGAATATCGTCGCCGCGCGGGTTCTGGATGACACTTTGCTCGACTCCGACGTCGGAGAGCATTGCCATACCGACAATCAGAATGGAGACCAAGGCCGATAAGCCGAATGCCTCTGGGAAAAGAAGGCGACTCAATATTAGATTTGAAATGAGTCGAATCGCTTGTGCGGCGATGTGGCCTCCAAACTCAAGCTTTGAACTTCGGATTGCAATGTCTTTGAGAGAGTTTTTTGCCATTCCGTTGGACGATTTTAATTTTTAATGAAGGCAATTTTTCATACAAGCTGCCTCCTGTGCGCCGGCAGATGTTGCGTGTCAAATGGCTTGCTGATGTAGATTCGATCGTATTTGTTGCGGAGCTAAGCCGTACGCATCCAGTTCATAGCGATGCGCGCTATTGTTCTCCATGTATAGGGGGCGAGCGGTTGAGCGGTCAGGGCTGCACTGGCATATTTCCAAGCGACACGAAGGTTCCCATTGCCGAGCGCGCAGTGTGCCCAGTAGGTATAGGTTTGAGAAACCTGCAGGGCAGTACTCCGTGCCTTGGTGATTTCAATACTGAAGGACTCGCCGCGCTGCAGCGTGTCGAGCTTGTTCTCGGCCCGCTCTTGGGCCAGCGCGAGCGCACGGTCTCGGTATGCCGCCCAATTTGGTCCAAGCGACGCACAAACGCTGGACAGATGCTGCCGGTAGAGGTACAGCGTAGAGGCCAGATTGTTCATCTTGCCAATCTCACCCAGCCGTAAAAGAAGGTCGAAGTCTTCGCACATACGAAATGGCTCGCGAAACCCGCCGACCTGCAGTACGCTACTCCTGCGCATCATCGTCGTCGGGAATCTCATGCCTGAACCCTGTCGCTGGGCAATGAATATTTCTTCGTGCGAGAGCGGGTAGCGCTCGAGGTTGAGCATATTTCCATCGGGGTCGATGCACTGGGCGTTGCCACCCAAACATACGAGCGCTGCGTCGTCGTCGAATGTGGCAACTTGCAGCGCGAGACGATCCGGCAGCGAGATATCGTCTGAATCCATCCATGCGATCAACTCACCTTTCGCCGTATGGAGGAGTTCGTTTCGCGTGGCGATCAAACCCAGGTTACCTCTGGTGATCAGTTTCACTCGCGATTCACTGGCCGCAAATGATCTCAGCAATTGCGTCGATCCGTCGCTCGAGCCGTCATCGACCACTATGAACTCAAAATCTGAGAAGGTCTGGTCGGCGATGCTCTTGAGGGCTTCGGGCAGGAAACGGGCGGTATTCAATACCGCCATCAAAACACTCACTCTTGGGATGCGTGCAGTTACTTCCAGCTCTTGAGAACGTACGATTGCTTCTTGAGGCGGAGCGGCCAACGCATTCGTGATCATGTCGATGCTGCAGGTGTTGGCGGTCAGGCCGCGGGTTCTGCGTGAACTGTGCCGGTCCGAGGGTTGACTGAAGACCAAGTGCTCGAGTGCTGATCCAGCGTGGTGGCCCACTGGGTGCAACTGGTCATGAGTCCAATCAATGCCCACTGAAACCAGGTGGGACCAGTCGACGCAATGTAGAAGATGGTACCGATCATGCAGGCGATCAGGACAGCGCTATGGATGGTCAAGGGGCCGTCGCCCTGTGCGCGTGCGAGCCGAAAGCGGGAAAAGCAGCGCAGCGTCGGAATGAGCAAGGCGCCCACATAGAGGGTCAATCCCACGAGGCCGTAATACAGGGCAATCGTCGTGAATCCGTTGACCATGTCAATGATGCCTTGGCCCTGGCGCAATTCCTCCATCTCAAGCAGGACGAATGGGTTACCGAACAACGGGTGCTCCTGAATGAGCCTCCAGGATGTCTCGGCTAGCTGACGACGATACTCAACGGTGTCTTGGTCTGCGTTACCAATGAACGGAAGTTTATCGGCGACGTCCGAGCCCAACGGAGTGGCGAGAAAGACGGCTGCTATTAATCCGAAGGCGAGAATCTTCTTTGCAAAACTCGCTACATCTCGAGAAGTCATGGCGAGATAACATAAAGGTATCAGAGTCGCCATCATCCATGGACCACGAGAATAAGTAAAAAATAATCCTATGATGAATAGGATAAATATCCAGAAGCTCCGTATCCTGGACGGCTCGGTTGTTCGAAGATACATCCAAAACCCGGTTCCCATTGCCAGAAGCCAACCCAGTCCCAGTGCGTGGCCCGTCGAGGCCTGTGCCCTCAGTTTGTCACCGCGAAGCAGCCAAGAAAACTCGTTCGGAACACCCCAGTTTGCACTAATTCCAGTGAAGAGAAGCCACTGTCTTATGGATTCAAATGCACCGATCGGTGCCAGTATGATCGCGGTCAGTGTCAGCGCACCGAGAGCGTCAGTTGAAATCTCAGGCCGACGACTGAGACGGCTGAATGCATAATAAACTATGTATATATCTATGCCGTATAGAATTGCGCGACGAATTGTATTTGTTATCGATTCATATGGAATAAAAACAAGAAGATGAAGGGCGCCGAAGGCCAGCAATAGAATGTCTACGGCTGTCGCTCCATGTTTTCTGCCCGTCGATGGTTCTGAATTTCTCGTATAGATCGCCGGAAGCAATACAGTGAGGTTGAGTAGTCTTGCCTGATTCAACGGAAATACCTGTCCGATTCCGATTGCTGGTATGTCTACGTCCATAGGCGGAATCAACAAATAGAGCATCAGGTACAGCGCAAGTGGATTCGAATCCTTGCGGCCTGCCCAGACCATCGTCGGGGCCGCGATAAAAAAATAGACCCAAAAGCTCGGGCTGAGAAATGCTGCAGTTGTCAATGCCAGCCAGACGTTACGCCGACGCACGTAGTCCGAATCGGCCATGAAGCGGACGAAGGTCGGCCGCGCCAGAGAAAACATCACCAGCGCGAACAACAGAACTACCACCAGCGGCTTAATTTGCGAAAGCATCATCCAAGCCGTTGCATGTTTTTGTCACCGCGTCCTTGCGATCCTTCACTTCCCTAGGCGGCGCTGTGCGGCGAACACGAATCGCAGCAGCGCAGGCGGCACCCATTGACGCAAGTGCTGGTCGAACCGGAGTTTTCGAGCCTCCCGCTGGGTCGCGGCGTCATCGCCGGGGCGGGCGTGGTACACGGTGGACTTGCTCGGTATGTCCTTGTAGATCTCTTTTGAGGCCGTGTAGTAATAAAGCGCGATCGACCGTCTGAACACCCCTTCCGGGCTGTTCAAGGGGTCGGGATGACCGTGATATGAGTCGGCATCGGTATTGAAGATGACGCAGCGATTGAATACCGGCAGAACATCGCGGCACTTTGACTTCATCCCGCGATCCCAAAGCTCCAGAGCGCCTCCCCACTCGGGTTGCCAGTGCTCATTCAGGTAGACAATGACATTCAGACGCCGATGAAGGTGCAGTTGCTCGTTGATGCGAAAGTCGGCGTGGATTCCCAATTTTCCCCCCCGCGCAGTTTCGTGATAGCCGCCGCCGACGAAGTAGGGGTCGGAGATCAGTCCCTGGATGCCGGTCAGCCCTTCAAGGAACTCGAGCATTGGGCGCGAATTGAAGAAATGGAAGAGTTGTCGAGCTTCCGCGTCGCAGTCTTCCGGCATGATCTGACGCTTGTGCTGCCCGGCATAGCCGATTTCGAACACCTTGTCGGACTTCAACGCCCGCAAAGGGAAGTGCTCAAGCGCCAACCGCGCCACTTGCTCCGGCAGAAAATTGTCGAGTACGGTGTGCGGGAAGGGCTCCGCGAAACAGTGCGCCTCGGAGAGTTCGTCGCCAACGCGGCGCGCTGCATCGGAATCGAGCGAGATTCCGTTTGACATGTCGATGGGTAGGACTGGGTTCACGTGTGCCGCTCCCTGTGGCGTATGGCATGCGAGTCTCGGCGAGTTGCGCCTCAACATAGAGGGTAATTGTGGCTCAGCCTGTTGAGAATCCCTGCAATAGGCACTCATGCGGATGTGCACAACTCACAACGTACTGAGCATGACAGCCCCCCGATCCAGGGGGCGAGGGCGGTACGTGGACCTTGTGGGAGAGCAGTACTTCCATGCGGGTGTGGGGCAACCGTGCCACCTTGTCGCGACGACATCGCCGCCGCGCCATTCTGTAACCGAAAGCAAGCGCCCAATCTGGGGTCGATTGAGCTCCCGAATTCTGTGGCCACGGGCGGAAGGAGGCTGAATGGGCAATATTGCACACCCTTTGGGCGCTCTTGCATCTTGTGCTGGGCGGGAGCTGGCATAAGAAGTGCCGTTACAACGAGGCTCACATTGCCCACGCGAGCAAGTTGTAACACTCCGGCGGTATGTTGGAGGTGGAACAGTCGAGGGGACCAGAGAGAATCCCTCATCTCTACGAAGGGTCTCCTTCGGCGACATCGCATGGTACGAGTAGAGAGCGGGAATGGCTTTGTCGCTTTGAACTCAGTGTTGGGGAGCGCGCCTGGTTTTGTGATGGCGCGCCAAATGCCAAACAAATGTTGGGATCTATGGATATCGTGAACCGCACAGACCGAATCAGGACTTGCCTTTCGCTCATGGTGGCGGTTGCAACTGCCGCATGTGGCGGAGGAACCAGTGACGCTGTGAGCGGTGGTCTATCTGACGCACCAGCACCAGCACCAGCAGCCGCACCAGCACCAGCACCAGCACCAGCAGCCGCACCGGCACCGGCACCGGCACCGGCACCGGCACCTGCACCTGCACCGGCACCGGCACCGGCACCCGCGCCTGCACCGGCACCGGCACCGGCACCGGCAGCAGCCTCCGTCACCGCATGGGTCCGGCTGGCCAACGAGAGCGACGCGTTCACGCTTGCTGCCTCGTCGCAGGTCCGGTTTGGCGACGGTTTGAAGTGGGCCACGAAGACGGCTTCAGGCTCAGGGAGCTGCTCGGTGAGCTACTTCGGCACCGACCCCGTGCCCGGCCAGTACAAGTTCTGCGAGGTGCAAGTCACAGCACCCGCAGTGACCCAGGTTGCCGGCACGATGCCGGTGGTGAACA
>Ga0307509_10010440_pt1 | contig 11380 bp, 17 predicted proteins | sample 10_EM_MG_FD_202245 | JGI IMG/M metagenome (GOLD analysis project Ga0307509, IMG submission 202245) | Populus trichocarpa ectomycorrhiza microbial communities from riparian zone in the Pacific Northwest, United States - 10_EM | ecosystem: Host-associated > Plants > Roots > Unclassified | place... | reverse complement strand
TGGAGCAAGAGCGCGAACACCGATTACATGAGGCGCAACTTCAAGAACAGATACGAGTGCTGCGAGATCTACAGTTGAAGGAGGTACAGCTACAAGAGCTCCAAATGCAAGGGCAACAATTGCAAGAGCAGCAGCTGCGCATCGAACACATGGAGATACATCTCCGTGCCCAGCGACCTGATTCTCGCCAGCATCAGATCATGCAGAATCAGTATCTCCATCAACGCCAACCATCAGATCCCACTCTTCCAGGCGTTGTGTCCCAGCAGCAGTTCGTCCAGCGTAAACCGCAGTCCCCTGCCTTCGTCGAGCCCCATCTGCAGCCTCAATATCAGCAGAAGGGCCAGCACGTGCCTCAAAACCTCCAATTGCAGCAGCGCCTCTTGTCCGAGATGGCCCAGGTGGAGTTTATGCGAGATATACAAGTCACGTCGCAGGCGGAGCAAGACGCCCTTCAAGCCGAAGCGATGCGTAGGATCATGGAGACTGAACGCATGGAAGAGAAGAGGAGACGGAAAGCCGCCAAAATTGCGCATATGGTACGTTTTGCGTCATATCATTGTACTATTTTTTTTTAATTTATGCTAATTTTCCTTTAGTCTCGGTACAACGACCTCATGACGCAGTCCGATAAGGATTTCATTACGCGAATACAAGTCTCACAGCTCGTCACACAAGATCCCTATGCAGATGACTTTTACGCGCAGGTTTACGGGGCTATCATGCGTTCGCGTCTAGGACTCCAGCCGTCGGACGAACGTGTCCTGAAGTTCGGGTCCTCTGGGGGCGTTGGACTAGGCTTGGGGCAGAAAGGTGCTGGGCGACGGCCAAGTGCTTTGCAGAAAATGGAACAACAAGTAGAGCGCATCGTCAACAACGCTCGTCAAAGGGAACAGGACAAGCGTGAGCCCTTCCTCAACATAGTACACTCTGGACAATCTTTAAGGCTAATCATCAGCATCAGCGATGCAGAATAGCCTGCAGGGTGCTCTTGGAAAAACTTCTGGGCGGAGTTACAAGGCAGCACCGAGACAACTATTACAGGTCAACTCTTCGAACAGTTCCTCACATGCACACATATCCAAGGAAGACGCTATACGGGAGCATGGGGAAGGCGCGGCCAAGGAAGCTGCAAAGATAGGTGTGGAGGCGCTTGGTGTCACTGCCCATGTAAGGCTGTACATTCTATGCATAGCCATCGCTCATCGGTTCTCAGCCGGACGAGACAGCCCGTAAGGATCCATTGACCACGAAGGAAGCACTCAAGATTCTCGAAGATCTGTACGACCTGGTGTTGGATATTGAGCAACTGAGACGCGAGCAGTCGAGTCTCGACGCTGAGGATACAGAGGAGGTAGACTTCAGGTGTGTGTCTAGGAGTCCCATTCTAAAATCTCCCAGGATGTCCCTAACTCACTTTGAGGAATGCTCGGTCCTCTGAACTCGTCCAGCAACTATGGGACGGCCTAAGGGTCATGGAGCCGTTGGAGACAAGGCGAGTGCGTTTCGCTTGTTTTTCGCCACTCACTGACGCGATTGCTTCCAGCAATCCCCATCCATTCATCTCTCTAATCGCCCCTTCCAAAGGAAAGAAGCTGCTACCAAGGATCTCGAGACACCTCTCCGCCCAGCAAATGCTCACGGTGCTAACTCTGTTAGTGGCGTGCTTCTCACAAATGGACATAATTTTGCACGCGCATATTCTCGATCTCCCTGAGGAAAATACTCGTCAGCAGGATTTGGAAAGACAAACACAAGCATTCTTGGGAAGCGTCATCCAGAGTATTCTACCCGTCGTTGCCAAGGCAGGTTTACGTCTAGTCAGCGGACTATTAGGCCTATTATTGGAGAGAAGCGATATTGTTTCGATCACCCAAACCAGGGTCTGTTGTTACACGATCTGTCAGTTACCTCCGGCTCATCGCCTTCCCAATAGCCGGGCCTTGCTATTTTGACGTTGTTTCTTAGCCGCGTTGAGGTGATCAAACAGAGTATGTCAACTGCCGCGGATTTGTCGGAACTTCCCACACAAGAGGAAACGGAGCAATGGTACGAGTGATTCGGCTTTAGCCTGTGTTTAATTGAATGTGTTCGCAGGGAATTCATGTTCGACCACCTGTTCCAACTTTTACACCCAAATTTGTTGTACCTCTTCCCCTCGACCCGTATGGCTACAGCACTAGCCTCCCTCCCGCCAAATTCCGTTCCTCCCCGTCACACTGAAGTCCTCGATCAGCCTGTGTGGCAATTCCTCGCAGCTCTTGCACTTCACGCGACAAATGAGCAACAACAGGCGCTCGTCACTGCGCTCCGTGAGAAGGTCCTCGAGAATGTCGCAAGTGCGAGTAAAGGCTGGGTCGCCGATGAGGACGAGCGGCGAGCTAAGCTCGGGAACGTTAATCTCTTCCTACACGCCCTTGGCCTGGACAGCTCGCAGATCAGCATCTAATTTGTTTGTCGGCGACTCTGCGCTAAACTGTAGAAGTAAGTTACATTGTCGATATCCGTATCCGCTTCATATTCCGGAAACTAGAACCGTTGAAAAACACAGCCTCGTGCTGATGGGAGCTCACCCTTCCTGCGTAAGAAAGCACGACCATCGGTGCATTGATGACGGTTTCCTGGTCTGTTCCGATGGATTTCCTAAAAACTGCGTGGGGGACCATCAAGATGCCCCACAGCACCCTGACACTGCCATTCCGTATGTTATCCACGCCTACGCTGTGCTGACAACCCCTTTACAACCACAACGCGGCTTACAATGATGATGTCGAAGTCGCGGTGTGGCAGTGTTGTTGTATTTTCCGCTTCGATGGTTATGCATGACAGGTAAAACATTATGAGACCGCCACGAAGGGCAGTAATTTTGAGATAATTATGACCCCCAGGATCTGTGACTTTTTTCATAATGCCTTTTCTGTAATATCTCACTCACCGGATGTCTGTGCGCCTGAGGCATCGCAACACTAGAGCGCCCGGGACCACAGGATCCCATGAAACGTCCTTGTCTTTCACCGCTTCCCTTTTTGGTGTAGTCGCTCTGACTCGTATTTCCGAAAGAGCATGCATGCATTTGCGTATCACCGAACATCAGAACATGCTGTTGCCGGCCAAGGCGTGGGGGTTTTGAGCCACCCATCTCACCACGTCCCTCCCATTGGCAGGGTCATGCCGAGTTCCGCGGAACTCTGACTCGTGCTTCCCGGTTCCAAGTTCCTGGCGTCTCTTTCCCAAAAAGGTGGCCTCGCCAACGAGACCGTGACAGTGGCGCGATACTCACTGACTCTGTGCCACAAATAGCGGTGCCACAAGCATATACGACGCGAGGTCGAGCATAGCAGGATGATCGTAGTCGGCCAGTCGGAAGGCGCCCTGCTTTGTTGCGTCGTACTAGTACACGTACTATCAGGATGAGGATGAGGCCCAGTCGCGTGGCAAACACACAACTGGCACCACTACAAGAGGTAAAAACCCCCCCCTCCTTCCGGACCTCTCACACTGACCCCCCAACAGATCTCTCTCTTCTCCTTCCCTCCAACACCTTCCTCGGCGGACCCTTCAGAGCACCGTAGCTTAGTTGTATTATACTCCCCCTCTCTTCGTCATGCAGTATGCAAGTATCCCGCCTCCCTCCTCTCGACGCCTTCGTCTAATAGCTACCAGAACAACAACCATAATGTGTACACGTCTATCCCCTTCGTCCGCAGCGACGGGTTCCTTGTGCGGATGTTCGGCCAGCGGGACGCCGCGTTTTTCATTGAATCCCTCCTCAAGACGAACGCGAGGGAGGTCTATCTCATCGGGAACGTGCCCGGATGGCACAATGCGTTGATGGTCCAGCGGCCGTCTGTCAGCGAAACTCCCGCCGACGCCATGGCCAGCAACAACGTCCCCCTCTGGCTGCTGGATTTCATCCCCGTGCCCATGTACCACGTTGTCCCGCAGAAGATCTGGACTCCACCGAACCAGTCCGACTGGCGTCGGTACGTCGAGCAGGCGCACCTGCGCATGCCCGTTTTCTTCGTTCAGGGTACCGGTGCCATTGGCCTGCAGCTGCCTCGGGCGGTGGTAGGGGACACGGCGTCGCTGCGCGGCGCTGACGGCCCTGCTCCTCTGGGAGGTGGCCATTCTACCCAAATCCGCATTGCCGTAAGTTCATCTCCCCCTTCCCCTTTCCCCTGCCCCCTCCCCGGCCATCTCCCCCACCGCTCTCCCCTGTCCGGCTCACAACATTGTTGCCTCTTAGTGGCCCGGATACGAAACTTGGGAGCGTCAGATACAGATCAGGGATCAAACGCGACATCGCAATGAAATCACGCTGGAGCGGTTTGCGAAGCTCGTTGCTGGAGTCGTTGACAGATTTCTCACGGTACGGCTCTTTTTGTTTTTTGTTCTGAGCCTCTGAGTCTGTGCCAACTAAAAATTGATGGACGACCCTCATTCCTATGCAGCACGCATCCACGACCGGAGCTCGCGAGCCCAACTGGGGGATTGGACAGGGGGGGATCAATCGTAACCATGTCATTATTGTTGGCACTGTTCAGGTCTCCGCAGGCGGCTGGATGCCAATTTTGCAGATTTCCAACCCGAGTGTGGCCGCTACTCCGCAGGGCCATGGCCATGGCCATTATTATGCATAGATCGTTTTTTTTTTCCGTTTCGTTTTGACTTTTGGCCATGTAGCATACCCTATACCATTATGTCGTGACTAGGAATAATATGTGTTTGGGAATCGGCATGTACCCCTCGAGTTGTGTGCACGTTACACGAATGGAAAGTGGAAGGGTTCGGCTCTACACCCATTCTGAGCCACCCAGCTCGAAAATTCCCACGCAGCGCGGGGACAAAGACGCCCCCCAGAGTGGTCAACGGTCAACAAACTACCACCCCCACGCCATGGTTATAAACACACATTTTACGCCCTGCACACACATGTACCGTCCATAGCGATCAACCCTTATCCCCTCCCATTCAACGGCACGTTACCCATACAATCGATGCATTACCGATTGCCTGCGTTCCACTCGTCGTCGCACCAGAAAGAAAAAGCCCCCTTTGCAATATCGAGCGAAATGCATCCCTAAAACGCTGAATTATGCCTTTCTGAATGAACAATTATACCTAGGCCTCGGTGCTTCCTCCTTTCGAGGAATTGCTAGGCTATGTCAATACCAGTAGTGGTGTGGAGGTTCAGTGGCACTGTGAGGACTAAGGGTGAGGCCGGTGAGAGCTTACGATCGAGCATTGCACTATTCTGACACTGGAGACGCATACAGACACGTTTTTACCCCCTCGTGTGGGTGTGCACGAAGAACGTACGTAGGCCTAGTTACGCCTTCCGGTTACCTACAATAACACTGCATCGAGGTCGCTTGCCCAACAAAAAGAACAGCTCCTCCAGGAAATTATGGCCCCTGCCCTATTCCACAACCCATCAGCGCTCAGTCACTAGCTTGGCACTCAGGTGTTCAAACGGAAATTTTATTCCCATGTCACTGATCTCATAAAACAGTTGACGTCGTCGCAATGACAGCAACGTGACGACCTGAGATAATGAAACAAGCTGTAGGTGTGATATTGAGGAACCACGAGGCTGGACGCTATAGACACAACAAAGACAACGCATCGTATCGTATAGGTGGGTCCGTGCACCCGAATACCTCGGGTCGGCGTGCTTTGCCCCTGTCAACGATCAATTCCGCTGAAACGACTGATCCGTGCAGATCGAGCACTGGCAGTGCATCCCAAACGGGCATTACACTCTCGGGCAAGTCGAGTAACCCTGTCCCAAGAACCTCCGACGCATTCACATCAGGGAGGGGCATGAGAGGAAGGTCGAACATCCCGCGCTTCTTATCAAATACAGCACGTGGCCGGCGCTTGACATGGGCGCCAGGTTCCAGGTGGTTTGTCGACAATGAAGAGAAGTTGGCGTAGTTGGGATAAAGCATCATATAGCCTCGCAGGAAGACCATTTCGATGAAGTACTTCTTCCAAGAACGTTGCCATCGACTCGAACGGACATTCGGAACGACATCTTTCTTCAAGGAGAGCGATGGGTCGGTTAGGCGGCACGCCACGTAGGTGTGGAACTCGCGCCAATGTTCCGGGAAGTAGACTGCGCCCCAGCTACAGGGTATTTGCGAGAGATACGGTGTATTTGGTGGAGCGATACCCGCGTTATCGAATAGCTTGCGAGCATCGAAAGGTCTCCGTCCCTTAATATTGAGTTCGAGGTTCTTTTGCTGATACAGACTGATTCCAAATAGCAACGGAGATCTGTCGTTAATGTTGCCATATCTAAAATAATCGTTATAATTAAGAAACGAAGGTTTCCGATGGCAACCGCCTTACCGGTAGCGAAGAAGTGCCAGCTTCAGCCAAGCATAGAATAATGGTGAAACCTCCACATCGTCCTCCAGGATCAGACCATACGAATCATTCGAACGTGGATACCAAGATTCCACGATAGCAGTCAACAAGCCCCCGTGCGTGACCCTGTGGTGCAAAAATACTGCGCCATGTTCCCATTCGAGGTCACTCGCAAGCTGTTTAGTGGCTGGATCTGCGGAATCTTCCATGTTCAAACGGAGGTCAAGAGTATCCCCAAAGTAACGAGCGTTTTCCAGGGAGCGTACGAGGCGCCATAGGGAATGGGGCCGATCGTTCGTAATGATGCTGATATCGACGCGAGGTGCATTCCAATCTATTAGAGTCAGAGAAGCATCATTGTTGCAATTGATAGAGTGTACTTCTCCATTCTGTGAGTGACAGGGCACCCATCCAGTCCGAGTAGATGAGATCTTCGCGGGGGAGCCGAACCACTGTAGATGCGGCGTATTCGGAGTCTTGTACAGCAAGAATCAGAGAAGCCATGAGTTCATCCTCCGCCCTCAGAGCGATGACTACGTCAAGTGGACCAGATAAACGGGTCAGCCAGGAAGAGACGCCCGGGCCTAGACCAGCTGTAGTTGCAGAAGATGACGAGTGGTAATGTAAGACACATGACCTCGAAAGGAAAGCCGGATCCGAGTCTGATTCTTTGTAGAGAAAAATATCTAGGCGATGTCCACCGGCCACTAGAGCACATGCCACTTGGGAGAACGCAGCAAGGTCATGAAGGAAAGGAAATAAAATCCCGAAATGACCTTGAGATGTCCGATTGCCAACGTTTGGGAATGACGACCCTAGACTAAAGATGTGTGAATGATAACCATCGATCGGAAGTGTTGATAAGCGCTGCGGATCGTTAGTATCCTGGGCTTCCAGATAGGATTCAAAACTGTCTTCCGCAGCGAAGTCCGAGCTAATGACAACGCCACCGATCGTATCCGGTCGTCTTTCTGATACCCAGAGCCCAAGCGCAGACCATGAGTCAAAAGTAAGATCCGGGAGGGCGTTAACGTCAGAAAAAGTAAAGTTTGGCAGCACGAAAGGAGGAACGAGGAAAGCTGCGGGACGATGACACGCGAACTGCGTGAGGCACACTCCTTTCTGAGTTCCGGACGCAGGAAGGGCAGACCCTTTCAGACCGAAGGGGAATGTCACAGTAGGTGGGTTGAGAAGGAGGGAGCGGGCAGCCCCGTTCACTTTCCGAAGACCAGAATCATCCAGGAACAACGTCCAGTCAGTTGATACGTAGAATGAAATTTCAATGAGAGCATGGGTGCCGCATGGTGCATGAGGGCAGGGAATCAAGGTCAACAGGGTGGACAGCGCCTGACCATATGAGGTAATTACGTGGCGAATTGATGATCGTGCCGTGGATAATAGTGATTCGGGGCAAAGTATGACGACTTCTTGAATAACCGACTGATGCGCCAGCAGGCCAGTGATCGTCAGTTCCAAAGTCCGGGTACTCTTCACCGTAACAGGGAGAACGGCAGTCATCGAAGAGTTGGGAATCGTCTTCGCGGACCTAAGCTCCAGCATATACAAAGGACCAAAAGTGTCCCCCTGCTGGTTGTCAAGCGTACGCGGGGAGTCCGATACAACCGGATGGATCTTCCACCCAGGAAAATGACAGTTGACTGAGAAGGGATCTGGAGAACGGCTGGCGTATCTTCTGACTGCAAAGAATAGAAAGAATACCAGGGCTAAAGGGAGCAGAAGAAAGCATTGAGGACGCATTAAAGGTCGCTTGTGCCGAGGGCGACGTCTAGCTTCGGTGGTGGTCGATTTGGACATACCCAGCTAGTCACTATACAGTAGTGACGTGTGCCACTGGTGCTGGTGAGGAACGTCTACGGATGGATGACGTAATCACGAGGTCGGTCATGTTCACAAGCACCTGCAATTGCCAAGGGAGAGTACAAGACTAATCATTACTAACCGCATATAATCTACAAAAAAGTCTATCATTCCCTATAAAGATAGACCAACTACCGCTATGGATGGCTGTCTTTGCTGCTGAGGCTGCTGAAAAACTCTGCGTAAGCGTGTTCCACATCGAACATCAACTACACAGGTGATTAGCGCATTTCCTGAGCTAGCGAAACTACAAGTACCTGTCTCGATTGCTCCTCGGTAATCTCCTCCGATGCTTTCATCCCGTTGAGCGTGATCAACCTTTAAAGAAGGGTAAAGGACACGTGAGACTGGCATCCATGGAATGACGTACCATCCGACCATTTTGCTTCGGCCTTCCCAATCTTTACTTCCTTTGAACCGTGCATAGCCAGTGACAAGCTCTTGAAGGATTGGATGAAGCTGATCTTTGGCACGCATGCGTAGTTTCAAAGCATCCATGAAGGTGATGAAACTCTAGAAACACGCCAGTCCCGGAGATCGTATCAGAAACGAGGGACAAAGGAACAACCGAACCTGCGTCGTCTCGGCGACCCATTTTCCGGTCTCCGGACCAGCTTCACTTGAGTGCTCAACAGTTGCTGGAACACCGACCTTGAGACGGTGAAGAGCCGCGGGAAGATCCATCTTCGGTAAGGGGACGATATGGGTCGAACGACCAAAGGCAACGGATGCGGTTTGCTTACCCGGTATCGACTCATAAATTGCTCAATGCTCGGCACGTCATCACCGACTAGCTTTAGCATCGTCTTATATTGTGATAGCAACCGGGTGCATGCAGGAGAGTACCTCTTAGTGTCCCACTCTTAATGGACCGCCGATAAATCAAGAATAATGACGCACTCTGCTGCTGTCACCGAGTCCCGGACGTACGCGCGTTCCAGATAGTCTAGGGCAACAACAATGCCATAGAGGGTTGCAAGTGATTCGTATTTCTCTCGTTCAGCATTGGTTGTGTAGAGACGGGCTTCTTCGTCAAGAGACAACGGCATGGTCACGGTAATCAGTAGTCAACTCCCCGTCTCCACGCCGCCATCTTTTGCGATGATCACTTCAATCACGTGACCACTACATCCGTTTAACTCCGCCAGCCACGCCAACCAAGCAAATGTTTGGCTGTCATATACTTTTACTAAAGTAATGGACCATCGGATTTGGCAGTACAGCTTAGGGAGGGATGGCGGGATGGAAAGTAGTCTCTAAAGTCTGCCACATTCACCGCAGGGTCGGCGCAACACACTGGATTTTGGTCTACGGTCCTGAATGATATTAACTCAGGCTACTCCTACGATAGTATTCCTCATCTTGACGGGATCCCTGGGCCTGAATCTGAATGAGAGAAATTCACCTCTTGCCTCCTGGGCAAGTGTCCCTACTTGTTTCATGGGCGAATCCCAGCCTTTTCCGCTGCTTGTTCCCAACATAATCTGATGAGAACACAATCTCTGAAGCATTTGCCAATGTTTGAAGTACTAAATAAGTTTGGTGGACAGGTGACGGCGCATGCGTCCGGTCGCCTGAGAAGCCTGTGACATAAAGAAGACGGGTTGTAAAGCAATCCGGTCAGGGAAGTCCGTCAAATGGCATCGAACAATCAATCGTAACGAAGAACAATAGGTAGGAGCGATGGGCGCATGCCAGTGATCTGTGGGCGCGTCGGTGAGACTGGTGACGGACGCGCTGCGTATCCATGGGGCATGGCCGTGGAGTCGGACGCGTAACACTACTGAGTCCCGGACGCTCGCAGCTCCCACCTTGGGAATGGTGAGAAAACATTCCGAGTCAACAGGGTTGTAATGTCCCATCGAAGGAATCTCAAAGGGAGACCGGAAACAGGTTGTTTGAACCCTTCATTTCGTTCAATTGCCCTTTGACCAAGTCCGGATTACAAAAGATCAGTCAAGTCTTGACAACAACAATAGCTAGACATTATGCGAAGCGCAGTGGGCCCTGGAGGCACGGTACGTACATACGTACTGAGCCTGACAGTAGCCCTTAATTTGTTGAGAATGGAACTTCATAGAAATGCGCCCGTCGAAGGGCTCGGACCCACTATGAGTCAGAACTTCAAGTTGAATCCCGTAACAGTTCCGTGTTTGTCCAACATCGCCGGAGTGAACAACCATGAGATCACCGCATCACTGCTGTTTATGATCCCAAAGAACCTTGCGCGCGATCGATGAGTGGCCCAATCAGACAGAGACAAGGTCACGGTGCGAGGCCATTCCTTTGTCGGGCAACGTTCGCCGGGCTCCGAGTCGAAAATTAGAGCGTGGCGTGATGTGTCACCCAGGATGGTTGCCTTTCTGAACATCATGACAGTTAGCGATGGCCCTTGAGGCGGTGTTGAGCAAACATACCAAATGCGGGGACTGATGGAGTGATATCGAAGCCTACATCGGGCTTTGAGGACTCGGGCCCTTTCACCCGATACGTATTGCGACTATCGCAAACTCGGTAGGGTATCATTCATAATATGAATCATTTCAGCAGCATGGAGCATGACTCGAAGGCCGGGTGTTTGTTCATGTCGTGTCCGCTTAGGTTCTGGACGTAAGCGTGGGCCAATTCCGTCCCACTACATGCGGCAAAACCCGAGATAACTGTGGAACAATTTTTTTACCTGGACTTAATGTTTTTCAAGAACATCCCGGTTTATTCGCATTTTTTTATCCCTTATGAATTGTTTTTAACTATAAGTTACGGTGTCCGCGCGTGGGCCGGCGTGGCACGCCACTCTCTTCCTTTAACTTGTTTGCATACTTAGTCACTGAGGGATTTTGTCCAGGCATTCAAAGTGAAGAACAGATGCTGAGCGCTGTAAGCCTCGCTAGGTCATCCATGGGTCTTAAAGCGCACAACAAACACTCGGCCATTTGTGGACTCGAGGTATATGATACCCACGACCACTTCTTCGGCAGCATCGACAACCTTACTCTCATGTCTATAAATGGCTTTCCACACTCGGTATTGGTCTTAAGTGAACTTGCCGATTTCTTTCAAAGGGAAGGCCATGGCGTCGTTGTCCCTGGCATACTGTGATACCGTGGCAGAGACAGGCCCTCAGAGCCTG
>Ga0307509_10010438_pt1 | contig 11382 bp, 16 predicted proteins | sample 10_EM_MG_FD_202245 | JGI IMG/M metagenome (GOLD analysis project Ga0307509, IMG submission 202245) | Populus trichocarpa ectomycorrhiza microbial communities from riparian zone in the Pacific Northwest, United States - 10_EM | ecosystem: Host-associated > Plants > Roots > Unclassified | place... | reverse complement strand
ATATTCATAAAACATGAGTCTGCTGAAGTCTGCCGTTCTCCTGCTAGCCAGGAGATGAGTTTAAATACAAGAGTTCTCCCAGAGCGATAGTAATCAGATATCCTGCAACCACGATCATTACCGGGCTGTGCACCTTGCCCTGCATGTCCTGTGATCCCACATGAAACCTAAGAGTCATAACACTGCCTCAATGCTATCGTCAGCTTACATGACGGTTCCTTCACTTGTGTTCCTAAATAAAACAACAAACATAAAAAACTAAACTTAACACAAGCTACCGGGCCTTAATATACCTCCGGGGCTGTAAAACAATCAAACTAATCAAAGTAAGCAAAGTAATCAAACTAAACATAAGAAATCCTGCACTCCGCTCCTGTATACAGTTACCGGAACATGTATACATGTTACAAAGTGGTACTGGCGGTTGGCGCTTTGCGAGACTATAGGAGGGCTACTATCTTCTCATGTCCTTCCTGAGTCGCATACGAGAGCGGTGTTGTGCCCTAATTATTTGGCTTGTAGGGGTTGACCTCTTCGCGTTCGAGTAGTATTTTTACCACTTCCTCACGTCCATTCTGAGCGGCATACAAGAGTGGCGTTTGGCCATCCTCATCTCGATTGTCAGGGTTGACCCCTTCCCGTTCGAGTAGTATTTTTTATCACTCCCTCATGTCCATTCTCAGAGCGGTGTTGAGCCAGTTGTATCTTGCTTGTCGGGGTTAACCTCTTCCCGTCCCAGCAGGATTTCCACCACCTCTTCATGCCCGTTATACACAGCCCGTGAAAGTGGTGTCCAACCAAAATAGCCTTCCCCGTTGATATTAAAACCCCCCACCCTATTAAAGCAACTACTCATTCAACAATCCCAAAGAACGATGCGTAGTGTAGCCCACTAAATGGAGAGCAATGGTTGTGGTTGTGGTATATAGGCCTACATGCGCAAAGAATAATTCGGTTGATATCCGGCTATGGGGCTCTTTTAATAGCTCCAGAGCAAGTAATCACCAGTTGTCTGAGAGCTCCCTTTTTGCATGCACACCCCCAGTATATTGAACAATATTTTAGAAAGGGAGTGATGTGAGTATCAGAAGAATGGGCTGTCGAGAGGGCCTTGACCTGTTTGCAATTCAAATAGGTCAGGCACATGTCGGCCATTGCCGAGTGAGGTTTGGTGAATAAATCGGGATGAACGGAAAGATACTCCTGCAGGGTAAAGTGGATCAATCGCACGGTTGATGCCTCTTTATCCAGAGTGATAAGCCCCTGGCAGCAGTTCACTATTGTCGACATCGAAGGGATGTTGTCAACATCGAAATCCGTCGAACCTTGCTGGACTGCTAAGGCGTCGCAGAGCTCATCCGCTCGCGGCGGCCGTTCCGCATGGCTGATCCACATCAGGGCCCTCGTCCCGAGTCTGGATTTGTCACCACCCTGGGCTTTTATCCGCTTGATCGCCGCTCGGTAAACATCTTCCAATTCCAATCCATTTGTCATTTTGCTAAGTTTTTCTCGTCTTTCGGGAGATTATGCATCCGTGTAAAATTCCATCGATACTTAAGGGAACAAGTAGAAACCTAATGCATATTTATTAGCGGACTGCATGGGAAGGGATTCCTAGTAGCATCGCCAATACGTACATTTCCGACATATTTTCGGGAATCTTCTCCAGAATGTCTGCCTCGCGACTTTCATTCATTGCTTCCGGAGTTTCATACTCGTCTAGCCTAAGGCGAAGGTATCCCGTAATATCATTTTTGCTGGGCTCTACCGGCACACTTACCACTCGCCCGGGAAGACTCCTTTCGATCTCAGGCCCGACGTGAGGCCTTGCAAAACATTATCTGGTTGAGAACTGGGGTGTGGGGGCCGCAACCGCCATCGTGAGTGATGCTAGGATTCACAGGCACAAAATCTTTTCGCGCTTCTGTCGGGATATGCCACTAGGAACCATTACATTTCCTAGGTAATTCAACTCAGCTTGCCCGTCCGGCAGCGCATCCGGAATGTACCGCCCGCGCACCCCGTAGGAAATCGATCGGAGATTGTCAAATTAAGGGGAGAAAAATGATGACAGCGCTGATTACTGCCCAATCAGAAGGTATCTAGAGCCAACAGGAGGCGAGAGAGATAGGTTAGACCCCCAGGGAACATCATCCAAAAGTGCAGAGAGATTTTATGCTCAGAAATCCTGCATCTCTCACCTCCTTTGGCAGGCCAAACCCCCTGTCTAACACGTGAGCTAAAGAACTGAGAAAACTGACCACCGCAGCTCCACATCACCAGACACTATCACCAAAAGCAACTCTGGCGTCTCATGGCGAAGTTTAATTATTTGAGCGCTTGAGGTAGGGTAGTGGAATTGGAGGTTTTATATCCGTATTTTTTTGATCCCAGCCACTTGCAGGGGTGGGCCCTTTGCTAGGAGTAATATCGAAAAAATGAAAACTAGGGATAGTACTTTGGTGGATGGCTGAATACGGGCAAATTCGGGGGAGAGGCACCTACAGTGAACAGGGTCGAGACTGAAGAAGGCCTAAGCCAAGGGGTTCGAATTAGGTAAACATGACTATATTTGATTCCATATTCTCAATATCGGAAAATCACTGCTCCCCCATCCACCAGTGACCGTCTGGTCCTCACAGGCCAGCGCTATTTCCCCCATTACCTCTTTCAGCTAGTCCATAGTCCGCTCGAGCTGGGAGCTCAGGGTACCCGTGGATGACTGCTCCTTTTGGGCAGCGAAGTCAAAGTAACACCCAATGGCCGCATTTTTGTCCTTCCACCTGACCTGGCTCACAGCCTATCACCAATCAGCTAATATGGCTGCTTATCAGCGATTTCCCTCTCCTTTCCATTCTTCGGATCCGGCCCTTGTTCTGAATATAACCCTTGCCAAACCGCTGACCTCCGCAGTTGTACTAAACTGGGTCATCAGGTGAACATCCAAGACATCCGGCATACCAACCTCTTGGTTCCAAGGCTCGCGAGGGCTATCCTACTATATCTTTTGGCTCGGCACTCCTAAGCTTCCGGGTACCACAACACTGATGTCCCAGCGATGCCTAATTAATCTCATTCAAAATTCCTCCCCAGGAAACCCCCTCTGGCCTTACTGCCTGGGTACCAAATGCCACACCTCTCTAAAGTTAGGTCCTATCTCGGGGAATAGAGCCAATCTTGCGCTGTGGTGGCCGATCACACTCCAAGACTTCCTGTGTAATTGGCCAGCCCGGTATATGTACAAACCCGTCAAACCTCGTGAATGAGCAGGTTGAAAACCCCACATCTCCCCTAACTCAAAGCAGAAAAGCAGAGTCCTTGATGACAGCACATTACTGAAAGCTCTTTGCCGTAGCCTCGTACCAGGTTTTGTGAGTATACGGAGGGTACTTTTTGATGTTCACTGTTGTGGCCAAGCACAAGGCGGCAGTGTACTCGCACAGCATAGCGCAGTGGGGTCTCACGATAAGCTGCTGCCTTTGCCATAACCTTCCATGCCTTCCAGAGGACAGACTCTTCCTCAAAACCAAATTCGGGTTCAACGACTAGCCATGTATAGTAGGTAGTAATCCAAAGAGTCCTTGAATATGCTAATAAAGGGTCTCTCATTAGAGCAGAGAATAATTTCGGATCCATTATTTACCGCTAAGCTGACCCATGTGGGAAGTTGAGTAAATTCCCGGCAACACTCTTAGCGTGCAGTATGGGCTTAGAAAAGAAAGAAAAAGTGAAAAAAAAACCCGTCTCAGCCCCCTCTACTGACTCGCACAATTGACTACTACTATCACCAAGCAACTGCTTTAGCCACAGCTATACTCCCCTGATTGTTTTTGTCTCTCGTCACAGACTGTCATTCGTCTAAGTGCTAGGTTGGATTGGTATGTTTATGGTCAGCTGCGAAAAGATACGATGCTATTCAGTCCCGTAAGAGATCTCTTGTATAAGGTGTGCCGAGGGGCATTGTTCCCAACAAGAGCTATAGGAAAATAAGTGGGCTAGGTACACAGCGAAGACCTGCTAGTGCTCTACTACTAGGATTATTATACCATCAATAAGGGATTCGAGCCAAATCTAAATTTCAAGCTCGAAAAGATTTTCGAGCACTACACTTCAAGCAGCTGATAGGCGTTTTTCCTGATCGAAGGGAAAAGATTGCTCCGGTGGTCTATCATGTGAATCGCTCCTCCAACCTAGGGTAGCAACGAAGCTAATTATCTGAAGGATCTCATGGGGTGTGTTAATAGCTTCCTGGGAGTTCCCAAGGTAATATACCCACTGGACCATCGACGAAATATAAACCCAGATAGAACTTCGCCCCAGACCACGCCCCAGCACCAGGTGGACATTACCGCTCAGCAGGACTACTGGTGGAGGCCGAGCGTGCTAGATAGAGACCTAGCATAGGAAGCTATGGGTATCTATGAAGGCTGCCGCTTCATAGTCGGTGGCTCGCGCACAGAAGTATAGACCTTGAATTGCAGGTTTGTGCCCTGGCTTCAGTCCAGCCATTCTTGAGACCTTGCCGCTGCTGATCTTTGAATCTCAGTGACCACTCTTATACCCCTGTCATCCCAGTCCCATGGGTATGCCGTATATGGTGGGATTGGTCTGAAGCTAACCCCACCCCCGGTCACTCAAAAATATCTGTGCCGATCAGGGTAGGGACAAAAAGACCGGGAAATATAACCCTAGTCTTCATAGAGATCTGTCCGAGACTGGTAGAAATAGTTTTCCAATTTTTTTTGTCCCAACAAGGGTGTGTGTGCAGGGTATAAGATTTGTCTACGGCAATGCTACTCCCGGTTTTGGAATAAATCAAGAGAGGGTTACCAGGGCTACTAGAGCCTATGAGAGCCGAGACTCGGGCGTTGTGATGTATGTAAATTACGTATATATTCTAAGTGAGTTGTTTACGCACCGAGTGCGATTTCGTGATTACATTGGATAGGGAGTAAAGGGAATCGAACATGTGTCGGAAACAGGAATATGTTTAGAAACGAATATCAGATTTAAATTTAAAACTAAACGATTCACATCTATGGCAGAACGGAGAAGATTCAACAATTTAAATTTGATTCTAGATATCCCAAAGATCTAGGCGCTGAGACCGCTCCGACTCCCTTCAATTGAAAACAAACTTGCTAGATTACCTCCTATATAACCTAATCCCTAAACATGGCTTAATTCGGAGGAGATAAGCAGTAATATCCCTCACCCAATCCAACCTCGAATCCAGCAACTCCAGATGAATAGGTATACCGCATCTTGCAAATGATGAGTGAGTCACAATTCACGATTCCCAAGCTATACCCACCAGAAATCACTGGTTAGCACACATAACAGCTACACTGGGTAACGCAGGAAAGGGAAAGACTCACTTCCTCCCAAGACAGACCCTCGATCTGAGCCAAAAAGGCCGGGTTGGTACAACCCATCGCCAATTGGGCAAAGCACAAAGCAACTCGGGGTGCAGCGTCACCAACGGCCTCGGAGGTCTGCGGATTAAGGTTTCACCGGTTGCCCGGGCATCGTGGGGTCAAAGCTCAAGAATTCAGAACCCATAGACCCCGACCAGAACCATCTCCCCCGGCTTACCCACACCTTCAGATCATCATTGTTCCTACAACTCGCGTTCATCACCTTTCCTACAGCGTTCTTCATTTCCCGCCCGCCACCCGTAGCGGACACTGAGGCGCCCCCATTGCCACAGTGGGATATATCGGCGGTAACGATCTCCCCAGGCAAGGGCAGCGACACACCCCACCAAAGCCTCCGTGAGTGGAACTTGACTATTGGTGGAAATGACAAAGACCTGTGCTGTTTTTCCTCCTGGCGTTGTTCTCTTGGGTTTCCTTGAATTTCCTTTCTTGTCGCTTCTAGTTTCATCTAATACACTTACTTCGCTTTGGAAAATTGGTGGGTGGTTTGCCTCCCTAACATCTTTCTCCTCGCCCTGCCCCTCCGGTCACCTGTCTGGCTTGATCGCCCACGACTCATGGAAATTCTTCGGATCGCGCAAATCAACCCATGAGCCCGTGCTGACCGCCCTTCGCTCTTCGTTGAAATACCCGTCTACAGTTTGTCCGGGGGAGGTCCTTGGCAAACCGACCAGGATGGTTTGGTGGACTCTTACGATCTCGGTAATTACTGCTCCGAGGTATTCTAGCTTTCCGGTGGCTGTAAAAGTTATTCGTAAATAGGAGGTGAAGGAGGAGGTTATCCTGATGACGAGGCGTTGGTAGGAGTGTGGGTTGCCGAGGAGGAAATAGGTTAAGGCAGGAAGGGTGGTGGCGGTTGCCTCGCTGCCTCAAATACTGGTTTTTTATTAGTAGAGGGTCGATGGAAAAGTAGAGAGAGAGCTGTGGGAGAGATAAACGAAGATTTGAGAGTTCCATCTAAGTGCTTCATCAGAAATTTCTTCACGGTGGGTATCTAGGATATTGGTGAGGAAGCGTTTGCGTTTGTTATTAGAGTTTATTCTGCTATAGAGTGCGATCACCACACATCTCCGCTTTCTTTCCTCCGTGCTTCAAAACAAAAGAAAGAAACATTCTGAGTAATCTCTATAAAAAAAAGAAATCCATAACAAAGACATCTGCTCTCCTGCGCCTTCGATCCAATGCCTCAACTCTTCTTCCTTCATCTCCTTTTGCCATCCTGCCTTCCTTTAACAGTCTATTCTATTTCTCATCCATCACGGGAAACATATTTCCTGTGCTTCCCCACTTACATATAACAAAAGAAACTAAAGCATGACTAATAGGATTAACTGATTTCTAACAAGTGTGTCGGGGCCGGCGGTCGAGGATAAGCGCGTAGTCCCCAGGTAATTTGGCCTACACAGGATCGCACCTAGCTGTCCCGACCGGTCCCTTCTTCTTGGTGTTATTCCGACCTCGGTGTGGGCTCCCGGGGCGCTTCTGAACCCTGCCGGCAGGGACGGACTGCGCTGTAGAAGACTTCCCTTTCTCACTTTTTTGGCGCTTGGGCGGGGGTTGTGTATTTTCTTCCGGGTCCTCTAGGCTCTGAGCGGGGTCGAAAAATGGCTTGATGCATTGTGGAAACCAAGCAAATGCGTGATCCGCTCCACTTTCGGGTAAAGTGGATGAATAACCGGCCCAGGATCCCAGCAACTGACCCCCTGCCATAGCTAAATCGCCGCCCGATATCTGCGATGCAGAATTCTCCCTCCTCAAACTGTCCCAAAGCTGTCAACATAGTCCAATCCAGGTCCCCATCATCGATGTGAGGTTCAGTAAGGAGGTTAATTAGGCAGGCGCGGAGGCTAAAACATTCATCCTCTGAATGACACCAGAGTTGATTAAAGTTAGGTCCCAGTTTTTTGATTGCTTTTTTCATCTCATCCCGTTGAGTTGAATCAATTGCACCCAATAGCAACCTTTTAAAACGGCTAATATTGTTAAGTGATGCTATCAGGTCACTCAGATGAGCTTTGTTTCGTGCCTGTGGTTGGGACTGATCGGCAGTAACTACAGGCCCAAGATCCTCCCGCCCAGTAGCCATCCAAACCCCCCCAGTGGTAAACACCACACCTTGATGTAGGGAAAGCGCAGTGCTGTTGGTTGTTGAGAAGCCATTCTTCGTACTCTTTGTGCCTGTTATCTGAAGGGATCTGTGGTGGTTCGACTAATGTGTAATTGGTAATATTGGCCTCAGTACTGTCAAGTACTTCCTTTCCTACCTCCTCGCCATACACTAGTGGGAAAGGGTTGGAGAAGAGAGCAAAGATCCTTTGGAAATTCGTATCCAGTCCGAGGTAGAAAGCGCCGTTTGGGACTTGAATCTGTCGAAAAGATTCAGACTCATCTTGGATCTCGTCTAGCGAGAGCTTTTTCAGGCGTTTAAGCTCAGGGCGTGGATTATGTGTTGTGATATCAATATCAAAAAATACCTCGATAATGTTTCCTATATGTCCTTAATATTAGCAAATAAACCTAATAGTGTCAGTATCAAACAATGGACCCAAGCGTCCTGCCCACTAGGTACCGGTGCCGTCTTTTCCAGGGTGCTAGGGCGGACTACGGTCAAGAAGGTGCGGACCGGACGGACAGTAGGGGACCACAACCCCAGCTTCCCAACTTCCGGTACCAGCCAAGATGAGATCATACACCTCCGGACAAATCATTATAGCATCATCAGACATTGCTCATGCCGCCTCTAGCCGTCGCCTTAGTCCCTCAAAGTCCCTCGCCTTTCACCCCCCCTACTACCCCAAACTAACACCTCGCACCCTGTAGGGCCCTCCGTCCGGTCCAAGAATCACTGCCCTGCACTTTGACAGCCCCGGACATACTATAGTTGTATCCATTTCCATCTCTCTGCCCAGGACTTTTGGTAGCCCCCCTACAGGGCCCTGCTGGGTCTCCAAGCCGTTGGGAACACTAGCGGACATACAAGCTCAAAACTCGTACTCTCGAATGATTCTTCCAAGTGTTCCCAGCGGCCTGGAGGCTCGGCAAGGTCCTACAGGGAGGACTTCCAATAGCCCCGGATGGGACGGGAGGGCAATCTGTAGTCTGTTCGCGACGGCCAAAGCGCAAGACAGCCGTTCTTGGACTTGGCGGCGAGCCCTGTAGGGTAAGACATGTGTGTTCGCGGTAGTGGCGAGGGACGGTAGAGAACGATGAAGGACGGCAAGGGGCGGCGGAGGAATGGTGAGATAGCCGAGGATAATGGAGGACTGTGGGAGGTTATGTGGGGCTGCGGGGAACTGTAGGGGGTGATGGAGAATCATGGGGACAGCGGGAACGGCACGAGTGATGCCTCATGATGTTATCCCGTGGACTCGTGGAATCCTGAAAGAGTGGAAAATGGAGTGTCGGCCTTGTTAGTCTCTAGGAGCTAGATGACTGAGTTGCCGTCTCAGTGTTCAGTGATTGTGTCAGTAGATATCATCATACAGCTAAAATTGCTTGTGGTATGGAGTCTGCATACCTCCGAATTTGAAGTAATTGACAAATGTTGCTTATTAACCTGCCTTGGAGACCGAGGTGGGAAAACATTTTCCCCGGGTTCAGCAATCCAGGAGATAACGATTCGTTCGGAGGTGCATGATTTAATTTGGACCAGTACCGGAGGCCCAAATTAGCTTTCGTGCAAAGAAGCTCAGAATTCCCGGAATACCCTCCGCGATAGCGGGGACTTGGGAGAGTAAAATCGTTGACACCAAGGTGCGACCATGCACCCACCCGTAGCTATCCCTAATCTCTCGATAATTCGGATACCTTGCTATCTCGGATGAATCTCAGTAAGCTCTGGATTCGTTTACATCAAAGCCTGGCTTGTTATCCGGGAACTCACTCGTTGTGCGGGACAGATTCTCCAGATTTTGGCCGTCCGGGATAGCGGGGGTGAGTGTCCACTCATACCCCGCTATCCCTGACGGGCAAAATCCCAAGAATTTGTCCGGCCCGGCGGATGATCCCGGACAACAAGCCATGCTTTGGTGTAAAAAAATTCAGAACCTACAGAGATTCATGAGACATCAAGGTATCCGGATTATGGAGATCCGGGAAAGTAGGATGTGAGTGTATATTTCTTTGATCACTGTTTCCGGATATTTTCTGCCAGCACGCGTAGAGCCAGAGATATCCTATGGTGGGACACCGGGGAACAGAGACAGAAGGTGCCAGGGCTGGCAGGACGCTTGGGATCATTGCTTTGTGAGGGAAATTTTAGGAAATAACATACGTTCTGGGCCTTGAATGGCCTTGAAAGACCTCTTGCCATGCTTGCGGGCATCCTCACAAGCTGCTTTCTCATCCGGCAGAAGTGACATCCTCCTATTAAGCCATTTCTCTATCTCCCTATCATTGCAAAGAACCATTCGTTTCCTCCCTTTGTGAGCCATCTTACGTAGTGGGTTGGTAGACTGACGTCTTGACTGCAATGGATGGTATTGAGTAGTGGAAATAACGATTGAGCCTGCAGGTTGTCCGGGGGCCCTTTTCAAATTACCGGAATCATCCCTATGGTATGGTGGACGAATGAGTTTTCCTGGCATTCCGGATGTAGTCTGGGTTCTTGGAAGTTTCTTTAAAAGTAATGGACTTTGGGCACGTAGTTGGCGGGGAAGTCGGGGTACAACTCTAGTCTTAGAGCTCGAGGTTTCCCTGGATCGGACACGCACAGAGGTCGACAGTGAAGGGCCGGGAGGGGTGGTGGTAGAAGGGGCCACGGGGACCGCAGGTGTGGATTCATGGGAAAGGATGGCGTGACGGTGTTGGGCGGACCTTGATTTTCTCTGCGAATTATCCAATTGTTAGAATGAAAATACTAGCTCCGCGAACAGGATAAAGCCTCCTAGGGGCAACCTCTCTCATCAAGGAATTTCAGCAGAGGTGTCGCAGCCTTTGATCTACTTACCTTCTTCGGAACAGAGTCATGTTTAACCGGCTTCACAATCAAAGCCTCCTGCTTCTCGCTCCCGATCCCGTGGTTGTAGGCTCTCTTCGACCGGATCTCATAAGGATCTTCACCATCCTCGCCATCATTCAAAACTCCCACTCCAAATTCATCAGCTTTCCTCTTTTCCTCCACAGCCGGCCGCTCAATCCATGACTCTTTCCCTCGCGGCAGTCGATCCTCGCTTACATATCCTAAGCCTTTACAATCATTCTTTTGTGTGAACCTCACAATTGCACCGTCTGCCGGCGCAAATAAATATGTCTTCTCGATGTCGCCCACGCCATCATCAATCGCAACTTTGGCTTGTGCCCCTCGGGAGGACTTGAATGTTGCGGGAGTCCATTCTGTCATCAGTGAGCTTCTCAGCTCTGCACACACTTCGAGTACATCAATGGAGCAGACGAACCTTCTTTAGATTCGACAGTATTAAAATACCTACCCATCTACCATTAACCCCCGACACTCAGAACCAAATCGAACCAAGCAACGACAGTGGCATCATACCCCGCACTAAGCCCTTCAGTGAAAGACACACGAAGTCTCTGCCTTCCACGCTCATCTGTAACCCCCTTTTTCCAAACGGGAACGTGACTCCCATCATCCCTGATCTTGGAATCCAACTCAGGAAATGCAGCCCCTAACGTAACGAGAGGAGCCGAGTTCGAATCGCTTACTCCACTGCCATCAGCCTCGTATGCGGCCTGGGGCCTTTTACCGGACATGTGGTATTCAGTATTCGAGTATGATACTATAACACTTGTATTAGGTTGTGTGGTTCTGAGATATCTTACTCTTACAAATCGCAGTAGTGAGCTTACCTTTACTCTCAGTTGGACTTAAAAGATGCTGGTTTCGGAAGAGAAAAAAAGGAGAAATTAAAAAAAGAAGCCCAGATCACACCACCGCCAAAAAGAGTCTTTATTTTTTTCAAATTCAACAAATCAAAGTACCACA
>Ga0307509_10010437_pt1 | contig 11384 bp, 9 predicted proteins | sample 10_EM_MG_FD_202245 | JGI IMG/M metagenome (GOLD analysis project Ga0307509, IMG submission 202245) | Populus trichocarpa ectomycorrhiza microbial communities from riparian zone in the Pacific Northwest, United States - 10_EM | ecosystem: Host-associated > Plants > Roots > Unclassified | place... | reverse complement strand
TGGTCATTATGCCCATGGACCCCAGTTACCCTACTGAGGAGTCCAAGTTACCCTACCTTCACCGGCAAAGTCATCCTAGAACTTAGAGGTCGATTGCCTCACATTCTATGGGCTCTTAGATGTTCTTAGGCGCACACGCATCTGCGCGGGAGGCCCCACGCCTATGTAAGAGTGGCCCGAACATGCAATTGAACTTGGGCGGGTTGTGCTAACACCCCCCTCTGGCCCCAGCGTTGGGACGGCGCGTCATAGGCAGACGGCCATGTAGTTGCTCGTTTGCTAGTTAAAACTGGTCATTGGAGCAGCTGCCGTAACACCGTATACGTCGTCGCCGTCCGTCCGACTGAATGTCGTTCGCAGGATATATAAGGGGAGTATGGGTGACCGCCAAAATGGAGGTCGCCCATATATGGTCTCTCGGGCATCTAGGAGTCTATTCTTGCCTACGGGTAGTAGGGTAGTCTTCCCAGTGGTACACAGGTAGTCTCAGAAGGCCAGGGTGCTTTCGAGACAAATACCTCAGTAACCAGCCCGGGCCTTCTCCCCTTGATTTGTAGCCCTACTATGGGTTGTTATTGGACTCTAGAGGTTTAAGTCTTATCACAGTAGAGTATGTCCCGAGAGGCTGGCTATGGGTAGCGCCCACTTAGCCAACCATCGGCTACATCTCACCGGGGGAGCTTGCATGTCAATTTATCACCTTGGATAGTCGCGTAGATTAAATGATGGACTGCATAGCTTGTATAGACGAAACTGCCACTGGGCCAGTGAGTCCACCACCTAGGTATTGACTCCGGTTGTTGTCATAACAGCTAGCCACTGGTATGACTTCAATAGGAAGAGTTTTTCCACCTGCGGTTGTATTGGAGATGCATTGCAGAAACTCATATCCTATTGACGGAGTTAAGTGTACCCGAGTTGGTCCGACACTTGCGGCAGGATAAATCCTGATGGAGGGTAGACCTCGGACACACCCTGAGCAGGACAGGGTGCTCGCACAAAGGTCGTAAGTAGTGGTGAATGTCAAAGGCTTAAATCTGATATCTACTTAAGTTTAAGCGGTTGGCATTCTACTTCGACAAACCAACTTTTCCTCGAGAGAACTAAATTGAGTGAAGCTTCGAGCTTAACTATATTAAGTTTTACCGTTGATTCTTCTGAATTATTTTTACCTCATCTTCATCTTCTACTTTGAGTGTTTGGTGCGGTCGCAACCTTAGAGTTCACCTCTCTATAGGGTGCCCCCGTTACACAGCGGTTTCCAACTTTAGCCCCATTGTCTCTTCTGCTGAAGAGTCCGGACTCAGATGATTTGAATCTAGATATCTATTAAGGCCCGCTACAGATGTGGTGGCAAAATCAAGATACACTTCAGCCATCTGGAAACTGTTTAGGCTCTCTGGCTGTAATAGGGGTACCCTGTAGGGTGGTGAACTGTCAGATTTTGACTGCACCCAAAACTAAAAGTAGAAGATAAAGATAATTGAGAAGAATCAAAGTACTAAAGGTTAATATCATTAAGCTGAAAGCTTCACTCAAATATGTTCTCTCAGAGATCATTAGTTATCGAAGGATAAAGCCAAACACTTGCAATTAAGCAGATATCAGATTTAAGCCTTTGACATTCATACTTCGACCTTATGTAAGTACCCTGACCTGCTCAGGGTTGTACGAAGTTTACCCTCCATCAGAAATCCTGTTGCTGGAAGTATCAGACTAGCTCACGTATGCTTAACTTGGTCAAAATGATCTGAGTTTCTGCAATGTATCTTCAATCTATCTGTAGGTGCAAAAACTCTTCCTATTGAAGTCAGGCCAGTGGCTAACTGCTATGACAACAACCAGAGTCAATACCTAGGTGGTGGACACACTGGACAAGTGGTAGTTTCCTCTATACAAGCTATGCAGCCCATAATTTAATATATGTGGATACTTAATACAATATTCAGAAATGCAAGCTTTCCGGTGAAATATAACTGATGGTTGGCTCAATGGGCACTACCCATAGCTAGCCTCTCAGGACCTACTCTGCTGTGATAGGACTCCTACCTCCATAGTCCACTGAGAACCCATAGTAATACTACAAATCAAGAGGGAAAGGTACTAGCTAGCTACTTTGGTAATTGTCCCAAAAGCACAGTGACCTCCTTGGACTACCTAACTACTCTGTGGAAGACTCCCCTACTCCCTGTAGGCAAAGATAGACATCTAGGTGCCAGAGGGACCATTTAAGTGTGACACCATATCTGGCCACCACACACACTCTCGATATATATCCTGCGAACGATATCCAGTCGGTTGGATGATGAGACCTTATTTGAGTTACGGCAGGTGCTCTAATGACCTCTTTTACCAGAGAATAAGCAACTATACAGCCATCTGCCTATGATGTGCTGTGCCAATAATAGGGCGGGAGGGGTGTCTTTACTTAACCCTTCCAAGTTCCAGAATGACATTGCCTGTGAAGGTCGGATAACTGGAGTTCATCAGTAGTGTAACTGAGACCCAAGAGCATATCAGTCAAGTTCCTAAGGTAGGGTAACTTTGCCCTCTGCTGCTTTTAACCTCTTCAGATGTCTGCATGGTGACATTTAATATCCCCTCACAGTCTTGTGTATTGCTCCCATTGTTTGCTTGACTTTATGCAACCATACTCCCCAAAGGTCACTCTGCCTAACAGAGTGCCCAAGACCACTCAGTTATTCCCTTGTCCTTGCCTAATATTAACCAGTCTTTCATATACGAAGTATCCTGGACCATGCTGCCTCTGGTAACCACTGAGTATACCTTTTGAGCTAAGGTGGTAGTTAATGTAGGTACTTGTCATAAGCTGGTTAACCCTATCAAGGGCCTGCAACATGCAGGTAAGATAGTACAAGCCTGGTGGACTGACAACATGCCTGGTGATGAATTCCCGGTGTTATCAGGATATATCGAGATTGGATTCAACCATGGGGGGGCTAGATAGTCTGAGTTGGCGGACTAGGGACTAATGATTGAGGGATTTTTTGATTCCTATCTGCAGATGGAATATGATAGCAGCGGTTCAGATTGAGAATCTGTTTTTGTTTTTGGCAAATAGGGTGTTATTTCAGTTTCAGAGTGTAACCAGTACAGGAGTAACAGGGCCACCTTATAGGGAGGTGAACTCTAAGATTGCGACCGCAACAAGACTCAAAGTAGAAGATAAAGATACATAATTCAAGGAAAATCAAAAGCTAAAACTTAATATTGTTTAGCTGAAAGATTCACTCAATAAGTTCCCTTGAGGATTGTTGGTCAATAAAGGAGAATGCCAAACGCATAAACTTACGTAAATATCAGATTTAAGCAATTGATATTCAGCACAACTCCAACCTGTACCAGTATCCTTTCCTGTGCAGGGCTGTCCAAGCTCTACCCTCCATCAGAAAATATCCTGCTGGAGGTATCAGACTAACTCAGGTATCCTTAACTCTGTCCATAGGATATGAGTTTCTGTAAAGTATATTCAATACAACTGCAGGTGGAAAAACACTTCCTATCGAAGTCAGGCCAGTGGCTCACGCTCAATACAACAACCGGAGTCATTACCTAGGTGGTAGACTCACTGGCCTAGTGGTGGTTTCATCTATATAAGCTATGCAGTACATTATTTAATCTACGGGACTATTCAATATAATATTCAAACACGCAAGCTACGCCAGTAAAATGTAACCAATGGTTGACTCAATGTGTGCTACCCATAGCCAGCCTATCGGGATATACTCAACAGTGATATGAATCATACCTTTACAGCCCATCGACCACCCATAGTAATACTACCAATCTAGAGGTGAATGTTCTGGCTGGCTACTTACGTGATTGTCTCGAAAGCACCCTGAGCTCCTTGTACTATCTAAGTACCTCCCAGAAGATAACCCTACTACCTGTAGCCAAAGATAGACTTGAGGATGCCGGAGAGACTACCTATGTATGACACCATGCCCGGTGACCACTGATGCTGTAACGGGACACCCTATAGAGAGGTGTACTCTATGGTTGCCACGGTACCAAAACTCAATGTAGAAGATAAAGATAGAGTAAATGATTCATGAAGAATCAAAAGGGTAAAACTTAATATCATTAACCTGAAAGCTTTACTCACTAAGTTCTCTTGAGGAAAGTTGGTTATCGAAGTTGAATTCCAAAGGCTTAAACTTTAAGTAGATATCAGATATAAGCCTTTGATATTCGCCACTACTATGACGTTGTGCGAGCATCCTATCCTGCTCAGGGCTGTCCGAGGTCGACCCTCCTTCAGGAACTATCCTGCTGGCAGTATCAGACCATCTCTGGTATTATTAACTGTGTCAATAGGATATGTGTTTCTGCAATGCATCTCTAATATAAGTGCATGTGGAAAAACACTTCCGATCGAAGTCATGCCAGTAGGTACCTGTCATGACAACAACCAAAGTCAATACCTTGGTGGTGGACTCACTGGCCAAGATTTAGTTTCGGCTATACAAGCTATGCAGTGCATTTTTCAATCTATATGACTACTCAATACGATAATCTGACAAGAAAGCTCCCCTAGTTTCATATAGCCGATGGTTGGCTCAATGGGCGCTACCCATAGCCAGCCTCTCAGGAACTACTCTACCTTAATAAGACTCATACCTCTAGAGTCCCCAGACAACCCATAGTAATGCTACAAATCTGGAGGGGAAGATTTCGGCTGGTTACTTAGGTAATTGTCACGAAAGCACACAGTCTTCTGGGACTATCTAAGTACCTTTCGGAATAGTACCCTACTACCCATAGACAAAGATGGCCACCTAGCTGGTGGAGGGATGATTTATGTGTGACCCTATATTTGGTGGTTACCCATACTCCCCTTATATATCCTGCAAACGTCATTCACTCAGACGGACGGTGGCTACGTATACAGTGTTGCTGCAGCTGCTTCAATGACCTATTTTTACTTCCAAAGGAGCCACTACGCTACCATCTGCGCATGATGCGCCGTTCCAATGCTTGGGCCAGAGGGGGGTGTTTGCTAAACCTTTCCAAGTTCAACAGCATGTTCAGGCCACCCCTGCTCAGGCATCTGAGCTATTTGTGCAGATAGATGGACTCTCATTCACATCTAAAATATTATAGAATGTGAGGCAATTGACCTGTAGGTTCCAGAATGACTTTACCTGTGAAGATAGTATAACTTGGATAATGCAGTAGGGTAACTGGGATCCATGGGGATAATGGTTATGTCTATAAGATAGGTAGCTTTGCCTCATTATGCCTTTAACCTCTTTGGAAGTCCTCCTGTAGACACCTGTTGTCTGCTCAGAGACCCGTGTAACGTTCCCATTGTTCTCTTGACTTTATGCGAACTTACTCCCTAAAGGTTACCCTGCCTAATGGAGTACCCAAAGCTACTGCATTGTTCCCTTGGCCTTGCCCTAGGTTAACCAGCTATGTGTATCCTAAGTATACCACATCACCTTTAGTTACCACTTGGTATACCATCTGAGCTAAGGTGATAGTCATGTAGCTACCTATCATCGGGTCGGTATACAACCCCCCCATATACATCCTGCAAACGACACCCGGTCGGATAGACGGTGACAACTTATACTGGTTACCACATGTGCTCCAATAATATCCTCTTACTAGAGAACAACCAACTATGTAGCACCTGGCTATAATACCTTATCCGAAAGCCGGGGGGAGAGGGGTGTGTTAGCTGAACCCTCCCAAGTTGAATAGCATGTTGGAGCCTGTAACGGGGGCACCTTGTAGAGAGGTGAACTCTAAGGTTACTACCGCACCAAACACTCAAAGTAGAAGATGAAGATGAGGTAAATAATTCAAAAGAATCAACGGTAAAACTTAATATAGTTAAGCTCGAAGATTCACTCAATTTAGTTCTCTCGAAGAATAGTTGGTTGTGGAAGTAGAATGCCAAACGCTTAAACTTAAGTATATATCACGTTTAAGTCTTTGACATTCACCACTACTTCCGACCTTGTGCGAGCACCCTGTCCTGCCCAGGGTTCGTCCGAGGTCTACCCTCCATCAGGAGTTATTCTACGGGACGTGTCGGACCAACCAGGGTACCCTTAACTCCATCAATACGATATGAGTTTCTGCAATGCATCTCCAATACAACCACAGGTGGAAAAGCTCTTCCTATCGAAGTCATACAAGTGGCTAACTGTTATGACAACAACCGGAGTCAATACCTAGGTGGTGGACTCACTGGCCCAGTGGCAGTTTCGTCTATACAAGCTATGCAGTCCATCATTTAATCTACTCAACTATTCAATGTGATAAATTGACATGCAAGCTCCTCCGGTGAGATGTAGCCGATGGTTGGCTATGTGGGCGCTACCCATAGCCATCCTCTCGGGACATACTCTACCGTGATAAGACTCATACCTCTAGAGTCCAATAACAACCCATAGTAATGCTACAAATCAAGGGGAGAAGGTCCAGGCTGGTTACTGAGGTATTTGTCTCGAAAGCACCCTTGCCTTCTGAGACAACATGAGTACCACTAGGAAGACTACCCTACTACCCGTAGGTTAGAATAGACTCCTAGGTGCCCGAGAGACCATATATGGGCGACCTCCATTTTGGCGGTTCCCATACTCCCCTTTTATATCCTGCGAACGACATTTAGTTGACCCGACGGCGACGACTTATATTCTGTTACGGCAGCCGCTCCAATGACCTCTTTTTACTAGCAACCGAGCAACTATGCAGCCGTGTGCCTATGACGTGCCGTCCCAACGCTGGGGCCAGAGGGGGGTGTTGGTAAAACCCGCCCAAGTTCAATAGTTTGTTCGGGCCACTTTTACACAGGCGTGGGGCTTCCCCATTATGATGCGTCTGCGCCCAAGACCATCTAAGAGCCCATAGAATGTGAGGCAATCGACCTCTAAGTTCTAGGATGACTTTGCCCGTGAAGGTAGGGTAACTTGGACATTTCCTACTGAGGTGTCCTTATGCCGTGTAATGATGTTTAGCGCCTAATCGATTCCCCTTGAATCTTTCACGTAATAAACATTCGCGCAATGCATAAAATAACTCTAACCCGCCCTGGAGAGTTCAATACGTGACCTTCTACCAAGGCAAGTGACCCTCTCCAATTAGCCCATGGCTACCCAGCTTTCTTGTATACTAATATACCAGACCATACCACCTTTGACTATCTCTTGGTATACCATTTGGGCTAAGTTGGTAGTTATTATAGCTACCTATCGTAGGGTCGGTACACTACTCCCCTCTTCTCTTGGTCTGTCCTCAGACCATCAACATCGTCTCTTGGTCCCACTGTTTGGATTGTCTATAACTCTATGGTCTTTAGGTTTAGACGGATACCTCTCATGGAACTGTTGCCATGCTTGCATTGCGGTATCTTCTAACATCTTGAATGGTTCCCAAGAATTCTCTTCTGGACCGTACCCTTCCCAAGCAACCATATATTGCACAAAGCGGTGTGAGAACTTTGACTTAGCTTTCCCATACCATCGGCTATCAACCACTTCCGCAACAACATAGCTAGGCTCATTGTCAACTATGTCAGGTGTTGGTATTATCTTTTGAGACCTGCCTACATGATCCTCACGATAGGGTTCCAATAAACTAACATTGAATACAGGATGGATGTCCCATCTTTCTGGCAGCTCAATCTCATAGGCCCTAGACCCCACCTTGCGTTTAACAACAAAGGGTCCAAACATCTTATGGTCTAGTTTTTCCATAGGCCTTTTTGTACGGAGGTTCTTGCGGTTTAGCATAACCCTATCCGCTTTCTTAGCTCTGCCTTGTGTGACATCTTCTAACATGACATATTCCGGAGCTGGCTGTCTCTTTTTATCATGCCATTTCCGTTGTCTTTCCTGTGCCTGCTGTATAGTTTCTCAGATCTCTTGCCATGTGCCTTCCCAATCCTTCCCAATAAGCTCGCTTTCTGGGTCTATTCCTTTGTTATCTGACACTATCCCCGACCACTAAATCTGTGGGGAGAATCCATAATTTATTTCATAGGGATAAGCCATTTTGGATTCCGACATTGAAGTATTATACGCATGTTCCGCGAAAGGCAACCGCTATACCCAATCGTCTTGTTGATATGAACAATAAGTTCTTAAATATTGTTCTAGTCTCTGATCAACCCTTTCAGTTTGCCCATCGCTTTCTAGATGGAATGTGGTAGTGAGGTTTAGCTTTACATGCAATAGCTGCATCAGGCTTGTCCAGAACTTGGACGTGAATCTGGTATCTCGGTCTGAGACTATTGATTCAGGAAGCCCATGGAGGTGCCAGATTTCTTTCACGAACGTCAAGGCCAATTCCTTAATGTGTTCCTCTGTCCTTAGCTGTATGAAATGTGCCATCTTGGAGAACCTGTCTACAATGACCCATATCTTTGTATACCCGTCGGACTTTGGTAAACCAACAATGAAGTCCATGGATATTGCCCTCCATAGCCTCATGGGAACTTCTAAGGGTTCTAGTAGTGCAAACTTCTTATGCCAGATGACTTTATTACGTTGACATATATCGCAAGAGCGAACGTACTCGGTAATGTTTTCATCCATCTTTGGCCAATAGCAGTTAGCCCTAACCCTACCAATGGTCTTGTATGTTCCGAACTGGCCAGCAATCTTTGAATCATGTTCTGCCTCCATGATTGTTCGCCTTAGACTTTCATCCTTTGGAATGTACCACCTGTTTTTATACAGGAGCAAGTCCTCTTCGATACTAAAATTTGTATCGACCTTACTATCACCTTAGAGGAGTTCCTTTAGCGTTGCTAAATAGGTTTGATCCCTATCAGCTGCCTTCATAAGAGCCTCATGAAATGTTGTCTCCAACCGAAACCCTTTGCAAGTCTGCAACACATGTGGTCGCAAGATGACATTTTTCTTTTTTTTTCTTTTTTTTTCTTTTTTTTTCTTTTTTTTTCTTTTTTTAAATCATATGTTCATTGTTTCTACGGTACAAGAAATGACATGCATCTTTAACGATATGGCCAAAACAAAACCGAAAATCAAAGTAACAATCAACAAAAGAAACGAGCGTAACCTATTCCCCCAACGCGACCAATAATCGTCGCAAGGCAGCCGTAGCTAAAACCAATGAAAGTATATAACCGCTTAACTAGTCTCGAGGGCCAGGGGCGGACAGGGAGGTAGAGGGAAAGAGGGGGTTGGTGGGGGTGTGGAGGGAGGGTGCAAGCGGAGGCATCCCAGGAGGGAAACCAGTGGCGGTGGTGCGGATAAACTCAGCCAGGGCAATGTGCAGCTGCTGATCGGACCAGATCGGGGCCTCAGGAGCCAAGTTTGAGACCCCTTGGAGAAGGCGGGATCTCTGACGGGCGGAGGAGGGGCAGGACAGGATGGCATGCTTGAAGGTCTGTGGTGCCTCGAAGCATAAAGGGCATGACGTGTCGGCACCAGGGTCCTCCCACGAGGGGTGTGCCGCGAGGTAGCTTTTCCCAGAACGCATCTGGTGTATCCTGCCCGCAACAAACTTGCCCAAGCCCATGAAGGGATGGGGGCGCGTTGAGGGCGGATAGGGGTAGTATGGGGGGGCTGGGGTGGCGGACAAGTCGGAGAGGAGAAGTTGTTTAGCTCTTAATTTGAGGCGTGCGTACGATGGGACAACCCCGGGTACCGGGGGTAGATAGTCTGTCAAGTGGAGGGAGATGGGTGGTAGGGTGGTTACGTCGTGGACGAGGGGGGTGGCTGCGTTGGCCAAGGCTGTGATGACATTGTGCCGATATCTCGGGTTCTTTAATTTGTCCGGGGCAGAACGCCAGTCGAGGTTAAAGAAGAGGTAAGGCTGGGGGGTAATTTTCCCACGCGCTATCAAGGTGGCGCGGTGTGGCGAGAAGGTGGGGACGGACTTAGGGAGACGTGCCGTGGCAGGGTTTATTTCTGGAGGGGAGCAGATGAGCCTTAGGCCAGCAAGGCGGCGTTGATGGTGTATAAGTAAAGGTAGCGGGGGAAGGCAGGCTTCCCTGAGCAAACATGTCAGGTTGGTGGAGGAGAAGCAGTTGGTAATCCACCTACAAACCCAATGCCAGAAAACAGTCTATGGGCCCATGATAGACGGGGAAGGGTTCCAGAGGGTGGATCGATACAGAAGGATTGGAGCAAGGAGCGAACGCGCCAAGGAGAGACAAAGGTAGGGGGGAAGGCCCATCCCCGGGGGGGAGAGGCAGCGGATTGTGGCCAGGGCGGCATTTGCAAGCGTGTACCTCCTGGAGAAGTGGGACCTTGGGTCAAAGGAGGGGGTGAATATGAAGCCCAGCCATTTCAGTCGGGACTGTGGATAGAAGAGCTGATCTTCCAGCTGCACCGGGAGGGAGCACGGTGGCTCATTGCTCCTGGTGGTCCTCCAGTGGATAAGTTCAGTTTTTGGAACAGAGAAAAAGATGTTGATCGGCGAAGCCTTCCTTTTCAGTGCTGAGAAGGATTTCTGAAGGAGGCGAACGTTGGTCCTATAAGAGGGCGAGGCTACCGTGACAGCAAAGTCGTCAACGTAGGAGATGATAAGCGACCTGGGGACTTCCAGGTGGAGGGAGGAAACATATATGACGAACAAAAGAGGGGAGATGGGGGATCCTTGAGGGACCCCGACCGAGACGGGGGCGAAGGAGCGAGGGGACCCTTGGAACGTCAGGCGACAAGTGCGGTCCCTGAGGAAAGAGCCGGTCCATTGGACCAGGTACGGGCTGACCCCTTTCCTGCGGAGGAGGGAGAGGAGAGAAGGGGATTCCACATTGTCAAAGCCTCCCTTAACATCAAGGAAGAGAGTGGAGACTTTGTATCGGAGGCGGTGGAAGGATTCAACGTTATGTTGTAAAACGAGTGCGGCGTCGGCGGTGGACCTTCTAGGGAGGGAGCCGCATTGAAGGGGATGGATCAGGGAGCATATGGTTGCCTGAGCCGAGAGGCGGGTGGCTACCACTCTCTCAAGGATCTTAGAGAGCGTTCGGAGGAGGACGATGACCCTAAAAGAGGAGGGTGAGTCGTATGAGGGTTTGCCCGGCTTGTCAAGGACTATACCGAGTGCCGTTTTGAGGGAGGGAGGGTGAAAACCGTGGGCTAGCAGGGGATACAGGAGGGAAGGAAGAAGGGAGGACTTGATTGTTAGCTCTATTAGCTCTACAATATGTTGAGGTACGGCTACCCACTTAGGTCATGTCTATGGGTTAGGTCTATCATTGGTTGTGCGGGAGTGGGCTTGGCATGGGATTTCCTTTAAGTAGTCTTCTCTCTGTACGACTAGTCATTAACGAACATCTCACCTCACACACGTATCACACACACATCCCAACAGGTTATGAGCCTCTGCGTGTCCCACGCTCTACGAAAACAGAAATTGTGAAGTTCGAAGGTCGGTTT
>Ga0307509_10010435_pt1 | contig 11386 bp, 10 predicted proteins | sample 10_EM_MG_FD_202245 | JGI IMG/M metagenome (GOLD analysis project Ga0307509, IMG submission 202245) | Populus trichocarpa ectomycorrhiza microbial communities from riparian zone in the Pacific Northwest, United States - 10_EM | ecosystem: Host-associated > Plants > Roots > Unclassified | place... | reverse complement strand
ATTTGACTGTGCCCATGCGCGATCGCTATGTTTATCATGCTTTGGCACAATATTTTTTCGGAGTTCGTAAAAGTTAATACAAAAATCTCATGTACAGGGAATCGTGTTTGTATCCAATACAAGTACATTGATATTGTGTGGTTTACTGAGATATTGACGACAATGAGCTAAGGTAACCCAAGTCCATATGTGAAAGCAGAAGACGTGTATGTGAAGGCCTTGTTCAAGCCCGAAAATTTAAAGAACGCAATATAAAGCGGTCGCAATAAAGAGTGAAAGGAGCATATAAGAATAATTTATACACTGAATGCAAAGAGTCGTAGGGATCAGGTGGAAGACAGGTAAGAGGTGTGCATAAGTTGCTTTCGAAATTATTAGTCGGTTGTGGGTCTGACAAATGCGTGGAAGTGCCTTCCTCGATGGAGTGGCACGAAATATTCGCGGAAGCTGATATCTTCGATCCTGGTGCATTGCGAAATTATTAGTCAAGAGGAATTGAGAAAATTAGAATAGGACTCACGATGCGTTGTCGGGAACAAGGTCTAGCTTCCTAAATATGGTGCCAAAGATCAAATACAATTCACACCAAGCAAGGCTTGATTGAAGTTAGCAGTCGGAAGTAAAGTAAGGCAACGCCACCGTGACATACTTGATACCCAAGCAACTTCTTGGTCCTTTCGAAAATGAAACTAGATATTTCTCGAGTTCGGCCGAATCGTCTTGAAGCCACCTCTCGGGTTTAAACGAGGAGGGATCTGGGAAAATCTCTGCGTTTCTATGAACAACGGTTGCGCCCATCGACACGACAGTCTAAGCGAGCGATTTCAATTTCTTATCTAACAGACGGTATTTGGACTTACCCCAGCGGGAATAATCTCTCCAGATATTGCACTATCTGTCGGACCGACAATGCGAGGGAGGGGAGTCACGATCCCGTGAGCCATCCTTAGGGACTCTTTTATGACCGCCGTCTACGTAGAATCTCATGAGCACCTCCAAGCCAGCTTCTACGATGCAGAGATCAACTCACAAGATATGTCAGTTTTTCCAAGGTCTCGTAACTAGCAGGGGCGTCTTTGTCCGGCCACGCCTCCTTCAAAGTTTTGAAGAGTTTCTGGTGTACCTCTTTGTCGTGTAAGATATGATAAGTCCCAACGGTGCAAATGTTGCCCACTGTGTCGCTTCCAGCAAAGCGCAGGTAAAGACCCTCATCCAAAAGCCATTCACGAGTGATAGGGGGCATGCGCTGGTTCTCGGGTTGGGGCGTGAGGAAATGATGATAGATCGTTTCATGGTCTACGGTTTGGAGAGACGAGGGATCCTTGAGGATATCATCGATCTGCGCCCCCATTTGCTTTCGTTGGTCCAGAATTCCCTTTGTGCTTGGCTTCAAGACCGACGCAAAGCACTCAGGAACGCCCAAAAGGAGGGATTTAATCAGCGGGAAGTGCTTGAATACCCAGATCATCGGCAGAGTATGGTCCATAGCAGTCAGGATCTCGTTTTGGAAGTTTTCAGAATCCAGCGTGTGAGCTGAAGATGCGAAGCAATAGGCTGAAATGACTTCCAAACTTATGGAGCGAAACGCGAGGTCTAAATTTGCCGATTTCTCGGCGAACTGGTACTCCAGAAGCCTTGTAATAAGAAGGTCTATCTAATTGAAATCGATTAAAACAAGCGCGCCATCGATGCTGAACTGAAATCACCTTCTTCTGAACGGTCTTTTCCAATTTAAGGATTGCACGCCTCGAAAAAAAGGGTCCAATTAAGTTTCGTCGTTGCATGACTTCATAGTGATCAAACATCGCGAAGACCGAGAGATCGGTAGCGAAACATGAGTACATCTCAGGCTGTTTAGTGTGCCTGGTTCCGATGCCGTAGATCTCGTTGTAAGCACGAGGGTTGCTGAAGTGGAGCTAAGTATCATGATAAGCGCCGAGAATTCGTCGAACATCGAGCGGCTAATACCTCGTTTGGAGCGATCCTCACGATTGTGCCTGTCAATGAACTAACATTGAGTGAAGAATAGCAAAGAAAAAATAGCACCCTACCGTAGCGGTTGTGAAGTCGTTCTATGTGTTCGGACCAGCCGCCATCTTTGATGATCTCGTAATAGGCTTTATACCAGAGGGTTAGCGCGGCGAGCGGTGGGCCAGGGTATTTTGACAGAGGGTGGTTGTACAGGCGCTTGAATGCCTGAGCAATTATCACGGCAAACAGACACGTAGCGGCGACGGCAACCGGAAGTCCTTGCGACAACATAGGGCACGTCGCGGACAGGAGCAATGGGGGCATAAGTAGGCAGTGTGTCAATCAATTCCTTTTGTACTATTCATTTTGTCGCAACGCCCGAGTGTCTCAAAAGTGGACAAGTGTCGGGCCCTTCAAGGTGCGATACAATTTCCACTCCAAGAAGGCGAGACCCCTCTCGCAAAAACCAACCTGGTGACAAGTTACCTCATCAGTGAGACCCTCTCTATGTCGTATTGTAAACCCACATTGTTATACAACGACATAATCTGCAAATCCGCATTTGATCAATATATCACAAGCCTTTCATTCTGAGGTCCGTTTGTCAAGCCATTACGGGTTTCGGAGGAATGGTCAACTCTTACCTTTTGCGGAACTGTCAACGACCCTAACAGAAGACAGGGTCCCCGTTTCGATATCCCTTTTGGCTTCATCGCCTGAACATACCATTAATGTTCTGTCCTGTAGGTGACCGACAACGCAAGGGATTCAAGTGGATGCATCGGTTTTGTTTGCGGATGTATGCCAAGGAAAATCATCCGCTATAATAGGCACCAAGCGCTACCACTATCGGCCAATGTCAGGATTGTCCTAAAAGCATTACCATTTCAGTTCATAATTCGTACCTTTAGTGACACGCCACCCACGATTATCAGCTGGCCGGCGGATGTGTAAGCAACACATAGGCTCGCTATCCGAGTTCTGTGGCTCATCGATGAGTCTGCTGGATTCAAGTGTGCGAAAGGATGTTGCTGGGGTGTTTGACTCTCAACCAACGGCCACGGGTACCTTGGTATATGGTTATACATTGCCAACATAACCTCGTTGAACTAGAAAATGTAGGCATTTTGAAGTGTCTTTGTGGGGAAAGGAATTGATAATGCTAGGGGCGCCTATTAAATCGATTGGACAGACTTAGTGCGGGCCTTGTCACTAGGGTCGAGTTCGGCCTGTATGAGCTCGATCTTTTGACATCACAAAATAGACCCACATAGTGGTATTTTGTGGAAGGTTTGGACACAAGAATTATTTCCGCGACAGATGAGATTCCAGGAGCAGGGGATGCGGTCCGGAACGTGATAGTCTTCTTGTCATCAGTGTCAGGAATAAACCCATCACCGAAAGTGGCATTGACGTTCGAAACTGTCCACTTCACTCCTGCAGGAACTCTGCGGTTCATGGGGTCAGTCCTACTTACATAGGGGGCAAGTAGAGAATTCGGCTTGTTCCTTTGTTTGTGTCTTGAACGGGACAGCCCGGAAAAACTGTTCATACGGCCGCCATGTTAAAGAAAACAGTCAGTCACGACCAGTATTTGGTTATCCCGCTCAACAATCCCTATTTTTGTGTTGACATACCATATCCTCTGAGTTAAGCGGTTTCGGATAGTCCATCAAACGGATAGCAGAGCATTACAGAGGGGGATGAGATCCCTATCATGGCCCAAACCAATACACTGGATATCATTCTGGATTTCACATGAAAGTCGAAGCAGGGCTTATTCCTGTAAGCATTGAAGAAACGACTGAATAGAAAAAAGTGCATATCATCGATTACATTCAAAGGACAGCTCCATTTTTTCTTGATCCACAGCCTACGGATGCCCGAATTGGCTTATCAATATCCATGTGGGCGCTATTTTTCACACAAATGGTATGGGTACTCCCGGATATTCCAAATGGAGGTTCCTGTGGATATCTAAGAGAAATCGAAAACCTGACAAGGCATAGATTTATTCGATTGTCAGAGTCTAGAATGTGAAAATAGACAAAAGAAGATGAACTTATCGTAATCTAAAATTGAACATTTTCGGCTCGGTGAATCGTCGACTTTCAGGGATACCTCAAAAATTTCCTCATAGGATGAGATCACTGACATATACCGTGGACAAGACATCCCCCGAAGGGTTTGAAGTTCCTGAATCATGATCGGTGTTGGCAGTCCATTGAATAGGCTTATTAAGTCTGGGTAAGGTGGATAGTGGACTTACACACCTGGTGTTAAGCAAAAATAAGAGGAAGTGTTATGTCCTCCGCGTATCTAGGACGTAAGATGCGCTAGCAAGGGTCATCTGATAGCTCCTAAGCGCATGTTTTCAAGTCGCGTCGGCCGGACACAGGAATACATATCAAGGTCATCAAGCATTTGCATTGTAACTGGAGCGTTGTCAAAGCTTTAACGCTCGCCAATACGCGGGTATGTATCTTGAACACTGAAGGGAAACACAGCATGAGTACCTGTCGGTCTAACAAACATTAAACCCGACATTTCCTTGACTTCTCTCGAAATGAAGGTGTCATGTGGACCAACTCGACAAGACCCTTTTTCGCGCAGCAGGTGAGATTTCACGATCCTTGGTGTGCTGAAAATAAGCTACACAATAAGATATAAGACAAAGACTGAATTGAATCCTATTCCACACCTTGGATGACAACCCAAATTCGTCCAACATTATTGTATGTATATGGACGATTTGTAATTGTAGCATTGCTATCTGGTTGATAACACCCTGCCGCCTCTTAAGTCATGATCACGCAATCATCCGCCGCAATTGGAAGGTTTTGCCAGGGTTTGCGGGACTGTGAACAATTGGCAGTGCGCCTACTGTCATTATCTATTATCAGCCATATCTAATGCTGGACACCGTGTCCTGAAATTTGGGAAATGGAGACGTACAAAAGGTCGACAAAGAGGTCCGGAGATTATTGCGGCCTGTGCAATTTTAGCAATGATAAATCGTTCGAAGTAGTGTGAAGAGAGAAATTAGAATGGTCAACAGTAGGCAGGTGAGAAACGAGTTGATGATTACATAAGACAATGCCAACTGTGTGGGAATTTTGACTACGCCCAGTGAATGCCAAGCGCGACGTTCGACTGCTGTACCCGGCCCTCACCGCCCCTCATTTTGCTCCTCAATTTCGGCCCTCAAGACCTCAAATCTGGTCCTTAACGATATATTTACGACATCCTGCCATCCTGTCGCCTAGGCCGCCATCAATAACTACACTTTGCACATGCTATGGCCCAAGCTGTATTCGATGAACACCCGCTTGAGGAATATCTAAGAGGTCTGCGAAACTTTGGCTCGCCAATGAATACGTCCTTACTTTTGTTACAAAGGTGCGGGCGAATCGCCACAAATACTACCTGGAAATTCACTGGAGCTTGAGCGCGAAATGGATCCCTATCATGACTTGTTCAATTCTGCATGGGACGAAGAAACGTCGTCAAATTGGTGTCCACAGATTCTCCTTGACTTTATCCAGGTAAGCACTTTGCTTTACAATTACAGTCTTGTGTGGATTTGAGCAACATAAATCATTGTTCGCTCTAACCTTGGCGTGTTACCCCACACTGCAACGCTAATCACAACTTCTGTTATTCAGCTTCTGCAGTCAGCTGTTTCCTCTGTTCACACAAGTAACACGTCCGATCCCTTTATTGAGCGGTTCAAGTACACCGTTATTTCTTCGTCTCTCCTCGCCCCATCTCTCCCAACACCCCATCCCGGCCGTCCCCCACGTTCCAGTATTCCTGGAAGGCTGTCTCATAGCAGAGGATCAAGCACAGACCTTGATCACTCAATAACGCCGCCACCGCTTACTTCCCATCCAGACCCGTCTTATGCGCCAATATCCTTTGCGGCTGCTTCTGCTGCTATGTTTTTTAGTATCGGTCACTCTTTCTTATTCTTGCTGTCCGCGCTGGCAACCTTGTTACTCTATTTCAACCTCAATTCAATGACCGAAATGTCTAAACACGATATGACTTCTGTGGGTATTCATTTTCCTTGCAAATATCGCTCGTTTTGATATTTCTTTTCTTAGTCATTTAACGCCCTTGATGACTTGATAGCTGTTAACAAAGCTTGGGAATGTGTTGTCCAAGATGCAGCTAGCCACCTGGATAATGAGGATCGCAGGTATGTCATATATCATATCATTTTTACTGTAGTTCAAAATTTTATTTCAATCTAGCATTCCTAACGGCTCATCAAATCCGTCAATACCATCTCCCATTCGCGTCGCCCTTCATTCCTGTTTACAAACAACTCATACTCAATGTGACAATATTCGCCACCTTTTTTCGGCACTGACTCTACCAACGGAATTGTCCCAACTATCGGAAATGTACGCCCCACCCTCACCTATCAAATCTGGTTTCACACCAGAAACAAGTACTCAACCTTCTCCGTGTCTCTCACCCCCACCTCCGCACCAACCTACCACACCCGAAAACAAAAGGGCGACATGGAACGGTTCTTATGCCAGTTTAGCATACGCTGGTAGCCCCACGAATACCATTTCACGACGGAGAGATAAACATCGAACACATCTTTCTGACGTCTTCCGAGACGCTACCAGTAGCGCTCCGACTACTCCTCTTCCCCGCAACCCAGGCCCCTCACTCCCTGATGTGGCTGAAGACCATGACAAGGAGGAGCCAGGCACCAGCAGCGCCTCCGCTTTTTCTCCTTTGCAGTCTTCTTTTGGTTCCGCTGCTTTGGACCTACAACGCGACCGCAAAAGCGATGGCATGGAGGCATTTCAAACGCCGCCTTCAAACTATTTCACCACAGATCTGAGAACACCTCGAAGTCCCCGCAGCAATTTGTTCTTTTCGACCATATCAGGTTCCTCTAAGTTTACAAGTGTCCAGCCTGCACGACACCCGTTATCTTATACTTCCCTAATACATTCTCTGCAAGGTGCTGTCGCGGCTAAACGGTATGCCTGTTCGCATCTCCTCGCTCTGCGATTTGGCGACGAAGAAGACGAGGGATATTGGGAAGATGTTCGGAGTGTTATGGGATTGCTTGCGAGTGCACTTGCCGATAGCTGTTCTAGACTTTCGGAAGCCCTGGACGAAGCTGAACACCAGAACCTACAAGACCAGCATCCTACACCAGAGACAAGCCAGTCCACGATATCTGAGAACGACATCCCCGGGGTCGTTCTACAAGGCCCAGACAGCTATAAACGGCGGAAGGTGGACAGCAGAATATCGTTCGCTCCTATGCCAAGTCATGTATCGCGGTTTGCAGCTCATATCGCTGCTATATCTTCGGCGTTGGATGACGCACGAGAACACCTAGATCAATGTGTCTCGTCGCTCAAGTCAGACCCCATACCTTCAAGCTCCTCAACTTCTTCCCAGAGCATGCGACATTCGCGCTCTTTGTCCAAAATACTCTTACCCCACCCAGGCGAGGAACCTGAGGTTGAATTACCGCGCGCTTTGCAAGCCTATGAGCGTCTGCGTCGAGAACTTGGGTTGGCTCTACGGGAGTGCGAACGCGGCAAGGAGCGGCTACTCGAGATTGTTAACCCGCCGCCGATTCCGAGTGACGAGGAGGATTTCGATGATCTTCCCGGGCTTGGGCACGACGCTAGTGATGATTCTGATAAACCAGATCCGAACTCGCCTTCAGAGGATGAGGCAGATGCAGCGGCTCTTACTTCGAACACTGGCAGATTCCCTACTGCTGTCGTGAATGCGGAGGGCGGAGAGGGCGAGGGGAATATTCTGGATGATGCGACGTCCCATTTGCTGTTGACCACGTCAACGAGGCATTTGCCACTGCCAGGTATCGAAGAAGTCTTTGAGGCTGATACTGGCGCCAAGGTCGCCTTTTCGCGAGAGAGGTCGAAGATGTCAAGAGAGGAGAGGATCAAGCTTGCCAAGGCGCGAAGAGAGAGCGGACAGGGTTTGGCCATCGGGCCTGGAGATGCCGATGTTGGTTTGGAGCTGGGTGTAGGCATCGAGAAATGGGGTCCTGGTGGTGAGGTTGTGCAAGAGCTCAAGGACGTCATCTGGAAGGTCGGCGAAAGGAGGCGAAAGATGGCAGATTCGCCTGCCCAGATTCAGGATGATGCAGTGCACCTACCTTCTTCGACCTTGGCTTCTGCGACTTTGGAGAGCCCATAGCCACGCGACGTCCTAGTTCTATGACGCTGCCCTATCTTCTGTAAGAACCTGGAACCAACCTTCCAAAACACCGACCTTCAGAGCATTTTCTCAGCTGCCACCTAGCCCTCATGATCAGGAGTCTCCACCATTCTTATTTATTGCATTATTATAAAATTTGTTGTCACATTTATTTATGGCATCCACTCTTTTTACATAGAACGGTTCTCCCTTGCAAGGATGAGCTTATTCGAGACAGTCGTTACTTCCGCATGTTTACATTATATTAGTTTTAGTCACATATACCTATTTGCAAAGTTCTGGTATATTAATAACTATGGGTAAAGAGAAATATAGGCGCCGTAAAAAACCGTCTGAAAGTCACACCTATAGAGTTATGAGAAGTGGATAGGGAATTGAATGACATGCTGTCGGTTTTCCGTTCATTTTACTTGGTATTTTAAGAAAGTTAAAGAAACAAACAGACAAACAGAAAAGAAAAGAAAGGAGGATTAGTCAGCATTTGACATCCACTCAACTCATTCCCCCAGGTTCGTAGCCTTGCTTTATACCCCCCTCAGATAATATTTTCAGATTTTATTCCCAATGGTGGAAGCTATGCAACAACAGAACTATGGGCAGATCACGTGGTTGCATAGTTATCTACCTCCGACAGGAATAATTGATATTATGCGGAAACAGATTTATGTAGTTCTTTTTTCTACTAATACCCGTAACGAATTTATGAGCAAGAAAATCTGTTCACATGGTTAGGAAATGCAAGATTTGGATGAAAGGCAAGGTGGCAGTGCTGGCAGATAACAAGGGTCCAGTTATCTGCCAATTGGCCGCAGATAGCATTCGGAGAGTCCTAGAGCATTACAGCACGTTTCGCGCAATATGAAATCGGAAGTTTTGTCTGTATTGTGTCCGTCTAGTCGTATGCAATATTACAGAGGGTACGGACTACCCTGTGGCTCAAGGGAGGTCAAAAAAGAACGTTCCGGGGTTTTCCGGCAGATAACTACCCAGCAGAATGATCATCGATAAACCATACTCAGACTGTCCATCATAGGATGAAAAGAGTCAAAAGCGTTCATTGAAAAGGGACTCGGTGGCACCGCTCGTGAACTTGAATAGAAAGCGTGCCAAGACCTCAATCTGCCGCCCAGTACGGCAAATGTTCAAATCTCGTGTGAAGCAACCTCTTAGGAAACTAGCCAAGAGGAACTTCGTCTCGTGAACAACTTGTGAAGCTCCCCTTAGGTCTGTGCAAAAATAGCACTTTTGAGAGGACAAAAATTGCGATATTTCCCATACTGGTATTTCCCTCTATTTATAGCACATTTGAGAACGTGAGCAAGATTTTTGTGATATTCCTATCCACTTGCTGTATGGCACATTTGAGTCCTAATCGTAACAGATTTTTTTTCAAGGGCATCGCAAGGACATCGAGCAAGCTACACTATTTTTTGGCGCCGAGTCACATCACATGGCATCGTGGAAACGTGACATCCTCGCAAATAAAATAGGCCGTTTTTGGATCATTACCGAGTCGTCCATCCTCGCCATTATGCGTCCTCGCTGGATTTGTGCACTACCTCAGGGACTGTGCCTGGGACCCCCCTGTTTCCCACATATAATACGAGGCGTGGTTGACAATCGCCCCAGGGCAAGATGTATATTCCAGTACTCCTTTTCTGCTTGTACATCCTCTCTCTGTGCACCCCAACGCACGCTCAATTTCAACCCACGTCGCGAGGAAATTGTATTCAGTACTGCCATAATGATCACTTTGGTGCATACGATGCAACACTCCGTTCACCATACGCTACTAGCCCGGGGGCGTGGTGCGCCTATTGCAGGTACGAATGCGATTGCATTCAGACGGAGTGCAGTACATTTCAGATAAAGTGCAGTTATCATGGTACATCACCTGATGATCGCAGCAACTGCAGTGTCGGTGAGTTCGAGTGTGGAGCATGTGTTCTACACCTTCTCATGCAAATACTATGTTTAGACGTCGACGCAGACGTTATTCCTCCAGGAGCTTTGGTTCCAGGACACACTACAACACCTTCAACAACATCTCCAACAACGTTTTCAACAACGTCTTCAACAACCTCATGGCCAACCTTGGTCCCCTTCTCCTCCACTGAAAATCCACAGGCATCAGCTGGTGCAGCGGCAGGTATCATCCTCCTCGTTGGGCCGCACTTGGGTCCCTTTTCACCGCGAAGTATGCCGTCTCATCGCCGAGCTCCTTTTCAAGCCATGGATATGGCGACGGCCACATGGCAACGATTCCAACTTCTGGTGGGACGGTTGGGTTTCAAGCGAGCTTTCTTTTTCAATGTGCTTCGGCAGTCGACCCAGTATCTCTCCTTCTTCACTTCCAGTTTTTGTCCTTCAGCGGCCTCCTCGTACTCGAATATCCACCTAATTACCTTGGCTTCACGTACAATTTTGCATGGGCAAACTTCCTCATTCCTTCTCCTTTCGAAAACGCGGCCGATGGGTTGATGAGCAATTCCTGTTGGAAGGCAGGGCTTGATGAAGGATCCCTTGATGAAGGATCCCTTGGAGGATTCGATTTTTTAGCTGCGCTTTATGGAATTCCGGTCCAGGATCTGGCTGGGGTGGTTTACATCTGCGCCAGTGCGGGAATAGGTATCGCGCTGTTATTTTTCGCACTCGTATGGGCAATTTTGTTCTTGCTGGAGAGGATGACAAGAAGTTCAACAAATCACCAGACGATAAGAGGTGCCAGGGAACGTTGGGCATCTATATCATCGAATATGACTCTCCGACTGGTAAGCTGATTACATCCTGTGTAATTGGTCCATATTTGATGTACCGTCCCGTAGTTTATCTGGCTTTTGGGGACGATTTGCGTCTTCGCCTTTTTCCAATTTGCACATTCATGTGGGGGTGCTTCCCTTGCTGTCGCAATCATCGAATTTGTCATAATTTTAGCCACGCTCCTCATTGTTTCCATGCTCATAAGGCGCGTGGCGCGTAGTACAAACGGTCTGGACGCCTTATTCGCCCAAGATGAACACTCGAAGTACGCGCGCCGCTGGGGATCCCTCTATATTAAATTGAAGCGGGAGACATATTGGTTCTTCATACCTCAATATTTCTGGGTGATCATCCGAAGTGCGTTCATCGCGTGCATACAGGTGATGATGCTATTGAATACCATTCGTCTCGGCTGACGGAGTCCTTG
>Ga0307509_10010434_pt1 | contig 11387 bp, 11 predicted proteins | sample 10_EM_MG_FD_202245 | JGI IMG/M metagenome (GOLD analysis project Ga0307509, IMG submission 202245) | Populus trichocarpa ectomycorrhiza microbial communities from riparian zone in the Pacific Northwest, United States - 10_EM | ecosystem: Host-associated > Plants > Roots > Unclassified | place... | reverse complement strand
CCGAAGGGGAAGGGGAGAGGGAGGAGGGGGAGGGAGAAGGAGAAGGGGAGGGAGCTGGGGTAGGCTGTACATATACGGAAGAGGAAGAGGAAGAGGAAGAGGGGGAAGGAGGGGGGGAGGGACCTGGGGTAGGCTGCTCACCCTCAGAGGAGGAGGAAGTGGAGGAGGGAACAGGGGTGGAAACAACGCTAGAAGAGGGAGTGCTCTGGGTAGGGTTCCCCTTTACTGGTGGAACCTTATCCCCCCCAGCGACAGCAAACGCAACCAGGGCGTTGTAGTTGTAGGTCTTTGGGTTCGGGTTGAAATTGAACTCGGGATCCAACTCGACGACGGTATTTCCGTCCCTCTCGACTTTTCCGTACATTGTTCCGCCAGCAGAGATAGGGATGGTGAGCTTGCTGACACCTGCGGGGACGTCGAAGGTCTTGGACGAAGGGCCGGTGGACAAAGTAACCTTGGAAGGGGAAGTGGCCATAACGACAGCGTAGACGGCGTCCTCCATGAGCTGGTAGCTATCGGGCTTTCCGACGGAGTCTGAAGAAGCGGTGGCATCCCTAGGGTGAGGCCTGGACCACAAGTAGATCTTGTCCTGGTTGATCTCTGGGTAAGATCCGGTCTTGAAGGCGTTGGCGTAGTAGGTGGTCATGTCGAGCCAGGCGGTGTGGTCGAAACCGTCAACCCAAGCCTGGCTGTTGGGCTGGTCACCCTCGATGGGACCGATGTAGTGGGACTCGCCGTAGTCGTTCCAAGTGATGATCTGGACGATGTCGATCTCGTCACGGTTGTCGAAGATCGTCTCCCAGCGCTTGGCGTACAAGTGGTCATTAGACATGTAGATCCACTGGAAACAACGGTTAGAACGGAAGGTGGTAAATCTTTGTAGGTCACGTACATTCTTGTTGAAGGAGTTGGGTCCGTAGTGTGTGAAGAACCAAGGAGAGACAGCAGCCATGTAAGTCTTGGCGGTGGTTGGCGGCATGTTCTTCAGACCACCCAAGTACACCTTGTCAGGCTGGATGGAACCGACGAGATTGTTGAGGACAGGAGAGCTGAGACGAGTGGGATCATTGAGACTTCCACCAACGGGCTGGAGGAGACCAGAGGCTTTCTCAGAGGTTAACTCGACGGGCCAGCCAGAGTTCCAGTTGTAAACACCGTCGATGACGTCGCCAAAGTTCTTGAAGGTGTTTGGGTCGACGAAGAAGGCGGGAACGAAGTGAACCTTGTTGTTTCCGGTGAGCTGGTCGACGAACTGAGTCTTCCAGCCCTCGACGGGGGAACCGGAACCAAAGGTGCAGGTGTCCCCGGCGAAAGTGGAGGCAAAGACATGGCCATTGTACTTCAGCTGGTTGGGGTGATCGGCATAACGAGTGATGTAGTCACGGAGCGCAGCGGCGTGATCAGGGGATGAGCATGGCATCACACTGTGTCCCAATCGAGTTAGCGAGCGATCGCCTGGGGAATGAAAACGGGGATATGCAACTCACGTCATGTCGAAAGAGATGAAGAGTTTGAAGTCAGTTCCGGAATCCTTAGCAGCCTGGTACGCGTTGGCGACTTGACCAGGCTGCCAGTCGCTGGTTCCAATGTTGAGGGCGAAGGCATCAATGCCATGATCGTGGGCGAGCTTGATGTCCTTCAACCAGGTATCCTTGGTATAGGGGTAGGTGTTTCCCACCATATGGTGGGCGGTCACAATCTTCTCCCCGGGAGCCCTCTTCGAAACTACAGAAAGGTCAGGAACGTGTATGGTTGAAAACATCGGACAATTCCGAAAGTGAGCGTTTACCTGGCGATCGAGGAATGGGGGCAGCTCCGGCGAGGAGGGCTAATGCGATTGCGAAGATAAATTTAACAAAGGCAATCATTGTGTTGGGTCTTGAAGTATCTTGAAAGACGTGTGTTGAGGGACAGTGGTGTTTGGGAAGGATAGTGATGTGTTATTCAAAGGAGAGGAGGGGTGAGCCGGAGATACTGCAACCTGCGCAGGGACACAATATCGACAAGGAGGGGCAGACTGAGACCTCAGTCGGGGGGAGGAAAGGACCGGAGGGGTGGGGAGAGGGGGAGGGGGTGAATAGGACGGGACTGAACAGGCGGGAATATATACAGGCGGCGAGGTTCATTCTGCTTGACTACAAGTGAAAGGTCGGATCAGCGAACAATAGCCTCGCTTCCGATTTTCTAAACCACCTAACCCTCGCATGTGGGCCACTATTGATGTCCTTATTGACCGCTCTCGATGGCAGCGGACAGAAACAATAGCTGTCCATATTAGGAAGGTGACCGCACCCGGCGTCAATGATGTCAATACGAAACTCGCGCACCCGGCCGCCGCTCACAATGGCGACGGTGAGAAAAACCCGCGAATGAAAAAATGAAGTCTATCGCGTCACTGGCCCGAGCCCGAGGCTCAAACGTCCAGAGACGCGAAGCCGCGGGAGCAAAGACGCGTACCCCATGATCATGTGATCGGCAAGTCGCGACTTGTTCAACCCGTCCCTCCGTGCGATGAACGCGAGGGCCTCAACTTCAAATCCCCCCCTCAAGTTCGCGAAACCTTTCGTCCCTCCCTCCGACTCCTCCCGCTCCCAATCTTTCGCGTCCTCGCCCATTCGCACCTCCAGGGACCCCGTGCCACCCGCAAAACGACGACGATTAGCATCCACACCGACCTCGAGTTCTTTTTCCCTCTCAACGCCGCGTTCCTCTTCCTCTCGTCCAGAACAGCCTACACTACCCGATCTACACGATGCCAGGACAGCTTCTTCGATGCGCGTGCTCAGTATCTGGTCCTCTCTTGCTGAGAGGTACAATAGGAGGATAGACGAGGACGATATTGTGGACATTCGGACAGGGGAAATCATCAAAGACCGGGGGGTTCTCAGCGAACTCCCAAAACGTTGCAATTTTGGTGACTTTGCGGACAAAGACGACGATCCTACCATCAACACAGATCTAGGCGACGAGGCAGCGTATAACCTTGCTGAGGACGAGGAGGACAATGACGGAGAAGATGAAGACGGTGCAGAAGAAACTGACGCGTCTCCTGCTCCCAACGGTCTTGTTTCCACACAAATCACCCGACTCGCGCCCCTCAGACCCGCCACCAGCTCTTCAGACGCGGACGATTTACGCACATTTCTCAAGGCGGAGGCGATTCGACGTGAACTCGATGGCGGAGACGACTCTTCTGAGGACGAATTCAACATTTTGCCTCCACGCTCGACCCCCGCGAGACGAACGGTGGCTCCGGCTAGAAGAACCCCACTCACAGCGCGAGCGAAACCTCGGCCACTCCGAACCCCAGCTCCCGATACCGAGTCTGAAGACGAGTTTGCGATCCGGACTTCCGATCGAGATGATCTCCAGGATGGATATCGCGCTCGTCGAACACCTAGCCCTGATGTCCCAGCTTCAATGCCTTCACCACCTCCACCCTCGTCGTCCCCAGGGCCCTCCTCTTCGTTTTCCCTTCCCTCCTCTCCACTTTTATCACGCGCGACGCTCAGTTCCGATGCGGGTCCTCAGCCTGAGGAGCTCTTCGGATCGCCTACCCCTAGACGGCAACCGCTCTCTTTGGCTTCTCGGAGAACCCTTGAAGATAGTCTCAATGAGATTGACATAGAATTTCCGCCCCCACAACCCCGTGTTCCATCCGTCTTCGGGGGAAGGCCCGCTCCAGCCTTTCTTAAGAACTGGGCTCTCAGCGACGCTGATACAGAGGACGAGCGGGCCTACCCACCTGCCAAGGCAACCATAAATCCGATACTTGTTTCCTCGGAACCCAGGCCGGCGAGGAAAAGAGGTTCCGCTCTAATTTCCAGAAGACCGGTTCCATTCGTACTGATAGAAACCAAACGTCCCACCCCCTGCCCTCCTAGTTCCACTATCGTTGCTTCCGGCTCCGCTTCAACTCCCGTAGATCCAGATTCAGCAACTCTATCTCAACCTGGGGCGCCTTGTGAGAAGCTACCAAAGAAGGGGAGACCAAGAACTAGGTCTACGAAGGACAAACCTCCAGACCCTGGTGATTCTCAGAACTCCAAGCATGGAGGGTTGAGAAAGCTTGTGAAGGGCGTGTCTCAGGAGGAGGGTGGAGATATCCTCGCCAACGGTTCGAGTTCACTGAGGGTGGACGAAACTCCAACCGAAAAAGGGATGATGGATGTTAAATCACCAAAGTCAAGTCCAGGACCACAAACACAGGCTACGACACCAGTGTCCCATCCGAAGCCTAAATCCACTCGTAAATCGACTGCGAGGCCGAAATCCACTCGATTCACGGAAACAGCGGAAACAGCCAGATCAAAGCCGACTCCGAGGAAACCACCTGAGGAGTTTGCGGATAGTGATGGCAACAGTTCTCCTCCGTTGCCTCCATCTCCATCTCCCGCCCCACCCACACGACCTCGGGTTCACCGTGCTTTGAAACGAAAACGGATAATCTCGTCTGGATCTAGCTCTGGGGAGGAACGAGGTAGTTCTGGAGTGGGTCCCATACAGCGTTCCTCCCCACCTGGCAGTGGGGACCAGGCTTGTACAAGAACCTCCGAGGCAGTTGATGTTGATCGAGACAATCCCGAGGCTGGTGCGTTGTCTTTGGATTTCTTCTGTAGAAGACTAAACCGATGACCTATTACGGCAGATGGATCGAAACCCCGAACGCGATCACAATCTCGTACCCAAGCGACGACGGAGGTTGCACCCGCGCCCACGAACGCCACCCCCGTCGTGACGTCATCGAGCGACGTCCGGAGAGAGGACGATACCCCGAGCCGCATGGACGGTTCCTATACCCACTTTCCTTCTCCCCCGCCTTTGCCTGTGGGATTTCCCAACCAGGCCCACCGGCCCTTCGCATACTATTCAGGGCATCCTCCCCCTTTTCAAGACCACACCGCCAACTTCAATCATGGTCCTTATCCGAGCCATGGTCACAACCAATACGGACATGGACAGTATCCTTTCTTTCAGGACCCAAACGCCCAAGCCCTCCTTGCTCAGGCCGTGACCCAGCTCGCCGTTCTTATGAATGGAGGTCGACCACCGCCGCAGATGGGTCAAACGGGGGGTTTGCCCGGAAACATCCCAGCGACCAACGTATTTCCCGGGTCACCTGGGTGGGGAATGGTTCCAACTTGGCCCCCCTCTACACCGACCACGTCCGGGTATCATTATGGACACGATCACCAGCAGCGATCGTTTCAGGCTCCCTACGTCACTCACAACCAGACGGGTAGTGGGGCGGGCCCATCTACGTCATTCCCGGCGCTGTTCCAACCGTCGAATACATTTCCCTCTTCGGTGCCGCCTCCAGAGTCAACCCCGATTGTTCAAGAGACTGGCGAAGCGCAGGGGAGCACAAGGAGGAGGACGGGGAGTAGGTCCAAGTCGAAACGGAGGGTTACTTTCGCGTCGGATCCTCGTACTGGGTCCGGACCCGGTGATTCAGGGAAGACTGAAGGTTCCCCGCCCACGACACGCGGCAATAGTCGGACGAAGGATGTGGGGAGGGAAGCGCAAGGGAGGTTCGAGGCTGATCAGACAGATCGGGGTTCGGAGTCGGATGTGGGTGACTCAGGCGAGGAAGGGTGCGCGGGCGTTCATCCTGGTTTGTCCCCGAAGAGTGGTAGCGTGGCGAGGGGGCGGACACCTGGACCTGGGCGACGATAGACACGCGAGCCATGTATTCGAACCGTGTAACGTTTGTATGCTATCCGTGCTGTACTTGTACTTTGTTACCGCATATCCTAAATAGGAAAAAAGATAACGAAATCTTCCTTACCGCAGCACCGCCAGTCGTCCGATCCCAGATCCCTCACCGCCCCACTCCCAATCCCAAGTCATAACCCCCGCTTACCTCTCTTCCACCCCCCACCGACGACGAACAGCTCACGATTCTTCACGGAAAAACACATTCGGGCGTCGGTCTATTCCCGATCAGTCTTTCTCTTCTCTCACTCCCTTCATCGTCCATCTTGAGCCATCATGGTGAGTGTGGACCCTCCCCTTCCGTCCGCCACAGTCCGCACCCGACCCGCCTTGGGTTTCCCGATACGTGTGCTGACTGTCCTTCTCATCTCGTTTTCGCACTCCTAGGGTCAAACGTTGTCTTCACCGAGTCAGTACTTTCTCTTTCTCCAGTATTGTGTCGTCCTCGGGCTCGGTTGGCTCAAATGCGCCGTAAACCCACCTGAATGTGATTGCGTTTGTGCGGATGTGACTTTGCGCCCCTCTCGCACCGCGCACTCGTGTTTTCGTCGTGTTCCCGTCTATCTTTGTCTAGTTCGAGTTGATCGTGTGCTGATAATCGCCTGAACGACTTTCTGAACAGTAACGACCAAGAAGTCCGAGTCTGGAGGAAATGATAGGTTTGCGTTTGGGGTTTCGGAGATGCAAGGGTGGAGAGTCGGTGCGTACTGTGATCCAAATCTGCTCGCCACTGAAGTTTCTGACCTTGATCACCCCTCTCCAATCTTACCCCTCCCCTCGTACCCGTCTGGTCGGATCTCCTTTTGCGTCATAACCTCGACGCATCCCATCATATCACTTTCTTTCCGTTGTGATTCGCGATTTGTGGCGATTTCGTTTCCTACTCCACCGTTCACACCGCCTGCCCTGCCATGCACCGCAATTACGTACAAACCGCCCGGGCACTCGTTTGATCAACTTGGATTGATCAGGTATGGAAGACTCGCACACTGCGGAGCTTCAGCTGGACGAAGATAACCGCACGAAGAACGCCTTCTTCGCTGTCTACGACGGCCATGGTGGTATGTGGTTTCTCGTCATTCGATGCAGGGCGCACCATCTCAATTCGCCGGTGCTTGAATTTTTGAATTCAATAGGAGCGACCGTTGCCAAGTACGCGGGAACCAATGTCTTCAAGCGTCTGGCAGCAGAGCAGACCTATAAGGACGGAAGTTACCAGGAGGGTCTGAAGACGGCGTTTTTGGGGACAGATGAGGATATCTTGAAAAGTGATATCCCAGAGCCTGATAATTTTCATCGTGCTAACGGGCGTATCGCAGATCCGGACTTTGTCAGGGATCCTTCTGGCTGCACAGCTGTTGCCGCCCTCATCACTGAAGATGATCGAATCTTCGTCGTAAGTTGAACCCCTTCATATACCCCAGCCTGGTTGCGTGGCCGTCGCTGATTTACCGCCTTTCCTCCCTCCTGCTTTCATCGGGCGGTTTTTGGTTTGTATTGACAGGCCAACGCCGGCGATTCACGATGTGTCCTCGGTACCAAGGGTGAATCGAAACCGTTGAGTTTCGACCACAAACCCAACAACGAAGGTCGGTCCACCTTATCCTTATCTTATCTGTATGTTTACTAATATATCTCTGATTAGCTGAGATGGCTCGGATCTTCCGTGCCGGTGGTTACGTCGAATATGGGCGCGTTAACGGTATGGCAAGATTCTCACACTAGATGTGAACGGTTTCTAATGGTCGTGTTTGTTAGGCAACCTTGCTTTGGCTCGGGCTTTGGGTGACTTCGAGTACAAGAAGAACACCAATGTCTCGGCTGAGGACCAAATCATTACCGCGAACCCCGAGATAATCGAACACAAGATAACGGAGGACGATGAATTCCTTATCATCGCATGCGATGGTCGGTCACTTGCGGAGTGTTTTTTTTCCGGCGGACTCCTTCTAACTCGTATACAGGCATCTGGGACTGTCTGACATCACAACAGTGTGTCGATGTCGTCCGGCTATTAATCTCGCAAGGGAAGGATCTTTCGGAAATCGCGGAGATTGTCTGTGAACTTTGCCTGGCGCCCGATACCGAATCCGGAGCTGGGATCGGGTGTGACAACATGACAATGCTTGTTGTCGCCCTTTTGAACGGCAAGACCAAAGAGGAATGGAGTACATGGGTAACTGACCGTGTAAAGAACAACGTCGGTCACGCGACACCAGATGCGCTCCCCCAACTCTATTCACAGAGCAGACTGATGGCGTTCAAGGCGAAGAGAGCAGCCGAGGAGGCTCGGGAGAAGGACAGACAGACGCGGTTGGGGGGTGCTGCCGGAACGGCTGGCTTCGGCTCACCTGGCTTTGGTCTCACACGGATCCTGGGAAGCACCGGTGGTATCTCGTTCCACCCAGGCGGGAACGTCCTCTCGGACTCTGGTGCCCTGATGTTTGGCGACGAAGATACCGACTCTGACGACGACAGTGACGATATGGATGGTCCCGGGCCAAAATCGTTCTTCAGCCATACCTTCGGATTCAGAAGAAATTACGATTCAACCCCGGCGGATTCGGCGAACAAGTCGCTCAGGGAACAGTTGGACGGCCTGGACCAAGATCTCGGCGGGAAGGACGGAGACAGTTCGACAAATACCCGGCCAAACGGAAAGGCTGGAGGTAGCAGCATCGTTGAGGTAGATGCCGACCAAGACAGTTTGGCCTCGGAACCACCCACATCCCCACTACCCAAATCCGAGACACCTCCACCACCGAAACCGTTACCAAATGGCGACACGATGGAGCAGAAACCACGTCAGTTTACAAACCCCCCAGGATCAGATGAGGCTGCACCTGCTGTGAAGGCGGAGGGCTTGATGGACACGAGCGAAGATCCTCTTAAGGGTTGAGAGGAGAGTCACTCCTTCCTGTACTCGGCCCAAAGGTCTTGTGCATACGGACAACCACCCGTTATCCTCCCCTCCGTTCCCTCTATCTGCCCCTATGTCTCTCTCCTTGTGTTTGACCCAATCACTCCCATCTACCTGATCTGCGTGTGGGTTTTTTGTTCCCCCTCTTTCTGTCTGCCTTGCCGCTAGTGTCCCCCTTTTATATTTATATGCGTGTACTAGGTCATACTGTCGCTTATATTCACATGTGTGTTCTTCGCTGCATAATCGTCCTACCAGTTTTCCTTGTACTCCTTTCCTTGTCTCTCCGCGTGTTCCTCTCGCTAGCTTGCACGACCTTTCCTTCAGAATTGTCTGTCCTCTGTCTCCCGTTAATCTCATGCCTCTCTTCAACTCTATCGGCTTCGTGTCCCTGCTTTAATTGGCCAGATGGCAGGGAGTCACCCCAACTCTCGGGGGGTTCGACTCGTGTGACGAACGTGTACCTACTATGACGGCTACGTGCCTGCGTGGGTTGCACACAGCCTACAATACTGAACTTGGGATGTCCTGGATCACTATCGCCTCGTTCTCGCACAAGCACAACATTACGACCTTCTTCCCTCCTTCCACACCCAGTGTCAAAGCCCCTACACCAAGGAGTGGGCCTGTCGCAGCATCTCCAACCCGAATCACGGACTGCTTCGCCCATTGAGCCGAGCGTGTGGGCGTAGCTTGGTAGATGTAGATGTTGAACCCCAGTCCCCGTGAGCCACTTTCGAAGGCCAAGACGAGACGATCGGAGATGTGGTGAGTGAATCGAACGTCCTGTTTTGAGGCGAGGACGAACGAGAGAGCGGGGAAGGTTGAGGTGTGCGTCCAAGTGCTGTCGTCCTCCCCGCACAAGATTTTTTGGGGAGTGAGAACGTGTAAGAGACCGTCGATGTCGCTTTTGGTGACGGTGGAGGGGGGGTCGCCAGGTTTGATCGATCCTGGCAAGGGTGTGGAGAGTAGGGTGACGGAGGGCGAACCATCCCTCGGTTCCGTTGCGTTCTGGGTTTGAGGCGCCAACACAGGGATTCTAGTGAGGAATGCCTCCCTCCCAACGGAAGAATCCAGCTCCTCATCGATCTCACCCTTACCCAAACTCGGCACCCCCTGCCCCAGTCCTAACCCACTCCCATCCTCAGAGAGCGTCGAAGTGTATTTCTCCAATGTTTCGCGGATATTATACAACTCGCTCGAGTCGAGGGCCTCCGCAACTTCTGGTTCTGGCTCTCCTGAAGGGGTTTGAGAAGTCGCAAAGACCTGTGACCATCTCGTTCCTTCGTGTTGTTTGTCGAGATGTAGCGTGAGGAGTCCGAAGCTCTTCTCTCCCTCCTTGTCCCACGTCCAGAAGCTCGTGGACGCTTGGATCCCATCCCAAAAGGATTTTGCGATGTATCGAGGGAGGGGAATAGGTGAAGCGTCAGATTGGGAGGATGAACCGGAGATGAGGAGGTTGAGGGCTTTGGGAGTGAAAGCGACCTTTATCGCCGATTTTGGAGTGGTGGATGGAAGCGGGAAGGCAACTGTGATGGAATCGGAGGTTTGCGTCCATGAATATGGAGGAGGTTTTGGGAGAGGTTCCGCATCGAGGTTTTCACCAGCCCGTGGAATTGGAACGATCTCGTCTGGGGTGGGAGTATAAGACTCAGCGGTGGGTTTCTCAGATTCCGTAAATAGAGACCCTCCAAAGACGTGGAATGATGGCGGCGAGTCGTGGAAAGCCGAATAGACGGGGACTTCACGGCCAGTCCGGTGCCACAGAGAATTCAACGTTCGGACCTCGTCGCTTTCCACCGAAGTGAGTGGAACTTCCACACCCCAGAGGTCGAACTCCGGATGCGACTGTCGTCTGGGATCTTCCTGTGGTTTCACCGCATATGAACGAGAAGACAATACGACAGTGGCAGAATCTGAGGAGGTTTGTTGGGCGACATGGATCAGGAACGGGAGAGGTTGTGAAGCCGATTCCGGTCTGAGTTCGTAGGACCCCAGTAGTTTTGTCGATATTGGGTCCTCGGAAAGCAGGAATGCGTATAACATTCCCTGTCCGTCAGCGACCAACAGTGTGTTTTTGTTGGCGAAGGCCGATGTGGGATATTCAGGGCGTTGGGAATCTTGGGCCCCAGAGCTTTGGATGGATAGGGGCAGTTCTGCTATAACCGAGAATGTCGGTTGGAGTGTCGTCTGTTCTACCAACTCAGGACTGGGTGGCTAGAGAGAGCAAGGCTTGCGTTCACTCACTGGATCGATGTTGACCCCTATCACACGATGCTCAACGTCTACGTAGACCCCAAGCGCAGGGTTCGCTCTGACCGTTAGATGATCGTGGGTTATCCTGCTCTGCACCTCCTGGAACGACATTGGCTGCGTTGAACGCGATGCGGACGTGTTTGTCTGGCTCGGTTTGTACTGCAGACCGCACCGACGGGTGAGATCATCCTGAGGCAACGGGTTGAACTTGTAACCCTCGAATTTTGGATTGAGCAACGAGCGATTTGGCTTGAAATTTTGGGAGTGAGATGAAGCGGACATCGATGCGGAAACCAGACGATGGCGGGAAGACGGTGCGGAGAACGTTCGATCACCGATTCACCGGTCGTCATTTCTTGATCCGCGCCTTCCGTTCCTCTCTACAGGTCTCGAAGCTCAAAACCTGGAAACCTGATGGGCGTTTCGAGCCTGAGCTTCCCGAGGAGCGTATGGGCCACGATTGAGTGGAACGTGCAGGCGGGATTCATGACGCCCG
>Ga0307509_10010433_pt1 | contig 11387 bp, 12 predicted proteins | sample 10_EM_MG_FD_202245 | JGI IMG/M metagenome (GOLD analysis project Ga0307509, IMG submission 202245) | Populus trichocarpa ectomycorrhiza microbial communities from riparian zone in the Pacific Northwest, United States - 10_EM | ecosystem: Host-associated > Plants > Roots > Unclassified | place... | reverse complement strand
CGTAGAAGGAGGGAAATTGAGGAGGGTGTTGTGAACGATCTTGTGAATAGTGTGCTTGGAGTCAACAAGGAGAATGTTTGAGAAGGGATGAGTAAGCGGTCAAGGTTGCTTATATGGTTTTAAGGGATAAACGGAGGTTTGGGAGGGATTGTAAGCCAATCGCGCCCTTCATACACGTCCAAATTATTGATTGCGTTGTAGTGGCTGAGTTTGTTGAAGCGGAACGGGAAGCACAACTAGCTGCTATGGACGTGGGTTTCCTCATTCGTTTCAATATCAGCCGTACACTTAAAGCTCATTTTCTAGCCTCAGAATGGTTTGTCTCCAGCTATTCTTTCGTCAGTCGGAGTTGACATTGAAGCGAACCCCGAATTCAACACCCAATACGACCAGCCTCCTGAAGAAGGAGAAGGTGGCGTCGATGATGTCGATCTGACCTTGGTCTCACTCCAGTGCTTGAAGCTGTACCCTACCTTATCTCTACGTTTTTCTGAGTTGAGGGTCGACCTGGAAAGGAATAGAGGTAGAAGGAGGAGCAACTCGAGTACCTCGAGGAAAAAGAGATCATTTCCCATCCAACTTACCGTGAACAAGGCAAGTTGTATTCCTTCAAGATCGTTTATTTTTCACTAATGTCTATTCTTTCAGGAGATCGAGGAAGTTGAGGAGGAAGCCTTCGAACAAGGAGCTCAACAAGATGAAGCCTATCTGGACACGGAATCCCTCTAACATCACTATCGAGAGGAGCATGGCTCATTTTACAAGAGTCCTACTAACGACTGGGCTTGCTGTCAAGCACCTTTCTGTCGAGGATCAACTAGAATTCAAGGCTATTCTCTTCGTCCTCTAAGCGTGCTCCCTTCGACCTCTTCGTCTTCAATTTGCTACCAGTATCAATCTCCGCCTCTGCGCCGTCCTCTCTCCTCGCTGCGTTCAGCGTATCTTTCCTTCTCAATCTCTAACGTGCATTCTCAGACCCTTCTCATGATCTCTTCAACTATTCATCGGGACGCTGGCTGTAAGTCTTATACATGTTGCTCTCTGGCGTATATGTCTAATCCGTAATCTTGCACATTCAGCGTCAACAATGATCTTCGCCTTGCAGAGCGCAAACATGAATTCGACATCGACGAGCTTTGTCAACTTGCGGCGCAGTCTGTTGGTCGGAGTTCTCAAGATATCGACACATTTGTGAAGCTCGCCGAGGGCAGCTTCAACCAGACTTTACAAAATGGCAGTGGCTTTAGTAGACTTGTGACATTTGTAACTACCTTGATGGAAGGTAATGTAAATGGCAGATCATCCAGGCCAGGTCTCCAGCACTATTCCTTCACGCTATGTCTTGAATCTTCTCCATGTAACTTCTCTCTCAATTGTTTTGTTCTCATTGACAAGCCGCAGTGTGAGACGTTCTAAAAAACATTGATCTTACACCGTTGGATCCTATTCTACCAATCTTGAACAGAACCATCTCCATGAACTCCTTTATTGTATTGGCACTGTCCCACTCGATGGCACCATGTCCTCTGGAATGAACAACGGAAATTTGTTCGCAGAAGACTGGACGATATTCTGTGTTCTTCCCGTTCCTTCCTTTCAAGGAGAGTCTCTGGACCATGTTCATCCCATTTCATGGAAGTGCCAGTGAAGGTCCTCGAGTAGTTTGTGTTTTTGTCAGCCTTCCTGACCGTCGCGGAGCCGTCCTTTTCCTCCTTCCTTTTTCTTTTTCTTTTCCTTTACCGTCCCATCTTTCTTCTCCTTTTCTTTCACCGTCCCATCTGTCTTCTTCTTCTTCTCCTCCTTATACCTTTCACCTTCACTCTCGGCCTTCCTCATTTCCTCGGCCATTCCTGCGTCGTCAGACGAGAGGAGCCCTTCAGTTGAGCCCAGCAAGCCATTGTGGCCAAAGATCACATCGAACGGATGGCCCGAAGGGCAATTGATCCAGGCTTGACTTCCGCCTGCTTTTGGCCAGGAGGAGCAAGTAAACCGCCGACGGTGGGTGTCGCGGAACGGGAGAACATGCCGACGGCAGGGGTGGCAGAACGAGCGCGTTCTGGAATTGGCTCGGGCTCTGGGTCAGAGAGTTGGATTATCAGAGTTTGAGTACGAACAGGTGGGATGCGTGAATGACTTTGGACGGTTGGGTGACCAAGAACTTGAAGCAGGGCAGAGTCAAGCGAGTTGACGCGGCCCCGAGATTCTTGACTTGTATTCAATGGTTCTGGTGCGACTTTGAGAGTATGTTCAGGAGCTAAAATGATAAAAGATGAATCAATACGAATTGCAGGGAAACAAAAGGAGATAGACATACATTTACTATTGGTACTTATCTTGTTCTCTTTGCCTTAAGGTTTCGAATCTCCCTGGCCAATGCTCCCCACTTCCTCTCTTCATCGTCCTTGACTTTGAGCATAGCGGGATTTTCCTCCAGTTACTGAGTGAGAAGATTCGATGTGCGTCGGTTTGGGGACGCTTCACCAAGTGCATCCCAGCTCATGCCGTCCAATGCTGCACGAGATTTTTTCTTCTTGACAACCCGACGTCTCGCCTAATCCAACTCCCGCAGAATCGGAGGCAACGCAACGCAACACATCTTTCGTATACCTCTGACCGTCCTGCAACAGTTGGCACTCGGAGATCTCGATTGTCGTACCCTATGTTCACAGACCGAAATTTTCCTGGCCAAATCAAACTATGTAGTCTTGAAGTAGGACATAAATGGCATCAACTGGGAGTTGGAACGTCAATAGGGTACAAAAATGAAGGAGACACAGCGAGTTCTTACCTGGCACCCTATGTCCACACACCGAACCTCAGCGCAATTTTTCTGGCCAAATCAAACTATGTGGTCTTGAAGTACTACGGACCTAAATGGCATCAACTACGAGTTAGGACATCAGTTACGGTGCAAAAATGGAGAAAATACAGCGACTCCTTACCTGACACCCTATGTCCACATACTGAACCTCAGCGCAATTTCGCTTGACCAAATTGAACCATGAAGTCTTGAATTGGGACATAAACGACATCAACTGCGAGTTAGAATGTCAGTTGCAGTGCAAAAATGAAGATACAGTGACTCCTTACCTGACATATCCGAACCTACTATCTATTACCAGTCAGCAAAATAGTCCGATAGGCAAATAAGCTACGACAGGAACGCCGAGTTCACGACAAACCTTGAGAAGTCCAATTCGAGGCAAAAGGGAGAATAATCAACTTGAACGGCTGAAATCGGATGGAATCCTAGCGTATGCGCGAACGAAGAGTGTTAGTGGTCACTTCAGAAAGGTATCACACTTATAACTGATAAACAAAAACTGTATACGTACTTTATGAGTTGGGCTACTGATCTGTTCAAGGAGTGGGTGATGATGCATTGATGAGTGTGATTGAATTTTGAACAATATGCGGCCCTCTGCAAGAGAATAGTTAGCATCTGGTGTAGTTGACACTCGTGGGATGGCAAATATTTTGCACAAATAAACGGGAGAACCAACTTACAGCTAACCTTTGGCTAACCTTGTACGACTTCTTCTTTCAGCTCTTGTCTTTTTCTTCATTTTAGTTCCTTTTGTCTGAGGTCTGTCTCCACTCATCTTCACCGGCTCAACCCTCACCTGCCCTCAGACTCATGGACAAATGGCGCATCGCACTTCTCGGTGACGGTGACGTTGGAAAGACTGCTCTGGCAGTCCAGGTATGAAAAATACTCCTTCCTTCATACCCTGCTGATCCTTTCTGCAGTTCACCTTAAACCACTTTGTTGGTTAGTACACACGCTCTACTCCCTGCTCCTTCTGACATCTCCACTTTGATTTTGTTAGAGGTAATCCTCCAATTCCATTCCTGCTCTCGACTTCATCTTCTACTTATATTCAGACTTATGACCCAACAATAGAAGACGCATATCGGAAGCAGTTGGTGGTGGACAACCGTATGTGTTTTGTCGAGGTTATCGACACTGCAGGGCAGGGTAGGGTAGGATTCCTCGATAGAATTTTTATTGATATCTCATTTCCTTTTGTAGAAGAATATGTGACTCTCCGGGACCAGTGGGTTCGGTGAGTATCAATGACCCGACTTTCTATTGATAATCGGAATGACATGTCTTCTTCCAGCGAAGGTCAAGGATTCATCCTTGTTTATTCCATTGCATCCCGATCCACTTTTGATTGACTGGAAATCTTTAGACAGTCCATGCGGCATGTTAAGCGTGGCGACCCTATCTTTATGCTTGTTGGAAACAAGTCTGACAAAACGTTTGAGAGAGAGGTTTCGAAGGAGGAGGGTGAGGCTCTTGCCCACCAGTTTGGCTGCGAGTTTATTGAGACATCTGCGAAAACTGCACAGAATGTTGAGCGTCTTTTTGTCCACCTTGTCCGCTCTCTGCGTCAGACACGAAATATAGAACCTGGTCCCCCTGTACCAGCAAAAAAGGAAAAGAAGTCTTCTGGATGTATAATTTTCTGAGGAAGGATTGGATCTTTACTAGATATGCATTTTTTGTGATGATACCATTTTCCTGCTCTGCCATCTTTCTCTTCTTTCTACTTGTCTATACACATCGTCTTTGTTTGTCTGGCTCTTATACTTTATTCACATCCTCAGTTGTCATACTTGGAGGTTATCTTCAAGATTGATGTAAATCTACTATTATTAGTTCACGGGTCGAGCGCCCAACCCGGGCAGCAATGAAAGATAGGGGTAACTCTTGAGACGGTCCAGAATCGAGATCAAGGGGGCACTGGGATCGAAATCGCGGACCGGTACCCGGTTAGTCAGTCCAGCCGCAGGTCCCGAAAAAAAATAATTGGACCCCAACCTCAAAACAACATTTACGTGTTTCTATTAACTTTCTAATGCATAAAATGTGTTGAAATACAATATTGTAGTGCAGTCCTTCAGCTGGGCCAGTAAAACATATTATATTTACAATATTAAATACACAAAATTTATGTACTACTTATGACATTACATATATAATGTATGTCACCACTGTTTCTGTAGCAGAATTTATTATTTAACCAACAACATAAAAAGAAAGGAAAAATGGTGCACCTAGTGTGCACCTGTCCATGTTGCATCCCTTCGACCATAGTCGTTGGCCATCATGGTGGTGTTGTGGATGGTAGGTACTAGGCAGTTGCGGACAGCTGCTGAGCGCTGAGGCATCAACGTTCCGAAACTTGTGATGATGTAATATTACCTGATTTGGACGTGTGCCTGATTACGTTAGTAGGTTAGTTCCCCTCTAGAGGCCTTAGGAAAAAAATCGACCCTGGGTACTTTTTTTCGATCCCGGTGCCCCCTTGGTGACAGCTATGGCCGGCTATGGTTCGTATTGCATTAATGCCGCGAATCAAGCATGGCCTAACGGCGGCAATTCGAGATTGTTCACATAGCGGGCATTTTGACCAACTGGTGAAAATTGATACTAATTGTGTCTAAAGCAAGTCTAAAGGGAACGAACATACGGCACTTATAACTAGAACAGCGATTATTTATTGTCGAAAAATGGCGCATTGCTGCTTATGCATTACATAATGCTGCTTATCCTAGTGGCTTATTATCTAGCAGCCGAATAAACTGCTCAGCTCCCCTACAGCGCTCAGTCAAAAAAAAATAGAAACTGAAAAGGCGCATTGCTCCATATAGTTGATGCTCCCAGGCTTAACCGAACGCTAAACATATTCAACCTCTCACGACTTTTTAGACACGTCAACTAGTTGGTGCTCCCAGGCTTAACCGAACACTAAACATATTCAACCTCTCACGACGTTTTAGACACGTCAACGGTTCACGTTGTCGAGCAGCACTGATGGACATCGACGCTGAATCATGGAACTGGCCAGAACCCACTGCGGAAAGCCACCTCGTTGAACCATTCGATATTTCGATGGAAGCCCCGTCGATGACGACGACGACCCATCCTATGCAAGAGGAAACACGACAAGCCGCCATAGTCGGCACGTTCGATGACGGCAATCACGATTTCGACTCGCAACATATACAGACCCGCAGGCTTGACATTTTAAAGAAGGGGTATGAAACTCCAAAGAGGGAAGACTGTGTCCCAAGAATCGGTCATAGGGCCAAAATTGCGTGGAAGGACTCCCAATATGTGGTGCCGTCAACGGACAAGGATATACATTGGAAGGCGGACGGGTTGCACCTTGATTTAATCATCTGCCGTGGTCGAACCGAAGGCATAGCGGTCGTGATTCCCAATGTGGATGATAATCATGCGATGGAATTTAACATGGAGTTGAAATGCAGTCCACGCACGTTTAATGCGAAATTTGCGCATTTGGGCTTTGATCCTGCCGGGGCAATGCACTACATTGGACGGACACACAGGTCTGAGGAGGCGTGGATGGCTTTGATTCCTGAGGACGCGGTTGGCGATCTTCTGGAGTACCAAGAGCCGATCGCTCCTGGGACGTGCAGCGGAAGTACACGTATGTCGGAGCGACATTATCTCGGCTCTTACATATATTTGGCAGGAGAGTTGAGCGCGGTGTGCCATAGAGATATTGTGGTTTGGGACAAGTATCCGGATCTCGATGATAAGAAGGCCGTTTTGGAGGCGACAAATTTAAAGTGAGTGTGGTCTTCCTATTGCAATAATGCCGCCAATCAAGGGTGGTCTAACGGCGGGTTGAAGGCGACCGCCGTTCGAGATTGTTCTACTGGCGGGCATTCTGACCAATTGGTCAAATTTGATACTAATGCATTGTCTCTAAAGGGAACGCACTGTGTCCTTGACGGTGCCGCAACTTATCAAGCTACACGAGCGGATGAAGACTTCCTACCCCGAATGGCTGCGGCATGCGCCAGAATCGTATACGAGGGATGGCTTTTTTACTGATCGGAAACCCGTTGCTGTGACGAGCCGATACGGACAAAACCAGAAAATCGGGGGATCAGAAGCAAACTCGGCACAAGAAGACAGCGTTTGGCAGGAGGTTCGTCGATGGGACGAAATTTCACATGTGACAGTGGCACTAGCGACCCATATCCGGTATGCGAGCTGTTTTCTTTCTGAATGGAGCGCCATATAATAAGGAAATCTCGTCAGGGCAAAGCAAGTCAGTAGCTGGGCCGATCGTACAGACTTTGAGACCATGTTTCCTGACGATCAGGGTGGCGATGTGTATGATAACTTTGAGGAACACTACAGGGAGCCCATTACACGCGAAGAATTACCAAACCTGTCGGCCGAGCGGCGAATATTCGATGGAGCTGGCTATGAGATTCCGAGGCGCAATCCTCGTTTCCTCCCGGATACGGTCCCGTTTGGGGGACTCATCGATTTCTCCAAAATACACGAAATGTTCGCCACCATGGAGGAAAAGGAAAATAATTATATCACACAACAAGCGACGTACGACGTTTACCCTCAAGCTGGTCTGGTCACATGTGGGCATCTGGTGGCAAAAGGCTTGATGTATCCATTTATCCCATTTATGGAAAATCTCAATGAGTCAATACGTCATTCGCCCGTAGAAAACGAGGTGCACGATTATTGGGCGCGAAACGAACTTGAACCAGCAGTGATTGGGATTGGGTGTCAGATGTATAATTCTCTGATGCACAATACGCGCGGCAATTCCACACAGCATCATGGAGTTGTACTAGGAAATGTCACGGCTGCGCTCGCCGGCCAATGGGCGCGAAACACAAATGGTGCAGGAAAAGCGCGAGACTTCGTGCGAACTTGTGACAAAAAACTTCCGCACGAGGAGTATATTCACAAGATCAAAGATCGTTCAGTTTCTCGCGATTTACGGGTGGAAAATGTATTCGGAATTTCGATGGGGGCAATTCATCCCAAAAAAAGAAATGGAAGGTATGCCCATGTCAAATATTTAAAGCGTAAAATCTGACATCTCTCTAAAAGCACTATGCTCAACGAGATCCTGTTACCCCTCGCGAATTTCGTTCTTCATCCGTTACTCTTTGACAGCCTCAAGCAGCACATTGCCTTGTTCAAGCCTGAGGTAAGATTTTCCACACAGAAGTGCGAAACGTTGAATAATGCATGACACAAGGCTTATCCATGGATCTATCCGTGGTCAACAGGGAGCATTACGGACATGATCAAACAAATCTACAAGGCTGAACGCAAACATATTGAAGAGGGAGAAATGGTCAATCCCCTCAATGTCGAGCTCTGTGCTATGCTCGAACGTGCTCTTAATTACATGCACACCGGTAATACCAAAGTGATCGCAACGACGGTTATGAATCCTCTCTGGATTGGCAAGGCGCTAATACAGGATGGGCTACCTTGTGTTGATCCCGGGATCCTCAGAGTTTTTGCGTCATCTTGGGAGCTGTGCGCTGAACACTACCCTTATCATCGTTCCACCGGTATACCGACATCAGCTGCAGGCTGTGTCATACGTTACAACTATGGGGACACGGTTTTTCAAGTAAGTCAATGTTTTATACCGCCAAGGGACTGTGGTCGATATGCGGGATCATAGCGATGTCGTTCTCGAAAGCACCGCCAAAGGGCATTTGAGGATCGGTGGTTATCCACTGAGAGTGGCATGGGGTCTCATGTTTCATTTTTGACCGCCATTCGTTTGAGGATCCTCGGTGGGGTTCGCAATCTTTTGTGTTGTCGATTGGACCTTGATTGGCACTGATCTCACGAGCCCTAGGGCAATGTTGATGACTGCCGCAATTATGTCATTCTGGCGACCCAGACCCGCAATTCACATTGAAATGTCATCGTACTCTCCTCTTACTGACTCTCTTCCACTCATATAGCGCTACCTGGCACATTTGACGATGAGCCTCGCCAAATCGCGTCCTAAACTGACCCTCACGGCAGGACTCAACACTTCAGATTCGGCCGTTAAGATGATCATGTATCAGGCATTGCTCCTCTTTATTGACGATATTCGACAACTCATTCGGAAAAATGTTGAAACTGGCACAAAAGACGTCGTGGATGATCCAGACCAGACCCTTCGTTCTCATGCCCTCGAGCGTCGTGAGGCTCTCAAAAAATGGATCAAGGTCGAAAGTCCATTGGCATGGCGAAATGACACACATGTTTCTGGGAATTATGCCGATTTATCTTTGATTCTTTGTGAGGATCCAAACACTGAACATCCAGCTCTCACATTGAATAAAGGCTCGGTCACATACGATCGGCTCGCTGACAATATTTCTGATTTCATCACAAATCCCGACGGTCGCCGGCCTGCACCTTTGACGAAGGACGGAGGCTTCCAATATGTCCTTCCCATTGCCTACGACATGATTGGCAAATTGGCGCCCCCTGATATCACGAAGTCGGCATTCTGGTCTCGTCATTTGATCGACATGATGAAAAAAATGGATATTGTTCTCATTCCTTGGCATAAGGAAACCCGGAATGCTTACGCCACGGATCTCGGGATCTGGACCGCGCTGCGTCCAACGAAAGGCCTTCCATCTTACAAAATGACCACATTCCGGGACCGAATCCAAGAAGATGCCGAACAAACTGCTCGACAGGATCCCTCTGCGCCATGGGACCTTCCGGACCAACTTTGCGAAGTGAAAGAATTGTGGAAGAAGGTGGTTTTGCCATCCTGTTGGGACATTCAGCACGCAACATTGTGCAGTACAAATGTTGATTCGAAATACGTCACCGAAACATATCAATATGTGAAAGATCACTATGACGGGAAAAAGTGGCCTCATCATTTGGCACTTATCGTCGCCATATGCTTTTCCCGCGTTGTTCCATATATCTGTCTCGACAATACTGCCAATATTATGTCCACGGATTCAGCCAGCGTAACTGAATGGATCCGTGGCCTGGAATGGGTCCGTACTCAATCTGCTTCGCATAAGGGCACTGTCGCTCCTCTGCCATTTATCGTCATGATGTCCACCGCCCTCATTGGATTTTGGGACTCACATAGCCCCTTGGCAAAACAGCTTCGGGCGAAAAATGGTGTTCTTGGTAAGCCATGGTCAGAGAAACATGGTGCGTGGATACAGTATTCCTTTGATGGGTTACATTTCAATACATCCATCTTCGTTGCAGGTCCTAAGCAGATTCATGCACTGAATTTCATTCGCATGGGATTGGCGATTGCGACAACGGCAGGTGTCCGCAAAAATGCCAAATTCAAGTCGAACTGGGTCTTCAAGTCGGATCAAGACTTGAAATTACTCTATTCAAAATTGATGAACTGGCTCACCACCAATACATTTGGAGAATATCTGGCTATTCATTGTTTGTTTGGGGAGAACATCGCGCGTAAGCTATCAGAACAGGACCAGTTCACTGCCCCCGTCATTTAAATACCATTAGTTCCTTGTTGTCTCCTTTTATCTTTTGAACAACACCATTTTTATCTAGATCAACATTTATATTATCACATGGTCGCTGTATCGAACTTTATATCCTGCTCTGCGAATCGAACCATATCTCTTTCCATTTATATCTCTTTGTCTTTATTGCGTGCCACCCGCCGTTCAGTGACCAATGATCAGCGGTCAATCGGTGTCCTTTCCCAGTTTTGACCTGGCTGTTTATTAGGGGCACCGTTATCCTACAATGACCTGTTAACTAGAAATTCACCGAGTCCGAACTGAGACCCAACCGATATTACCGCATTTATTCACTAAGCGAGGCCAACTGTGACCACAGTCCTGTTAGCGGTTACTGCCAGAACTCCGCCGTTCACCAATTGTTGAACAGAGGCATTTCAAGTGAACTTAGTTCCGCAGATTTACCGGGTATGTGTCCAAATGCGGAAATTCCGCGCGTGACTGTAAATCTAAACTCGGCAGCCCGGCACTCCACTAACTCCGCGTAGTAGTCACGTGACTCCACCGGGTGGGGACGTGTCGGGTGCCTCCCGCTCGCGCGCCTTTCCAGGCGCGCCTGCACCATTCGTGTCGCAATTTCCGTGTCCCCATTGTATATTACCATGTAGATAGTTTTGAATACATTAACTCTACATTACTTGGAGGTGCTGTGGGCTCCTGAACCCAGGAACCTGCAGTTCACTAGGGAAAAGGTTGAAAAGTGGCAGTTAAGTGTCAGTTTGGCGTGTTAAGTTAGCGTTAAGTACTTAACTCTCTTGATTTACGGTAAATCTACTAGATTTACGTAGATTTATGGAGCTGAGCCGGTTCGAATTGCACTCGATTTACACGACCTGTCAATTCCCGACACCCAGTGATTGACACCCCATCAGAGCTTCGCGTGGCTGGCAGCCGCGCGGTGTCTTCTATTCTATCCCTCGTCCCTAGAGTGCAAGCTTTGGTTTTTAGAGTAACCAACCGCTTGTATTCCTCACCATTGGGTTCTCATGCCCATATTTCGGGTTTTTACATAGTTTAATGCATTTTAAATACTACAGAGA
>Ga0307509_10010432_pt1 | contig 11388 bp, 10 predicted proteins | sample 10_EM_MG_FD_202245 | JGI IMG/M metagenome (GOLD analysis project Ga0307509, IMG submission 202245) | Populus trichocarpa ectomycorrhiza microbial communities from riparian zone in the Pacific Northwest, United States - 10_EM | ecosystem: Host-associated > Plants > Roots > Unclassified | place... | reverse complement strand
CCCACACGGCTTCGATCCGCGAAGCGGACCCCGCCCTGTCGAAGGGATCAACCCAAGCAGCCGCACGCTACCAACGGCCCAAAAAACTCAGTCTTCCGCTGGCACCCAGCGCTCGTTCACCAGCAACTCGTGCGGCCTGAACTGGGCTTTGTAAGACATCTTGTTGCTCTCGCCGATCCAGTAGCCGAGGTACACGTGCTTGAGCTTGAGCAAGCGGGTCTGCTCGATCTGCCACATCACGTTGTAGGTGCCGTAACTTGTGCGGTCTTCGGGTTCGTAGAAGGTGTAAACGGCAGACAGCCCGTCGTTCAGGATGTCGAGGATGGACACCATCTTCAGCGCGCCCAGCCCGTCGGCCGACGGTTCGCGAAACTCCACCAGCCGCGAGTTGACGCGGCTTTGCAGCAGGAACTGGGTGTACTGGTCGACGCTGTCGTTGTCCATGCCGCCGCCGCTGTGGCGGCCGGCCTGGTAGCGCAGGTAGAGCTGGTAGTGCTCGGGCACGAAGCACAGGCGCAGCACGCGCGCCTGCAGGTTGCCGTGCTGCTTCCAGGCGCGGCGCTGGCTGCGGGTGGACTCGAAGCTCTTGACCGGGATGCGCAGTGGCACGCAGGCGCGGCAGCCGTCGCAGAACGGCCGGTAGGTGAACATGCCGCTGCGCCGGAAGCCGTTGGCGACGAGGCCCGAGTACGCGTCGGCGTGGATCAGGTGGCTGGGCGTGGCCACCTGCGAACGCGCCATGCGGCCCGCGATGTAGCTGCACGGGTAAGGCGCGGTGGCGTAGAACTGGATCGATGAGAGCGGGAGCTCTTTCGGGTGGGTCACGGGCCAGGTTCCTGGAGGGGCGCGCGCTTGGGTTCGGAACCCTCGGTTTCCAGCTGCGCCCAGATGGCGGGATGATAGGTCCAATCGTCGATAGACCGCTCCCTGATACGTGGGGTGATGGCCTGCTCGAATTCGATCCGCGGGATCTCTCGCGCGCCCAGCGACGCCAGGTGGCCGGTGCGTTGCTGGCAGTCGATCAGGCCGATGCCGTGGGTGCGGCAAAAGCACACCAGCGCGGCCATCGCGATCTTCGAGGCGTCGGTGCGGTGCGAGAACATCGACTCGCCGAAAAACATGTGGCCGAGGTTGATGCCGTAGAGCCCGCCGACCAGGCTACCGTCGACCCAGGTCTCGAAGCTGTGCACCGCGCCGAGTGCGTGCCATTGGCAATAGGCGTCGATCATCTCCGGCACGATCCAGGTGCCGGCCTGGCCTTCGCGCGGCGTGCTCGCGCAGGCGGTGATCACGCGGCGAAACGCGCTGTCGATGCGGATCTCGCAGCGCTTGTCCCACGCGAAGTGGCGGATGGTCTTGCGCAGCGAGCGCGACAGCTTGAACTCGTCGACGAACAGCACCATGCGCGGGTCGGGCGACCACCACAGAATCGGCTGGCCTTCGCTGTACCAGGGGAACACGCCTTTGCTGTACGCCTCTTGCAGGCGCTGCGGCGTGAGTTCGCCACCGGCGGCCAGCAGGCCGGGAGCATCAGACCCGACGGGGAGGGCGAGCCGCGTGTCGGGCAGCGGGTCGAGCGGGTGGCGCAGCCAGGGGATCATGCAGAGCGTGTAGCACTTGAATGCGCAGGCGCGACGGGCTTCTTCTGCGTGAGCGTCACGCCGTGGCGCACCGACACGATCTCGGCCAGGATCGACACCGCGATCTCCGCCGGCGTGCGCCCGCCCAGGTCGAGCCCGATGGGGCCGTGCAGGCGGCCGATTTCGTCGGCCGACAGGTCGAACAGCGCCAGCCGCTCCTTGCGTTTGGCGGTGTTGCTGCGCGAGCCCAGCGCGCCCACGTAGAAGGCCGGCGACTTCAGCGCTTCGAGCAGTGCCATGTCGTCGAGCTTGGGGTCGTGGGTCACGGCCACCACGGCGCTGTGCGGGTCGAGTTGCAGCTCGAGCACCAGGTCGTCGGGCATGCTGCGGCTGAAGCGGGTGCCGGGCACGTCCCAGGTGAGGTGGTATTCCTCGCGCGGGTCGCAGCAGATCACCTCGAAGTCGAGCGCGAGCGCCATCTGGGCCAGCACGCGCGACAACTGCCCCGCGCCGATGACCAGCATGCGCCAGCGCGGCCCGAAGAGTGCGCGCATCACCTGGCCGTCGAAGCTGAATTCATCGCCGCGCGCGGCGGCATCCACCGTCACACGGCCGCTGCGCAGGTCGAGCCGCCGCGCCACCAGCTCGTGGCGCTGCGTTCGAGCGAGCACCTCGTCGATCCAGGCGGTGTCGCGCAATGGTTCTTGCACCAGGCGCAGGTTGCCGCCGCAGGGCAGGCCGAAGCGGGCGGCTTCTTCCTTGGTGACGCCGTAGGTCACGAGCGATGGCTGCTCCACGCTCTCGCCGCCGCGCACGCGTTCGATCAGGTCGTCTTCGACGCAGCCGCCGGACACCGAGCCCACCACCAGGCCATCGCCCCGCATCGCCAGCAAGGCGCCTGGCGGGCGCGGGGCCGAACCCCAGGTTTCGATGACGGTGACCAGGCGCACAGCGTGCCCTTCGGCATGCCATCGGCGCGCCTGGGTCAGAACTTGAAGGTCGAGGCTGTCCATCGAAAAGGTCCTCAGGGGAGCGGGTTGCAGCCATCGTAGCGCGGGGCCCCCGAGGGTGCAGGGCCAAGCCTTTCCAGCCCAGGCGCGCCGAAGGCCGGCTACCGGGGCGTGATCGGGTGGGTGCGGCGCCCCGTCCAGCGGGCGATGGTGGACGACAGCTGCATGCTGCTCACCGGTTTGGTCAAAACATCGTCCATGCCCGATTCGATGCAGCGCTGAAGATCGCTCGCCACCGAGTCGGCGGTCAGCGCCACGATGACCGTGTGGCCGCCGCGCTGCTGCTCTTCGCGGCGGATGCGGCGGGTGGCTTCATGGCCGTCCATCACCGGCATGTGGCAGTCCATGAACACGATGTCGTAGTGCTTGCCGGTGGTGGCGTTGCAGGCTGCGTTGCCGTCGTGCACATGGTCGACGTCGCAGCCGAGCAGGCGAAGCATTTCTCCGATCACGGTCCGGTTGACGAGGTCGTCTTCCGCGAGCAGCACCGCCACCGAGACCAACGTTTCGCTCACGTCGACCCGCGGCTTCTCGATCGGTGCTTCCACGCCGGCCGCCTTCTGCAGCTCCAGCTCGATCCAGAAATGCGAGCCCACGTTGACCTTGCTTTCCACCTGCACCTGGCCGCCCATCAGGTCGGCCAGCTGTTTCACGATGGTCAGCCCCAGGCCGCTGCCGCCGTGGCGCCGCGTGGTCGACCCGTCGGCCTGGGTGAACGCGTCGAAGATCGAGCTGAGCTTGTCGGCCGGGATGCCGATTCCCGTGTCGAGCACCGAGAAGCGCAGGCGCAGCGATAGGGGCGTCTCGGCGAGCACGGCCACCTGCAGATCGACGGTGCCCCGTTCGGTGAACTTCACCGCGTTGTGCAGCAGGTTCACGAGCATCTGGCGCAGCCGCAAGGGATCGGCCAGCACCCTGGGCGGTAATTGCGCGGCCACCTGGCTCGTCAGCCGGACCGGTTTGTCGCGCATCGTCATCGCGACCAGGTCAAGCGCGTCGGCGGCGAGTGCGCGCAAATCCACGCTCGCCACGTTCAAGGCCAGCTTGCCGGCCTCGATGCGCGACAGGTCGAGCACGTCGTCGATCAACCCGAGCAGCGCCGTGGCCGAGCGGTGCGCGATCTGCACGTAGCGCTGCTGGGCGGCGGAGAGGGGCGTCGCCATCAGCAACTCCGCTGCACCGAGGATGCCGTTCATCGGCGTGCGGATCTCATGGCTGGTGACGGCGAGGAACTGCGACTTCGCCAGGTTGGCCTGCTCGGCGTGCTGGCGCGCGTGCTCCAGCTCGGTGGCCTGTGCCTCGAGCGCATCGGCCTTCTGGTTCAGGCTTTCGACGAGTGCGCGCGCCGTGCGCACGGCCTGCCGCGTGCGGTTGCGCAGCCGCTCCGTCGCCAGCCCGGTGATGGTCAGGTAGATGCCGAGCAGGTACATGGTCACGGCGATACCCAGGCGGTCGGGCCAGAACGCCAGCGCCGGTTGCTGGAATGACACCCAGACCGAATACCCCAGGTAGGCCGCGGTCACCACATGGCAGAAGTACAGCGCACGCCGAAAGCCATCGCCCACCTGGTCGACCACACGCACGAGCAGAAAGTAGGCGAAGAACAGCTGGCTCCGCTCCAGGTGATGCAGGTTGACCAGCCAGACAAGAACGTCCAGGTGGAAGAGCAGCAGGCTCAGGTCGACCCGGCCGCTGCGCCCGTGGCCGAACCGCAGCACGGCGTAGGCCGCGGCGGCATACGCCAGGTTCGTTGCGACGAGCCAGAGGAGTTCGGGGTGAGGGAACGAATCTGCGCTGCCGCGCCGCCAGTCTTGCAGTGCGGCGATCACGCACAGGATCACGAACCCGACCGCCCGCATCGCAGGGATCTGGATCGTCTTCAACCGGCGGACGGCGGCGGCCCGGCGTTGCGCGAGCACCGCCTCGTCGAGCGTGAAGCTGGCGTCGAGCTCGGGTGGCGTGGTGCTTCGATTCACACAGACCCCTCGCGTCGCGTGTCGATTGCCGAGCATCATGTGCCGATCGGGCGGCGCGGGCAATCCCGAAGTTGACCTACAAGGCTGCCACATCGCCTTCCCGTTTGGGGCGTGCGACGGCACTTGTAAACACCCACGTCGACCGCAAATCCAGCCCTTGCCGGGGCTCCCTGAGGTGTAAGAAAAGCGCGGCCAGGGTCGACAGCCACGGGGCACGCAGCCAATGCCGCGACGAAGGTCTCCGGCCCGCGCGTGAACCCGGCGGTGCCGGCCGCGGTCATACTCCAAACCCGCCCTTTTCCAACGCCTTTCCAGAAGGGATCGACATGCCCAAGTACCAGAAGACACCCGAGGCCGTGGCCGCCTTGTCGCCCGAGCAGTACCGCGTTACGCAGCAGAGCGCGACCGAGCGCCCTGGCACTGGTGAGTACCTTGAGAACGATGAGCCCGGCATCTACGTCGACATCGTCTCGGGCGAGCCGCTGTTCGCTTCGGCCGACAAGTTCGAGTCGGGTTGTGGCTGGCCGAGCTTCACCAAGCCCATAGCGCCGACACACATCAACGAACTGACCGACACCGCGCACGGCATGGTCCGCACCGAAGTGCGTTCGACGCATGGCGACAGCCATCTCGGCCATGTGTTCAACGACGGCCCGCGCGAGCGTGGCGGCTTGCGGTATTGCATCAACTCGGCCTCGCTGCGTTTCATCCACCGCGATGACATGCAAGCGCAAGGCTATGGCGCCTACATCGACCAAGTAGAGGAAGTGAAATGAGTACGACCGAACGCGCAGTGCTGGCAGGCGGCTGCTTCTGGGGCATGCAAGACCTGATCCGCAAATACGACGGCGTGGTCTCCACGCGCGTGGGCTATTCGGGCGGCGACGTGCCGAATGCCACCTACCGCAACCACGGCACGCATGCCGAAGCCATCGAGATCGTCTTCGACCCGGCGCGCATCAGCTTTCGGCGCTTGCTTGAGTTCTTCTTCCAGATCCACGACCCGACCACCAAGAACCGGCAGGGCAACGACATGGGGTTGAGCTACCGCTCGGCCATTTTCTACACGAGCGAAGAGCAGAAGCGCGTGGCGCAAGACACCATCGCCGACGTCGACGCCTCGGATTTGTGGCCGGGCAAGGTGGTCACCGAGCTGGCGCCTGCCGGCTCGTTCTGGCAAGCCGAGCCTGAGCACCAAGACTACCTGGAGCGCATTCCGAACGGCTACACCTGCCACTTCATCCGGCCGAACTGGAAGCTGCCCGTTCGGGCCTGAGCTTGCCGCTCAAGCTGCTCATCGTCGTCGTTGTGGCGGCCGCCGTTTCTTCGGCGCCCGCCACGGCATCCGATGCATTGGTCGTCGACCTGGAGCAGCGTGTGTCCGCGCAAGGCGTCGACAAGGTCAACGAGTACCTGATCGGGTCGTTCGCCATGGTGACGCTCAACGACAGCACCGCCCGTTGCGAACTCCCTGCGGTCAGCCTCTCCATTCAGCTGGCACGAGGCAGCCGATCGAAAGCAGTCGATGCGCACCGTGAAGCACTGCGTGCCGCAGCAGGCAGTTGCACCGGCTTCGTGCTCGCGCTGCTCTCGCCGAAAGAAGTGCCGACCTTCTGCGCGTCTGTCTCAAGCTGGACGGTCACCCAGATGGCGAGGGAGCTGCGCCGGCGCATCAGGAGCATCGAGGCCGACGAGCTGCTGCGCTCCACGCAGCGCGGCAAGGCGTGCCGGGCGGCTTATCTCTACGAGTTGAACAACACCCGCGTTGGCCTGAGGGTCGGGCCTGCGAACTCGGCTGCTGCATCGAGATAGAAGCAATCGTGCAGGCTCTGTGGCTATCGATGGGATAGAAGGTTTTCTGTCGCACCATGGCAGCCCTTGCAAGAGAATTTGTCGTTCCTGATCACGTTCTCCCACCAAGAAGGAGTTGCCAAATGAGTAGCGAAAAATCCGAAGCGAAGTGCCCGTTCAATCACGGTGCAGGCGGTGGTACGACCAACCGCGACTGGTGGCCCAAGCAGCTGCGTGTGGACCTGCTGCATCAGCATTCATCCAAGTCCGACCCGATGGGCACGGGCTTCGACTACGCCACGGCGTTCAAGAGCCTCGATCTCGCCGCGGTGAAAAAAGACCTTGCTGCGTTGATGACCGACTCGCAAGACTGGTGGCCGGCCGACTTCGGGCACTACGGCCCGCTGTTCATCCGCATGGCGTGGCACAGCGCCGGCACCTACCGCATCGGCGATGGCCGCGGCGGCGCGGGCCGCGGGCAGCAGCGCTTCTCTCCGTTGAACAGCTGGCCCGACAACGTGAGCCTCGACAAGGCCCGCCGCCTGCTGTGGCCCATCAAGCAGAAGTACGGCAACAAGATTTCGTGGGCCGACCTGATGATCCTCACCGGCAACGTCGCGCTGGAGACCATGGGCTTCAAGACCTTCGGCTTCGCAGGCGGGCGGCCTGACGTGTGGGAGCCCGACCAAGACGTGTACTGGGGCCGCGAGACCACCTGGCTCGGCGGCGACCTGCGCTACGCCCACGGTTCAGAAGGCGTCGAGAAGCAAGGCGCCGTGCTCGTGTCGGACGACAAGGCCGACGGTGACGAGCACACGCGCAATCTCGAGAACCCGCTGGCCGCCGTGCAGATGGGCCTCATCTACGTGAACCCCGAAGGCCCCGACGGCAACCCCGACCCGCTCGCCGCGGCGCGCGACATTCGCGACACCTTCGGCCGCATGGCCATGGACGACGAAGAGACCGTCGCGCTGATCGCCGGTGGCCACAGCTTCGGCAAGACCCACGGTGCGGCCGCAGCGTCGCACGTTGCAGAAGAGCCCGAGGCAGCCGGCATCGAGGCCCAGGGCTTCGGCTGGAAGAACGCCTTTGCCACCGGCAAGGGCGGCGACACCATCACCAGCGGCCTGGAAGTCACCTGGACCACCACGCCCACGAAGTGGAGCAACAACTTCTTCGAGAACCTGTTCGGCTATGAATGGGAGCTGACCAAGAGCCCCGCAGGCGCGCACCAGTGGGTGGCCAAGGGCGGCGCCGGTGCCGGCACCATTCCGCATGCGCACGACGCTTCCAAGCGCCTCGCGCCGACCATGCTGACCACCGACCTCTCGCTTCGGCTCGACCCTGCCTACGAGAAGATCTCCCGGCGTTTTCTGGCCAACCCCGACCAGTTCGCCGATGCCTTCGCACGGGCCTGGTTCAAGCTCACCCACCGCGACATGGGGCCGCGTGCCCGCTACCTCGGCCCCGAGGTGCCGGCCGAAGAACTCATCTGGCAGGACCCCATCCCCGCGGTCGACCACACGCTGGTCGATGCGCAAGATGTCGCGTCGCTCAAGAAGGCGGTGCTGGCCTCCGGCTTGACGGTGGCGCAACTGGTGTCCACCGCCTGGGCATCGGCCTCCACCTTCCGCGGCTCCGACAAGCGGGGCGGTGCCAACGGCGCGCGCATCCGCCTCGCGCCGCAGAACGGCTGGGCCGTCAACCAGCCCGAGCAGCTGGCCAAGGTGCTGAAGGTGCTGGAAGGAATCCGCAGCGAGTTCAACGCGGCGCAAAAGGGCGGCAAGAAGGTCTCGCTCGCCGACCTCATCGTGCTGGTGGGTGCTGCCGGTGTGGAGAAAGCCGCGGCAGATGCGGGGCATGAGGCCAAGGTGCCTTTCTCGCCGGGGCGCACGGACGCTTCTCAAGCGCAGACCGAAGTGGCCTCCTTCGCTCCGCTGGAGCCGATCGCCGACGGCTTTCGCAACTACCAGAAGTCGCGCTACGCCGTGCCGGCCGAGGCGCTGCTGATCGACAAGGCGCAACTGCTCACGCTCACGGCGCCGGAGATGGCCGTGCTCGTCGCTGGCCTGCGCGTGTTGGGCGCCAATGCCGGCCAGACCCCGCACGGCGTCTTCACCAAGAAGCCGGGCACGCTGAGCAACGACTTCTTCGTCAACCTGCTCGACATGCGCACGGAGTGGAAGCCCACCTCGGGCGCCCACGAGCAGTTCGAAGGGCGCGACCGCACGACCGGCGCGCTGAAGTGGACGGCCACGCGCGTCGACCTGGTCTTCGGTTCCAACGCGCAACTGCGCGCCATCGCCGAGGTGTACGCCAGCGCAGACGCGCAGAAGAAGTTCGTCGAAGACTTCGTGGCCGCGTGGGCCAAGGTGATGGAACTCGATCGCTTCGACCTTGCTTGAGTGAGAGGTAGGGAGGCTTTCGAGTCTCGCTACCGTTCGGCCGGGCCTGATTCCTGTTCGGGCTGTACTTCCGTTCGGACTGAGCCTGCATTTACGTTCGGGCTGAGCCTGCATATCCGTTCGGGCTGAGCCTGCATATCCGTTCGGACTGAGCTCGTATTTCCGTTCGCCCTGAGCCCGTCGAAGGGGCAGGGTGAACGGAGTCAAAGACGGCCCCGTTGAATTTCGAGCGGGTACAACGCCCCCACCCCCCGTTCGCCCTGAGCAGGGACTGAGCCTGTATTCCCGATCGCCCTGAGCTTGTCGAAGGGAGGCCCACCCGTCGAAGGGCTGGTGAGCGAAGTCACGTTGCGAGCAAGGCTTCGACAGGTCCTGTCCTGAGCCCACGCAGCAAGGCTTGCCGGTCGGCCCACTCATCAAGATGAGTACGATGCCCTCACGCGACCAGATGGCGTAGTCGACGCCCGTCCGGCAACGGTCGCGATGACCAACAGCAAGCGGGCACTCTTCATGAAGGCAATTCTCTGGGGTGCTCATACCGCTGCTCTCGCAGCTGATCGTTGGCGACGCTTCACCCAAAGGCCAATCCTTGATGGCCACCCGAATCTGCACGCACTCGCCGCACTCCGCGTCATCACCTTCCTGCTCGCACTCACCGCCGCGCTGGCTTCGCACGCCACCGAGCCACTCGCAGAAAGCCCCGGCTGGTACCGCGCGCAGATCGGCCGCATCACCGTCACCGCGCTGTGGGACGGCACGCTTGAGATGCCCGTCAATGAGGTGTTCAAGAAGCCCGGCCCCGCGCAGCTGAAGGCGCTGCTCGCGCGGCACTACCTCACGCCCGCGATGCCGATGTCGGTGAACGCCTTCGTCATCGACACCGGCCAGCGCAGCTGGTGTTCGATGCGATGCCGGCTCAGTCGAAGGCGAATCGCGAGAGGATCTTTCGAGAGGCTGTGCGCGAAGGGGCGTGGGTCGCCGCGGCGCATGTGGGGTTTCCGGGGGTTGGGAAGTTGCGCGCTGATGGTGGCGGCTACACGTGGGTACCGATGGCGCTCGTGCGTGGACGCTGATCGCTTGTCTGTGCTCGCATCTGTGCTGTTAACTGAAGGGTTCTACGAGCGGCTGCGGGGGGAGTTCCTGCGGCCGACTCACCACTTCGGCATGAAGGCGCACATCGGCGTCGATGCCGACCCGGGGCTGGTGCACAGCCTTCACCTAGTATGATTTTCGCTCCGGCATCAGGCCAAAACTCATTTTTTCGGTCGACCCAACAGACCCATGCCGCGACTGCTCATCGCCGACGATCACCCCTTGATCCAAGATGGGCTACGCATGCTCTTGGGGCAACTGCCTCTGAGCGAAGCTCTGCATGTGGATGCTGCCCTGGACGGCCCCACCCTCTGGCAGGCCTGCACCCAAAACACCTTTGATCTGGTGCTGCTCGATCTGCACATGCCGGGCTTTGCCGAGCTCGGCGGCCTGAGCGCTTACCTGGAACAACACGCCCCGCGCCAACCCACAGCCCTGTTCAGCGGCCACATCACCGAAACCGTGTGGCACCAATTTCGCGAAGGCGGCGGGCGCGGCGTGCTGCACAAGTCCACGCCCGGGCCCGTGCTCATAGGCGCCTTGCAATTGCTGCTCGCCGGCGAGCGCTACTTCCCCACGCTCCCTGTCACCGCCTCTGGCCCTCAACCCCCCGACACCCACGGCAAGCTCACGCCCCGTCAACGCGAGATTTATCAACTCATCTTGCAAGGTGCCAGCAACAAAGTCATCGCACGCCAACTCAACCTCAGCCTGGGCACGGTCAAAAACCACGTGCACGATATTTTCGAAACATTGGGTGTGGCAAGTCGATACCAGGTATTGAGCCAAGGGTTGAAAAATGGCTGATCGCGAATTGGCCGAACCCGATGAGCTGCCCCGTGACTGGCCCATGACCCTGCTCAACATCATGGGCGTGTTGGTGCTCGCAAGCTTTTTCATTTTTACTCTGCCGTGGTGGCGGCCCATTGCGTGGTTTGCAATCTATACCGCCGCACTGATCGGGCGACAGATCTATCTCCAACACACGCAAGCCCAAAGCGTGGCCAAGCACAGGCATGCACTGCGCCTGACGCATTGGATCTGCACGGCCTGCGCGGGTAGCGCCGCCTATTGGTTGTTTGCCCCCGACAACCCCCTCATGCATGTCTTGCTGGCCCTGGCCCTCATCTCGCTTGCCAGTTTCGCCATGCTCGAAGCTGTCGGTGACCCAATGCGCACAGCCGTCTCTCTGTGTCTCATACTCATCCCAACCTCTATCCGATTCCTGATGCAAGACGCTCCCACCACCATCATGATGGGAGTCGGAGGCATCATGACGACACCGGCCATGTGGCTGCTATGGAAACGCCAGCAAGCAATCTGGCGCGAGCAATACGTGCTGCGCCAACGCGCCGAGCTCGCTGCCCAAGCCCTGGCCGAGGCCACGCTGGCGCGGGCTCGCTTCTTCGCCGCCGCCAACCATGACTTGCGCCAACCCGTGCACGCCCTGGGTCTGTACCTGGGCACGCTCGAAACCCAGGCCCTGGATACCTCGGGCCGCTCGGCCATCGACGGCATGCGCCGCGCCTGGAAC
>Ga0307509_10010431_pt1 | contig 11388 bp, 9 predicted proteins | sample 10_EM_MG_FD_202245 | JGI IMG/M metagenome (GOLD analysis project Ga0307509, IMG submission 202245) | Populus trichocarpa ectomycorrhiza microbial communities from riparian zone in the Pacific Northwest, United States - 10_EM | ecosystem: Host-associated > Plants > Roots > Unclassified | place... | reverse complement strand
CGTGCTACACTTTAGGATCACATGATCTGGCAATTGCCGCAACAAAATCGCGGAATTTGCACGCCCAAAAGTTGTATCATATCATGCTGGACTCTGATCACATAATCCGGCAATGGCCGCAACAAAAACGCCAAGAGAACTCGGAACTTTAGGATCACATGACTCTGGCCATTCCTGCAACAAAATCGCGGAATTTTCACACGGGGGGGCCCCAAATTTCCCTATGAAACAATCGGCTTTAATACCTCGTTTCTCGGAACGACGGTGAAGAAGAGTTTCCCGTCGGTGGTGGGTGGCATTGAAAATGCCGCGCGCGCGCAGGTGTGTCCGGTCGCGTCGCGTTCGAACGCAGGATGTGCACGAGGTGGTGCGTTGGGGGTGTCTTTACCTGAGTGATAGACAATCAGATTGAAAAAGAAACCTGTAAATGTACCGAAACTGATGACGTTGTGGTACCGTGAGCAGCAGTTTGCCGCGCACCATGCCCGTGTCGTTCCCGATCCACCAGACGAGCCGTTGCGGGCGGCGCTCCACCTCACGGACCTCGTTCATCGCTGAGTACCGAGTCCCAGGGGGTGGCCCTTGGTTTACAGCGCGCGCGGTACTAGCACGTACTGTACCGCAGACAGGACATTCAATGGACTGACCGTGAGTCCGCGACATTTTACCATACCACCCTTCTTTTGCATCTGTTAGATACCCTCGTTCTCTCGTACGCGCCCCGTTCTTTTATATACAGTGCAGTAGACACTTCGTCTTGTCCCCTCAGTTCCGCGTCTGATGCCGCACGCGTTCTGAGGCTCTCGTGTGCCCGGAACTCATTTCCTACGATTAGTTGCTACAACAACCGCATATATAGTAGGAAACACCAACACGCAGCTCAGCTGCCAGAGCGTAGTTGATCACTGCACCAATCCTGGCAGCTTATCCGCGCTCGCAGAAATTAAGGTGCAACAGCATGACAATCGCGCGATGTTCAAAATGCGAGGGTGGCTGAAACAGCGGTGTGGTACCGTACTAGTAGACATCGAATGAAGTAGAAGGGATTATATACAGGTCTTTAGGCTCCGACACCCGAGCAGAGAGAAGGATAATTGACGGTTTGAACCCGCATTAGGCTGCATAGTGACCAGGCATATCCGAGTCAGAAGCTATGTCCTTTCTAACCCACTTATCTCCATCACGAACCCATTCCCAGTCTTGTTGTTGTGATTTGATTGGTATCGAATGCGATGAACTGCGGCCAATGAGACTCAGGCTTAACCATGCTTGTGTCCTATCGACGGACAGTGTATGCCCGTCCCATTGTGCAGTGGCCAAGAAGATGCCTAGGCTGCAGATAATGATAGTAGTCGTCAACTTGAAAGCCAGTTTCTGTCAATAACACTCGCATCAGTTCCTGCGTGGGAAGAACTAAGTTGCCTTCATCTTACGTGCCAGTGTGTGCCTAGATATGGCCTAACTCCTCCTGCTGCCGTCTGAGGCCTCGGTTCTGCACGCTTTTTCTGACTATTCTCTTGGATCCAATACCGAATCACCGATTCCATGCCCCTCTCAGACACTCCAGTCAAGATTTGGCGAGCATCGCCGCCGTAGGAATATGCCTGAGCAATGTACATGAGGGATAAACACCTCACGTGTACATTTCTACGTGACATGACGTACCACAGCTTGCACAATGTCTCCTGCTGTTTAAACAGTTCCCGTCTCAGCCTGAGTCTTGGCACAAAAAGAAATGGAGTTACTCACGGTCGTGTTGGAGCCTTTCTAGCAGGGACCAATCCTTCACAGTGGTGATACGAGCACATCCATAGGATGTGCCAGACAACACTCCCGCATTGCCATGAATAAAGGTCAGAGGATGGATGACGTTTTCATGGATCGGGTGAGTTGTTGTGTGTTGGAACGAAGTATCCATAAAGTGGTTGCCGTTGAGAGCATACCAGTCGATCCCGTCGTAAAGGTTGGTCACTGCGAGCAATTTCTCATTCGGAGACACCGCGGAACAACCTCTACGGCATATATATATCCAATAAGTCGGGATTGCGCTAAAGATGACAAAACATACATTTTACACGAGCGAGGGCGAATGCGCCATTTGATTTCGAGAGTCGTCAGATTCCATGCGCTGCTAATCATTAATGATACCTGCAATGCAGAGAGAGCCAGACAAAGGCATACATCACACCATGATCCAGGTACGTTACCAGGAGGACGTCACTACCTCCTCCCAAGAAGTGGAGGGAGCGTGCCACGGGTTCTGGGAGCTCTCCTTCTAGCTCCGGGAACTTGGGCGGATCCGGAAGAAGGCCAACCCTTTCCCAGGTAGCTGTGAATTACTTTATGTTAGTACAGTCTTCGAGGAGATCAAGAGAAATTAGAGGATGTTGAAACGCACCAATCGTAGCTTGCTTAACTAGCTGCACGACTTTTCCTGAGCCGATAGCCAGCCAGGCATCACTCTGTGCAATGCAATGAACAGGACCAGACACAGCGTTGATGGTATGATAGTACAGATTCCTCTGTGTACAGAACATTCTATTGTGGGCCAAGTGTAGTGATAAGAGATGCTTACCGTTGCTGAGCCATCAAGGGATATTGTATGCACATCGCCACTTGTATCACCTGCGACCACGGTGTAGCCGAAGCGAGAACGCCAGAGCAGTGTTGCTATTGGCGCCTTGACCTGGAATCTACGTACTTCCTTCCCGCTGCCACCCCCCCGGAAGACGATGATAAGACCATCATCGGCACCACTCGCAAAAAGCGACCCATCAAGGGAGAAAGCCAGGGCATTGATAGAATCATGGTGTTTACGAATAGTCTTCTTCAATGCGTACTGTTCCATGCTAGGGATGGGGATGGGAAGTCGGGAAAGGATGGGAAGAGAAATCCAATTTTTATAGCCGATAGGAGGCACACTCTTAATCACGGAAGAGTAGTTGCCAAACATACATTTTAATTCTAGAAGAGCAACAGTACAATCACAGGCCCAGGTGATGGCTATAGTACTGCTTGTAGAGCGGGTGTCGGTAGAGGACAATTAGATGAGAACAATAGTTAACGACCGCTCATATTTTGTTTCAGTGACGCCCGATTACCATTTCGGTATCTCAAAGTCCCAGAGTGACTATAAGGTTTCTTCTTGTGCTGCCACTGGCGGATTGTTCGCCGCTCCGAGTCCCAGAATCCCCAATTTGAACTTGTCAGGACCGTCACTCGGGCTGTCACCGAGTCATGGCGAGTAGTACGCGATATGCCAATACTACCAAGACACCGATTGTCCGAGTCCGATTCATCGAGCTATTCATTGGTGCAGGGCAGGCACTGGGTCACTGACGTCCGCTCAATACAGGCTCGTTTGTGATTTGTCCTGAATTATGATCCAATATCTCAGGTTGTGCAAGAATCATACGTCGTCGTGAGTACTCAGGCTATGTCCGCTCATTTCGGTAGTTCTGTCTATAGTGTTGCCTCGTGGACGGTGTCCTTCTCTTTGTTCAAGGAGCCTCATGCTCAACCTACTATAGTGAACACGTAAGGCACTGCCAGTGGGCACTGGGCTCGCGTTCATTCTTTAAGATCCCTTTTGTTTTCTCTTTCTCCGATGTTCTTGCCAAATGCCAATGGTGTGTAAACTAAACATGTTAACGCTTGACTGGGATCACCTCTGGCCTCGCCTCGTTCTCGGAATCGCCGCGTGAATCCACACCGTTCGCCCTTACCCTTCTCGCCTTGTCTTTGCCGACTTGGTTTTTGTCACCACCGAGTCACGCCCGAGCTGCCACACCTTTCAACGCCGATCTTGGCTGCTAAGTTGTCTTTCGAGTTGCCATTTTTGTCCTTCTTCCTGCTCATCTTCCTTGCTTTAATCCTTCATGGCTAGTCCCTTATCTGAGTGTCTCCTCGCTCGTTACTAGCGCCGCTAGCTATTGTTTGGTTTAGCACAGGTCTGAACCAAATGTGATACCCGAGCTCCGAACCCAAATGCGGTAACCACCGAAGTGCGCCTGGTGCAATTCTGTCCACCTAGGGTGAGTTCGCAACTCAGCTACAGCTACTCACCTCTCAGGCCGATGAGTCAGAGTTAAGTCAACTCCCCAGCGACACTAAACCCACACAATGTGACTCATTGTGTGGGTTTCATGCTAAATCTTGAAATCTAATTGGCCAGCTGTCACTGTCTGTCAGAACAGAATTGGAATATATTGTAAAAATCCACAGTGTCAGTGGTTCTCCACGGGTACTGCAGTCGTCAGGTCACGCTCAGATAACTGATAACTACAGTAGTCAAGGGTCACGATTTCAATTGGAGAACTTGCGTGTTTGGGGGTTATCACGGTAACGTCGCTCCGGCCAGGCATGACCTTCAACTTGAAGTTCTATCTCGCCACTCCCTGTCGCCCCCACTTTTGCGCCGCGCGCTACACACGATCATTCCCACAGCAGATCATTCCAGTCTGGTCTAGATCTGCAACGTGAATTCTCATTCTTTTGGTCACTCAACTCAAGGAGACGTACATCATGGCGATCACGCATTATGCTGTAATTTGAAGTCGGCGTGTAGTGTCCCAGAGCAGTTCTGCCGGTCGGGGAGAAGAGGCCAATGGTGCCAGTAGTACAGGCTTTTTATCTACATTGTTAAGAAAAGCAGGGACAAACGAATTTAACGAAATACAAAGAGGTTGGAGCCAGCAGGAATAACTTAGAAGCAAGCTGGAAAGACCGGGACAATCGAAGGTCGGTGGGATGGAGACTAGACAGGGGTGCGCGATGGCGTCGGACATGCGGAGAATGCTTGCGCTGTGTGGTTTGGAGCCCCGGTAAAAATGGAAGATAGAATGCTTTTACTCCTCCGAATATAAAACCTATTTCCTTCGGGTTCTTTGAGCGGCGGTGATCTGAGCGTTGATGATTTCTTGTTCGTTTATTTTTGTTGGCTTGATCGAGACGGGCTTGTCAATATACGATCACGCCTCCCACTGTGTTCAGAACCTGATCGTGACTACAATAGTACTATCGTTCCGTTGTAGCATCGCAAATTTGATGGGACTCATTATCGGGAACTATGATATATTGTTTCGTGGTATGAAAGTGAGTCACTGCACAGCCTGCACAAAATAGATCTTTTCGGGAGAAAACTGATCGCCAGAATAAAGTGTTGTGCCAATGCGGGGAAAATACGAAACAGAATTCAGTAAACCAGATTTTTCCGCCTCTACAGACAGATATGCAAATAACAGTGCATGTACCGAACTGGAATCGTAATGCGACCTTTTTGAAAGACAATGACCGTTTGGTGCCATTAATAATGTCACATGGCTATGTATAAAGCATGCGCATTATCTGCATATTCGAGCTGCCTTCCTCAGTTTCAATTCTTTGGTGCTTGCCTTGAAAGTACACAAACAACCGTATGGCGGAATGTAGGGCAACAGCCGACAACGAGCAGACCGGCGCTCGCCAGCCCAAGAACCCCCTTCGTTCTGGATCTGGATCTAGTAAGTGCCGCTAATATGCAGTCAACCGACAGGGTCACAGGATTTACTGAACTTCGTGCTACGACGTTGAAGAAAGGCCAGCGAATCCAGCCTCTAAACCCTTTATTGGCTGCCGCAAGGGTCGACGCATGAATGGATCCAGGCATGCAGGGGACGCAACCCCGTCTGAGGCAGACGATGAAGATGGTCGGGCAAGAAGCAGTGTCGACGAAGCAGATTCGCGTCCACACCCTTCCGCGACATTTCTGACACCCGTAAAACGGCGTAGTCCTCATTCAGGAACCGGGGAGGATGTTCTCTTTATTTGAGACAAGCATTGCTAATTGGTGTTGGGTGCAGGTTCAGAACGTTCAGAGCTCGCCTTGGAACTTGACAGAACGCGTAAGCATCCATCTTATATATGTAATCGGGATCCGTGGGATAACCTCTCAATATGCCATTGCCCTCAAGCTCAAGCGAAGAAACGACTCCGCTCAAGCTTCTCCGGGGTAGATGGTTCACCTATAGACCGTATCCAGGACCCCATGATCACGGTGCGCCTACTTTTCCATTATTTTCTGGCACTTCTAAAGTGGTTGCTTTTGACTAGCCGCTTGAAGAAACCCTGGTTACACCGCGGCCTATGTTGTCTGGCCCTAAACAAGGAAAACGAAATGTGACCTGGACTGGTCACTGTAGCTCTCAATCTAGTGACGGCACTATGACAGATGCAGAATGTGCCCAGGAAGGTGTAAGGTTATCAAATTTCAGCGGGAACAAGATATTTGACTTCGCTTCCGTATAGGCTGGCATCTATGTAGGATCCCGGGGAATATCACGTGACAGAACTTCGCCCGGGATGGAACACATAGTACCGCCAGCTGATGAACCCATCCAGGATCCACGGAATTTCTACGCCGCGGATTCACCTGTGTTCAGCAATTCCGATTCAGACCAAGAATTGTATGAATCAGCCGAGGATTTCGAGGAGACACTCAGACCAGAAGACCAAGGTAGTGAACAAGCCGGCGGCAGTTCTCTTGGGCCGAGTGTGAGTTTCTCTCGCTTGACTTGTACTATCTTCACCAATAATTCCGAAGCAGCCGCAACAGCCCGGGCCATCCCAGGCCCCCCTAGAGCTACCTGGACAGCCCACATCGCCACGCCCACCACATTCCGAGCCGCCATTGACCCAGCCGGTGTCGCCTTCGCGACTACAAGCTGGAGTGGATCAGCGCCACGACATATCATTTGAGGATGTTTCAGTACGTTGACTACATCTGATATCGGATAGCTTTGCCCATCTTGGACTCTAGAACGCAAATAACAGTCAACAGGGGAGCCATCCTCCTGTCATTGGCCCACCCTACCAAACATCAGAGTACCGATACCCAAGGGCTATGGGTGGCGGTAGTCGGAAAGCCAGACGCAAAAGTCCACGACGGCGTGGGATTGAAGAAAAGGCCCTTGCTGTCAGTTTCCCAGTACCGGTTTAACCTCTTCCATCTGCCTCTGAGCTGACTTGCGTCTGATCAGAAATTAGTCCGGCATGAACTGACTTCCCTTTTAAAAGCAAAACCACCCTATGGCCGCACACCTGAGCCTGCTCAGGTTGTTGCATTCGAAGCTGAATGGGAACGCACTGGCCATGGCGCGAAAGCTTGCAACGCTACCACAGCCGACTTCATGGTTGACATAGCAGGCACTCCGAGGTCTCCGTGGAATATTTCCGCTGGCAGAGTATTCACCAGTTATCTGATTGAGAAGACGGGCCACGATGATACGGAGGAAACTCGGAAGGAAATAGAGAAGATGTTTTCCACCAGAGTCAAGAGTCTGAAGTCACGCCAGAAACGAGATGCGCTCTCACAGGCAGAGAAAGCTGCGGAGAAATCTAAGTACAGTAGAAACCAACGGAAATACCAGGTGATCATCGCCTCAGCTCTACGAGTGCTCACAGTCACTTATCTGTGGAGTAGTTGTTTCATCGTCGTCGCGGCGTTGCAAAGCAGTATGGACCTCTTGAGAAGCACCTAGAGGTTTTGGACGCATTAGGGATGAATGGAATGTCATCGGACGAATCTGATATCGATTCAGCTACCAAGCAGATAACGTATACAATCGTCAAGCCAGACTGGCGACACCCTGACTTGCACAACTGGCTTCGAATTTTCGATCAACTACATCACCTCAGCCACCTCAATAGCTGGTCCAATGACAGGCGTGGATCATTTGCCCACATGCGTGTTGGGTCCCAGAAGGTACACAAAAAGTTACACGCCCCCCCACGCCTGCCCATCAACGCCTACAGCCCCAAATGGCTAGAAGGCAGGGAGACTCTTTATGTGAAACACGTCCTGTGTCCAAAAACCGAGCCGTATGATTTCCGCCATGACTTGGATGTAATTGCGTATGTTATGCCTCAATTTATTCTCGTTACCGATTTGATCTTAGCCACCCCTATAGACTCTTGAACGTTCGCCCATGACTGATTCGATAGAGGTCTGGCAACTAAATCTCTCTGTTCAGACGTTAGGGCGTCACAAGAACACTAATATATGAATTTGTATATTACGGTATATATCTGGCGAAACAGAGTGTGCATCACACGTGCGGACTTGTCACAATTTTAGAACACACTTGTTGTGTGAGGACAACCGTCCAAGCCATGTGTAGACCAGTCACAGCACGTCTGAGCGCTTCACACCCATCTCACACTGCCGGGCCAAAGGTCAAGAGGTACCATAGTACAATCGTACCGAGTCTCATGAAGTGATTTAGCTCTCGTGATGGGTACAGTCCAGGTTCTGCGTAACATGAACGCCAACGTTGAGCAGTAGGCTGTAAAAAAAAAGAAAAGGTCGCAGCCTCCTTACAGATACCCTTAATTATGTCCTATATGCATCTCTCCCAATGGTGGCGGTCGTGGAAGTGAGCATGTCAGTCGAGGTGGATTATGCGGTGGTGACCGTGGCGGAAGGAATGCTGGTGCGTGCAGGCAGTGGAGGAGCACGGGGAGGCTGGTTAGCAAAAAAAGAAAACGAGCGTGAAGACGGACTCACTTGCTCGAAAGCGAAGAGGAGTGTCGACACGAGATCGAAAGGCACCAAGATGAGGGGTCCTTGAAATCGAAATGATGTGTGCGAGGGACTCACATATGTTCAGCGTCGTGTAGGATACCGATGGCCGAGACAGATGATGGTGCGAGAACGCGTCGGGCGGTGGAGCAATGGGCAGGGCATGGCAGAGGTTGAAAAAAATGACAGGTACACATCGAGTAGTAGGATACCTAATCTGTTCAGAGGTTAGGGAGCGGGACGCTTCGACGGGAGAGGTTGGGAGGTGAGGACGGGGAGGGATGATCGGGGTCCTACACTGTCTTGACCGAAGAGAAAGAAGAAAAAAGATGGGCACTCACCAAGGCGTGCGCCGAGGCCAGTGCGCGCGAGCATCTGGAGTAAGATACCCCTATCTGTTCAGTGTCTGAGTGGTTGGGATGTGTGTGTGAACACTGGCCTTCTAAAATCCAACCCAATACGCTTGACAGAGTCGCCCCTGAGAATGGGGACGCACGGGGCAAGTGGTGGAGACGTGGGGCGTAGGCGGCGGTGCAGTGCGCGGGTCCTGAAACGTGCGACGGCACCTGTGTCGGCTTGTGGGAATGTGCAGAACTGGGGGGACTCACCGGGTGGAGGGGCAACAGGGACAGGCGCGGCCAACTTCGATGTTGAGACGGACGAACGAAGAGTAAGCAAAAATGGGGACAGTAAAAAAAGGCGGGGACTCACCGGGCGGTGTGGCAACGGGGAGGGGCGGCCAGCTTCGATGTTGAAACGGACGAAGACAGAAAAAAAACGGAGGGGGAGGCGAGGTTGGGAGGACAGGGACATAACGGGGGCAGCGGCGTGATCGATGCGAGGGTGGGAGACATTCCCATGCGTCCATGGCCTGTTTGACGCTCGTGTTGTAGGCCCGTCCGAGCGTTGCAAACCGGGCGGCAAGAACCGCAGCTCAGCGCTCAGGCCTCAGGCCTCAGGAACTAAGGAACGCCCAAAAAAGGACACTGGTCTGTTTTATTATAAGGAAATTGAAAAAAAAAAAGCGAGGGTTAAGATTAGGATCTGTGACACAAGAGTAGGAGGCATGTCTTATATACAATTCGGTACCTACTGATGTCGTAGTAAGTCACCGATTGTGACTAGTACAGCCTACAATAATTACCCATGCACCGACTTCTTCCGTGTCTCCCTCTCCTTTCTGCTTTGTGTAGTGGTAGTCGACGCTCGAGTTATCCAACTCGGTTCACCGTTACTGCGAATCGACAGCACCCGATCATGATTCAGTGGGTATTCCGAGCCCTTCGAAACGCTCTCCCACTGATTACTTATCCCAAGCATCCAGTATTGATAGGTATCAGTAGACGAGTTAAGATGGACGTAAAGATGTCCCGTCTTGGCTTGAGGGACCACGGGTGGCGACGGGATGCTTTGATTGGACTTGGCAAAGTACCAGATGGTGTAGCCGCTTCCAGAGTTGGAGGTAAACGAACGCTGGCGCATCTGATAATGGACCGAGGAATCCGGAGGGTGTGTCTCCACAGATATTCCGTTGTTAGGGTACAACGACGATAATACTGACTGAGTCCGCGACGGATGCACGGGCGTGCTAGTATATTAATAGAAGCAGTGAGAATACGAGCAGTGAGACAAATTACAGGGTTATCTCACCCTCTTGACTGTACTTCCATCAGCTTCGTGATGCCAAAAAGAGCAGGTAAGATGCCCTGTTTTGTTTGAGGAGAAATAGCCAAGGTGTCGAGTTGTGCATGCAAAATCTGGCAGAGGTCGTCACTTTCGAAGTTTCCTGCAATCAGACTAGTTATGGCACGAGCAATAACATGCAAAGACGGGGAGGATGTGTGTGGTTGGAGTACGGCTATGATTGACTCGGTTATCCTATCGGCAGAGTTAGGGGAGGATGTAGGGCAACAGGCAACTTGAAGGTCGTCGACGGGCCGTCTAATAGTGACAGTGATGACTAGATTGAGCGCAGCAGATCATTGAGCACATGGAACTCACTCCATGGCTTTCGCCAAGTTTGTAAGCCGACCGTCTGGCTCCCAATTATATCGTCGCATCGGGAACCTCTGCCGGAGAATTGTCTGCTTAGAAATTTAGAATGTAGGTCAGTACCAATATCGAAATGGGGAGACAAGGCATAGAGTTGGTAACCTTCGAAGCCTTTGGAGAGATATCACTACTATCAAGTTGCACCGAAAAGCATTCATCATCATCATCACTTGAAGCTAGGGACATGTATAACGGGGATAAAACAATAGGAAGTAATAGGGGGACAAAATCGTGCCAGGCGTCCGCTGGTCAGTCGTCTTCCCGGGCCAGGTCCAAGTTGAATGTCTTATATTTGCATGTGTGAGTGAAATGCGAAATGAGACGGCTTCATATGGCAAAATACAGAATCCACGGTGCACCATTGTCTTGTTTTGCAGGTATTCCAGCTGCTTCAAGTCAGAACCGTCACTCAGGCTGTCACCAAGTCACGGCGAGTATGCGATACGCCGGTACCAAGACGCCAATTGTCCGCTGTTTTTAGCCAAGTCAGATTCACGGAGCTATTCGTTGGTGCGGGGCAGACAATGAGTCAGTGACATCAGGAAAAACCTCCCGCACTAGCGAGAGATAATAAGCAATAATTTGTCGCTCGCTAGCACAAATTATCAATTATTCATTATTACCATTGGTTTTCGTCATTTTCATCGCTTGCGGTACCCCCCCATAATTTATGAGTAATTTATTGATAAATTATCGATAATGCTTCGATAATCTTCAACAATGGTTTGATAAATTTCCAACAAGCATCGGAAAAAAGCCAGGTGCTACAGTACACTTGC
>Ga0307509_10010430_pt1 | contig 11388 bp, 10 predicted proteins | sample 10_EM_MG_FD_202245 | JGI IMG/M metagenome (GOLD analysis project Ga0307509, IMG submission 202245) | Populus trichocarpa ectomycorrhiza microbial communities from riparian zone in the Pacific Northwest, United States - 10_EM | ecosystem: Host-associated > Plants > Roots > Unclassified | place... | reverse complement strand
GGTCGGCGGTACCACGGCGGCCACTGTCGACTTCGCCGACGCCGTCGCCGGCCGGCTGCTGCTGTTCGTCCTCGTCGTGGTCGGACTCTCCGCGCTGCTGCTCATGGCGGTCTTCCGTTCGCTGCTCATCCCGATCAAGGCGGCGCTGCTCAACCTGCTGAGTGTCGGAGCGTCGCTGGGCGTCATCACCCTCGTGTTCCAGCACGGTGTGCTCGGCGGTCCGCTGGGCATCGAGCCGGGACCGATCGAGGCATTCGTACCGGTCATGATCTTCGCCATCGCGTTCGGGCTCTCGATGGACTACGAGGTGTTCCTGATGTCCCGGATGCACGAGAAATGGCAGGCAACCCACGACGCGCCGGTGGCGATCCGGGAGGGAATGGTCACCACCGGCCGGATCGTCACCGCGGCCGCGGCGATCATGATCGTGGTCTTCGCGTCGTTCCTGCTCGACCCGAGCCGGATGCTCAAGCAGTTCGGCCTCGGACTGGCGGTGGCGGTCTTCCTCGACGCGCTGGTCATCCGCTGCCTCATCGTCCCCGCGGTCATGCAGCTGTTCGGTGCTCGCGCCTGGTGGCTGCCCGGGTGGCTGGACCGGTGGCTGCCCCGAATGGCTGTCGAAGGCGCCCCCGTCGCGACGGCCGACCCGATCGCCGCCCCGTCGGTGACAGCGTCATGAAAGCGGCCGTCGCCGTCGTGGTCGGCTTGATCACGGGCTTCCTCGCCGGCATCGTGTTGTCCGAGATCATTGGCATCGCCGGCTTCGTGCTTGCCCGGCGTGCGATCGGCATCAAGTACCTGCCGATCTACCTCGCCATCGTGTTCGCGGTCGCCGCCCCCGTGGTGCGCGCCCGGATCCGTCGCAGCCGGCGCTGAGGCGGCCGCTAGGCCTCGGCCGGCGGGTCGAGGCCTAGCGCCGGTCGAAGGTCTCGGGCCTCGGCTGGTGCTCAGTGCCCGGTGGGCGGGATGTTCGAGGAGTGGCCTTTCTGTTCGTCGCGCTTCAGGCGCTTCGCGGTCTGCTTCTCCTTGATCGTCTTGCCCTTCTTCTTGACGTTCGCCTTGCTCGTCGAATCCTTTGACATGGTCGAACCTCTCTGAACGGGTCGGTGGACGTTATCCACCACCTCGAGACTGCCGTTACGCAGGGGGAAAGTGACTCACTGTCGCCCACACGACCTTGCCGCCGCGAGTCGGCATGGCGCCCCACGCGGCGGCGATCGCGTGCACCAGCCCTAGTCCTCGCCCTCGTTCGAGGAGCGGGATCTGCTGGTCGGGGAACCTGAGTTCGCTCGGGTGCGGGAATCGGGAGGCGCCATCGCGGACGGCGACGTGCAGCGCCGTGCTGCTCCGTGTCACGGTTGCGATGAAGTCGGTGCCGGCGTGTTCCACCGCGTTGGCGGCGAGCTCCGACATGATCAGAGAGGTGTCCGGCAGCAACCGCGGAAGGTGCCAGGCGTGGCAGGCCTGGGTGACGAGGTCGCGGGCGGCCCGCACGGAGGCCGGCCGCGGCGGCAGGCGGGCCTGAAGCCGGTCGGTGCGCGACATCCGCTCGGCGATCGCTATTCGTGCTTCCGGCACGGTGGCGCACACGCGTGGCTGTGGTCCTTGGATATTGCGGAGCCGGCCGCTCAAGGTTGTTGTGGTGGGTAGGCAGAACGTCAGGTGGGCCGGTGACGGCTCGAGCCTGGCCTGCCGCCATGCCGCCAGCCAGAACGGCATGCTGACCGCGTACGGATCGTCGATGTGCTGCAGGTCGATGATGATCGCGGTGGACGGTCCGGCAACGCACCGGCGTAAGTGGGCGTCTACCTGTTCGCCAAGATGCTTTGACCACGGGCCATACGGCGTCAGCTCGACCGCTGCGCAGCTCGCGTCGCCGCTGATGGTTACACCCACTCCTAGGCGGTCGATCGTGGCGGTGAGGAGGTACGGAGGCTGCGGCGGCTGGACCGTGAGTCGACCGTCGGGTGGGGCGGTACGGTTTACGACGGCCACGGCAGCTCCCAGCACCTTGTCGGAACGTGGTGCGCTACCGAGGGCTGGGGCAGCCGACGGGGACGATGCCGTCGTCCCCGGACAGTGCAACCGTATCGCAGTCGGCTATAGATCGCGGGTTATCGCGAGAGTGAACGGGCCGTCCCATCGAAACAGAATCTCGTCAGGCGTTTCCTTCAGGCGCGCCGCCGGCGTAGGGACCGCAGAGCCGGGACGGCGCTGGTCGCGGCGAGTGCCCAGAGGACGAGCAGCGGCTGGAAGAGCAACCGGATCGCGCGGGCCGCGTCGGTGTCGAGACCGAAGCCGTCTTTGTGCTCGGTGAACTGGGCGATGTTGCCGGGCAGGATCGCGACGAAGAAAGCCGCTGTGAGGGCGCCCACGATGCCGCGTGCGGGTTGCCTCCAGGTGGCGAGCAGAGCCACCGCGAGGCACAGCTCGACCACGCCGGACGCGACGACCACGACGTTCTTTGCGATCGGCAGCCAGGACGGCACCTGCGCCTGGAACTCCGCGCGGGCGAAGGTCAGGTGGGCGGTGCCGGTGAACAGCAGCAGCGTACCCAAGATGATCTGGCCTGTCGTGCTGACCGCGCGCCGCATGGCCGCCTCTTTCTCCTCGGCCTGATCGCCCCAAGGTAGGGGATTGAATGTCGATGAGGGTAGCGTGCCCGGGTGGGCATCTACCTGGTCGACGTCGGCGCTTCCAGCTGGGCGGAGGGCGAGCGCGCGACTCTGCTCGACGAGGCGCTCGCCGCGCGGGGCCTGCCGCCCTACCCCGGCCCGCCGGCCGCGGTCGGAGACTTCGAGGAGAAGCTGGCCCCGAGCATGGACGACTTCGCCGAACTGTGCGTACGGCACGATGCCACGGAGTTCCTCGACGCCTCCCTCTTCGTGCCGGTGGACTTCGTCGGCTTGATCGAGCTGTCGGTGGAGAACAGCTACGACGACGTGACGAAGGTGTTCAGCGCGCAGCGCCTGCGCGCGGCGATCGCCCCGATCGCCGCCGAGGCCGGCCTGCCCGCCGGGCTGCCGAGCGGCCCGATGGCCCTGACCAACGCGATCGACGACGCCCTGACCTTCTACGTGGCACTGTTTCAGCAAGCGGCCGAGCATTCGCTGCGATACGGCTGCCCGTTGACCTACATCTGAGGGGCGGGCCGGTCACGCTGACCTCGGTGCCGGCTACCGATTTCGGCGTCCGCGCCTACCGAGATCGGGCACGTGACAGCGTGTGCCAGACTCGCCGGGGTGGGCGGCAGGGGAGCGCTTCTCGAGCGTGAGTCCGAAATGGCCGTCCTGGCCGGCGCGGCCCGGGACGCCGCGGCCGGTCTCGGGACGGTGGTGCTGATCTCGGGAGAGGCCGGGATCGGCAAGTCGAGCCTGGTCGCGGCCATCGACGGCGTTGTCCCCGCCGGAGGGCGGCTGCTGATCGGCAACTGCGACGACCTGTCCACCCCGAGGGTGCTCGGGCCGTTGCGCGATCTTGCCGGCAGTGTCGGAACGGCGCTGGCGCGGGCGCTGGAGGGCGGCGACCGCGGCCGGGTGCTGGAGGCGCTGCCCGCCGAGCTGGCCGGCGCCGGCCGGCCGACCGTGCTGGTCGTCGATGATGTCCACTGGGCCGACGAGGCCACCCTCGACGTGCTGCGGTTTCTGGTGCCGCGGGTGGCCCGGCTGCCGGTCGCGCTCGTGCTGACCTACCGGGACGACGACCTCGCCGCCGACCATCCGGTGCGTACGGTGCTGGGCCTCGCCGCCCGGGCGGAACGGGCTCGCCGACTACGGCCGGCCCGGCTGACCGCGGACGCGGTGCGGCGGCTCGGCTCGGCCGCCGACGCGGACGAGATCTTCGCCGTCACGTCGGGCAACCCGTACTTCGTCACCGAGTTGCTCGCCTCCGGGAATCCGCGCGTGGTGCCGCTGACGGTCGCGGACGCGGTGCACGCCCGGCTCGCCCGCCTCGGCCCGGCCGACCGGGAACGGGTGGGACGGCTGGCCGTGGTGCCGTCGGCGGTGCCGGGGTGGCTGGCGGCGGCCCTGGTCCCCGGCGGCCTCGCCACGCTGGCCCCGGCCGAGCTGTGCGGCCTCTTGGTGATCACCGCGAGCCAGGTGTCCTTCCGGCACGAGCTCGCCCGCCGCGCGGTGGTCGGCCGGATGCCGGCGGCCGCCCGGATCGCGGCGAACCATCGCGTGCTGACGGCGCTGCTCGCCCGGCCCGGAGCCGACGTGTCGCGGGTGATGCACCACGCGATCGAGGCCGGCGACAGCGCCGCGATCGTCCGGTACGGGCCGGTGGCGGCCCGCGAGGCGTCGGCGGCCGGCGCGCACCGGGAAGCGGCCGGGCACCTGCGGCTCGTCCTGGGCCAGCACGCGCCACTGGAACCGGCGGCCGAGGCGGAGCTGTGCGAGCGCCTCGCCATCGAGAGCTACACCGTCGACGCTCCGGCCGCCGAGGCGTTCGACGCTCAACGCCGGGCGGTCGAGTTGCGGCGCGGGGGCGACCCCTCGGCGTACGGGAACTCTTTGCGTTTGCTCTCGAGGGTTTGCTGGTGGGTGGGTCAGCCGGAGGCGGCGTGCGCGGCCGCCGACGAGGCGATCGCGGTTCTCGAGGCAGCCGGCGCCGGGGAGATGCTCGCCATGGCGCTCAGCGGCCGGGCGCAGCTGCACGCGCTGGCCGGTCAGGACGCGGAGGCCATCCCGCTGGCCCGGCGCGCCATCGACGTCGGCCGGCAGTCACCGGCGATCCGGTCGCATGCGCTGAACAACCTCGGCCTGGCCCTGCAGCGCCAGGACATGGCGGGCGCCGTCGCCACGCTGGAGGAGAGCCTGCGCGTCGCGCTCGAAGCAGGCGAGACCGAGCACGCCTGCCGCGCCTACAACAACCTCACCTGGACCTATCTGACGTGCCTGCGCCACGACGACGCCGCGAGGCTGCTGGCGCGGGGCATCGATCTCGCCGAGCGGTCGGAGTTCGTGACCCTCTCCCGGGTCCTGAACCTGGCCCTCGGCGCCGTCCGCTTCGCCACCTCCGACTTCGGCGAGGTCGAGGGTGCGGCCACGCCCGCGCTGGCCGGTTCGCCGCCGGTGCGGTGCTCCGCGCTGACCCTGATCGGCCGAACCCGGTTGCGCCGGGGCGAACCCGGCGCCGTCGAGGCCCTGCGCGAGGCCTGGACCCTCGCCGTCCGCGGGCGCGAGTGTCAGCGGATCGGTCTCGCCGCGGCGGCTCTCGCTGAGGCGGCGACCCTTCTCGGCGATTCCGGCGGCGCCCGGTCCGAGCTCACCTACGCCGCCGAGCTGGCCGAGCGCTGCGGGTCCGAGAGCGTCCGGGCGGAGCTGACGTACTGGCTCCGCCAGGACCAGAACGACCTTCAGCATCCGTACGCGTTGCTGGCCACCGGCCGATGGCGGGAAGCCGCGCGGCGGTGGCGCCAGGCCGGCAGCCGGTACGAGTACGCGCTGGCCCTTTCGCACAGTCCGGACACCGGCGACCAGTTCCGCGCGCTCACCGTGCTCGACGCGCTCGGCGCCGTACCGCTGGCCCGGCTGATCCGGACCGGCCTGAAGAGTCGCGATGTCCGCCGCATCCCGCGCGGCCCGCAAGCCGTCAGCCGGGCCAACCACGCCGGGCTCACCGCGCGCCAGGCCGAGGTCGTAGGCCTGCTCGCTCGCGGGATGACCAACCCGGAGATCGCCGCCGAGCTCACCGTCTCGCCCCGCACCGTGGACAGCCACGTGGCCGCCGCCATGACCAAGCTCGGCGCCCACGACCGGCGCAAGGTCGCGGCCGCCGCGGCCCGGCTGGGCATCGTGCCTCACCCGCCGGACGAGATCCATCGGGACGCGACCTCGCCGCCCTCCTGGAAGCCGTCGGCGGCGAAGGAGCGGAGCGGGCCGCCGAGGCGGGAGAACCGGGAGTTGTGACGGCCGTCAGCCGGTAGGCCGTGGTGGCCCGGCCGGATGGTCGATCTTCGCCGGCCGGGGGAGCGGATAGAGTCCCGAGCTCATGACGGGACCCGAGCCGGCGGCCGTGCGGCTGCTCGCCACCCTGCTGCGGTGGCGGCCGGCCACCCGCGCCGGCATGCACGACATCCGTACCCTGCCGGCCGGCGCCGACGGGCTGCTCGACCAGCTCATCCGGGCCGGCTTCGTCGAGGAGAACGCCGGCGGCCTCACCTACCGGGCCCCGGACCGGGCCGTCGAGGAGCAGGCGCAAGCCCTGGCCGCCCTGGTCGGGCTGCTGCCCGAACTGAGCCGGGAATGGCGGCAGGGCTCCGCCCAACGCACCACGCTCGACGTCGAACTCGTGCACGGCCACGACGAGCAGTGGCGGGCCTGGGCCCGGCACGCCGCCCTCAACCCGCCGCGGGCGCCGCTCAATCTCTACCCGACCCTGGACGTCCTCGCCGACCTGATCGTCCCCGAGCTGTCCGACGCCGTCCGCCCGTACCCGGACGGGATGGGCAACGCCCGGGCCGTCCTGCCCGCGTCGGTGGTGGTCACCGCGGCCGACCGCCGGGTGGTCGACGGCCTGGCCGCCGCCGGCATGCGGATCCGCCTGGCCCGGCAGGTCGACACCTGGCTCTACTCCGATCCCGAGGTCCTGTGCGCCCTGCCGGTCGTCTGGGGCGAGCACCCGCCCACCAGCATCATGATCGTCCACGATCCGGCGGTGCGGGCGCTGGCCTCGGCGTACGCGGAAAGGGTTTGGATTGCGGCGGAGCCGTACCGCGAACCCCGGCCCGAATGGCACGACGTGCTGCGGCTGCTCGCCCTCGGCGTGTCCGACCGGGCCATCGCCACCGCGCAGGGCACCTCGCAGCGCACCGTGGAGCGCCGGATCGCCGAAGCGATGGCCCATTACCGGGTCGGCACCCGCTTCGAGCTGGGCATGGCCTGGTCAGCGAAAGAGCCAGACGAAGGGTGACTTCGTCGTGGACAGGTTGAGGCTGCCGTCCGCGCAGGTGAACGTCAGCGGGATGCTGCCGAGCGACGGCACGTCCATCGGCATGCTCCCGCTCCGCCCGTTGATCGTCGCCTTGGTGTCCACGTGGATCGCGCCGTCCCAGGTTCCCTGCGGAGCCAGGTCGTTGCCGGTGATCTTCCACTGACCGGCGGTCTGCCCGGTGTGCTTCTGGGTCAGGACCAGGGTGAGGTTGTTGCTCATCGACGCCTTGATCGTCGTGGTGGTGTGATCCAGGATCGTCACGTGCAGGTCCGGCGTCACGGTCAGGGTCTGCTCCCCGTCGATGTGCACGGCGGTGACGTTGATATTGCGCATCACCTGCCGCATCTGGCTCTCGAGGTCGGGTTTGGACACCTGCCACGGACTCCCGGCGATCAGGCACTGCTCATCGGCCGACCCGGTCAGCGTCGGGCCGGGCGTCGCGCCGGCGGCGGTCGTGGCCGCGGTCCCGGCGGCGGTGGTCGCCGCACCGGCGGCGTTGTCGTCGTTGTCGCGGCAGCCGGCGAGCCCGAGCAGGCTCATCGCGGCAAGAATGGCGATCCATCGCTTCACGGGCGGTGATGCTAGGGCCGCGCGTTCCCCGGCAGCGGCCTCCGGCGCGGCGGACCTCCGACACGGCGGACATCCGTCCGTACCCGGGTTCGGGGCCGTGTCCTCCGATGGGGATTCGGGGCCGTGTCCTCCGATGGGGATGAGGAGGGCCGGGCGCGATAGGTGTTTGTCTGATCCTATGGTGATTCTGCCCGGGCTGTTGGCGGCCACCGGCTACGCCCTCGGTACGGTTTTGCAGCAGAAAGGCGCGTTGCAGTCCGAGGACACGGTTACCGGCTGGCGGTTCCTGGTACGGCTGTTCCGCCGCCCCGTCTGGCTGCTCGGCGGGGCGGTCATGGCGGCCGGCTGGGTCTTTCAGGCCTTGGCCCTGCACGCCGGGTCGCTGATGCAGGTGCAGTGCCTCATCACGCTGAGCCTGGTCATCGCGCTGCCGTTCGGGGCCTGGCTCACGGCGCAACGGATCACCGGATCGGTCTGGGCCGGCGCGGCGGCGCTAGTGGTCGGGATCGTCCTGTTCCTTTCGCTCGGATCGCCACAGGGCGGGTCCGGCTCACCGACTTCGCGGGACTGGTGGATCGCCGGCGGTGTCAGCGCCGGCCTGGCGCTGGTGCTGGCTCGCTTCGGCGCCCGCCGTGGCGGGGCGGTCCGGGCTCTGGCCTACGGGGCGGGGGCGGGCTTGGGCTACGGGTTGGCGACGGCGGTGACCAAGGTGTTCACCGACATCCTCGGCGGCGGCATCCTCGCGGTGCTGGGCAGCTGGGAGACGTACCTCATGATCGTGGCCGGCGCGGTCGGCCTGGCGCTGAACCAGTCGGCGCTGCGCACGGGGGCGCTGGCCCCGGCCATGGCCGCCACCAACGCGATGACCCTCCTGACCTGCATCGTCCTGGGCTTCACCGTTTTCGGCGAGTCGATCCAGCACGGTGGCGGGCAGTTGGTGGTCGTGCTCGTGGGCCTGGCCCTCGCCCTGCTGGGCATCACGCTGCTGGCCGTGGCCCCCGCCGCACGGCCGGTCGACACGCCGCGGGTTGGCGCCCGGCCGTGAGAGGCGCGTAGCCGGAGGTCATGACTATTTCACCACGGAGGGGTCACTGGTTCGATCCCAGTATCGCCCACCAATAGCCCCTGACCTGGGCAAACGTGAATCGGTAGTTGGCAGTGCGCGAACCGCTTCGGTCCGATGTGCGGTGAGCAGGGGAAATGTGGTCGCACGCGTCTTGCGATGAAGATCCGATTGTGGCCCGGGCCGAATGGCCCGAGGGTCGGATCGGCGGTTCAGTCAGCTCGGTCTGGCTCGGCCCTGGGGCCTCTGTTCATACGAGACTCGAAGTAACCTGTGTGCGTCCGAACCCTCGGCGCCCATGGGGCAGCGGTGTTGGGCTGGCCGCAAGGGGGCGTCCAGCATCCTGACGGAAGGCCCTGCCATGGTCATGGCGACACCCCCGAGCCGCCCGAAGGACGAAACCCGACTGCCGCTCGGCGAGGATCTCGACGTCTGTGTCCCGGTTGCTTATCGGCAGGAGCCGTAGCAGCGCGAGCGTGTTGGTCAGGCCGAGGTAGGCCAGATGAAACAGCACGGCCGGTCATCTTCGCGCAGCTATCGGCGCGGGTCCCCTCCGCCTTGAGGTCCGAGAGCTCGTCGCCGCGGTGCGATCTTCATCTCCGTGATCGAAGTAGCCATGACCAGGACGGACGACGTTCTCGGCACGCCGCAGCTGCGGACCGATCGGCCCTGGAGCCCTCTGACGCCTGCCACCGTCGAGCTCAGCACGTCCGCCAATCCCGCAACGCAGCAACGCCTCGGCCATCGATGGGGTGACGATGCCGATGCGCCAGCCGACGAGGCCAAGTCAGTTCAGCGCGCCGATGGATTCCGGGTGGCAGGCGGCCAGTTGAGGTATGCACCGGCGGTACTGCTGCCACGGTCGCTCGAGTCGTTCGGCTAACTCGACAATGTGTACCGCGCGACCGATGTCCTCGGCGGCGAGTCGCCCGAGTAGGCCCGCTACCGCCGATTGTCCCATCAGCCGGTTTGCGCGCGGCTAGCGACAGCCGTCGTTTGGTGCTCTCGCTCGACGATCGGCCATGCCAGGGTGTGATGACCACGATCTATGCATCGCGACAAGCCTGCAGCCGTGCTGACCCCACCCGAGGTGAGCTGGCTGTTTCCGGGGACGGGCCGGCGACGACGACGGCCCGCAAGGAACGGAGGAGCTTATGCGAGCACGAACTGCACGCCGATGGCTGGCATTGGTCTCGGTCTCGGCGCTGGCAGCAACGATGGCACCGCTGGCAGCCGCGCAGCCGGCCATGGCGGCACCCGCACCGGCCCGGACGCACCTCGACTGCTCGAAGGGCAGCCCGCTGTGTACCGAGGTCGCTGACAGTGAGCAGGCGTTTGGTGAAGGCGTCTACGTCGGCCACGATGAGCCCGCGACGACCTTCTACGACAACCATCAGGGAGCCGGCAACAACGCCGCGTATGTGGTGCGGCTGCCCAAGGATCCGCCGAGGCTGCCCACGCAGGACGGCACCGGCGGTACGTTCAACTTCCAACTGCACCCGGCGTTCTGGTTTGGCATGGCGTTGTGCGACAACCAGTCCGCTCCCGAGTTCACCCACATCGGGTGTACCCCTGACAGCGACACCAACATCTTCGACGGCGCCAACCCGAACGCCGCGGACTACATCGGCAAGCACCCCGGTGCGGCCTTCCTGGAGGTGCAGTTCTATCCACCGGGCTGGGTACCGTTCGTGAACGCCATCTCGTGTGACGCCACCAAATGGTGCGCTGCGATGGCCATCTTCAGCCTGTCGCTGGACCAAAACCACAACATCGCGAACAACGCCGACTGCCTGAACAATGCCGGGATCGAGCCGGCCAACTTCGCCTTCATCACCCGCAACGGCCACCCGCACGCTCCGCCCAGCCCCTTGCAGGCCACCACAGCGACGTTCACCCCGAATCCGGCGACCGACCTGTTCATGAACTCCGGCGACCAGATCGGACTGAGCATCCGCGACTCGCGCGACGGCCTGCGGGTCGACCTGCTCGACCTGAGCGCCGGCAAGGCGGGTTCGATGACGGCCAGCGTGGCGAACCAGTTCGCCCAGGTCAACTTCGAACCTGGCGCGGCCACGTGCAGCCAGTCGCCGTACGCATTCCGGCCGATGTACGGCTCGTCCAGCGAGCACACCCGGGTGCCGTGGGCGGCGCACACCTACAACGTCGCCTTCTCCGACGAGATCGGCCACTTCGAGTACTGCGACGCGGTAGCCGAAGAAGGCGGCGCGTGCACCGCTCCGGGCGGCGCAGACCGGGGCAACCCGCCGGACGGCGACGACACCGGCTGCTTCAGCGGCGCCACCAGCCTGCGGGTGATGGTGGGCGGCTGTTTCGCAACCGAGAACGACTTTGACGGCACGTCCTACCAGAAGGTATGGCCGGGCTCGACCACGCCGAGCCAGGACCGGCGGCTGCACCCGGAAGCGATCCAATTCAGCAGCCCGATATTCAACGGCATTCACGGATACTCCCGGGTAGGGTTCGAGGCCGACCTGCCACGCATCGAGGCCGCGGACACACTGGACCCGAAGTTCCCGCCGTGTGACCGGAGCACCGGGGCGAACTGTGTGAACCCACCACCGGGCGCACGGTTCTACCCCATCTACACCACACGCGGCTCCCACGCCGGCTGCCGGTGGCAGCTCGGTGGGGCGAACATCCCGGGGACAACGAACACCTTCGGCGGCACCTCGACCGCCGAGTACGGATCACTACTGCCGTCCGTCTACCCCGGCGTCGGCGGCCCGACCACGCGGATCAACAACTTCCGCCGCATCCTCAACCACAATCCCTGCTGACGAACGGTCGGGCGGGCC
>Ga0307509_10010429_pt1 | contig 11390 bp, 14 predicted proteins | sample 10_EM_MG_FD_202245 | JGI IMG/M metagenome (GOLD analysis project Ga0307509, IMG submission 202245) | Populus trichocarpa ectomycorrhiza microbial communities from riparian zone in the Pacific Northwest, United States - 10_EM | ecosystem: Host-associated > Plants > Roots > Unclassified | place... | reverse complement strand
ATGCACAAAACAGTAAATACCATGTTTCAGGGTGCTCAATATCCTTTAAACTGCCTCAATGAATCCTGGACTCTCTGTGGTAACCATTTGGCAAGCAGGCGCGTCACATAGTGCGACAACTTGTACCCGCATCATTTATGTCATGTTGGCCGGACACATCTGAATGTGCCGATAATTCACCTTATATGTCGCTTTATTACCCTGTGTGTCGCTGACCCGATTTGGGGAGTGTGTTGCTACTCGTATACACTGATTTTGGCAATACCTAAGTATTTCACCAAAGTCGCAGTGTGGCACCGCATCAAGTTTATGCGAACGGATCCATCAACGTTGACGGTTTCAACTTCCTATTCAATCCATTGTCGTCCAGACTCCAGAGCGGAAGGATTCGCACAGAAAACCCATTCCGAGAGTTGACCCAACGGCCGTGCTTATTTGATCGGCTGGTGAACCTCAACCCACGAGTAACTGTCTATACACCAAAGCTCAAACACTCTCCTGTGCCTAAATACTCTTAACAGACGATAATGGACTGTTATCGCTCGTTAAGAGTAGTTAAGGATGGGAAGTGTGAAAGAGGTCGGGCTGGAGTTTGTTTTTGGGTTCCCGGGTGGCATTTGTTGGCGTCGCTAGCAAGGTTGAAGTACTTGGCGCTGTGGAATGTGGATTTTGATATCCACAGCATCACGAATTAGATTGGGAACCCCAGCGCGAGGTCACATTAGAGGGTCTGTATCACAAAAACTCTCCCAATTCCGCCGATGCCCCGCCTATCTTGCGCAAGTTGGCGCTGACGCCAACGTTCAAAGAGGAATTCGCCGAGGTGGTCGTGGAGCTGATCACAGCGTGCAGGTTGCACCTCATGAGCATCGATACGTTTCCGTGAGTCCAACTTAATTGAATCTCGACCGACAAATTGATTAGTATTTAAGCTTCCTCCCTCAGCCCAATCAACATATCTACGGTCCACTACCTTCGGTCTCTCCACTTCATTATCACATTTCGAAACCTACTTCCCCCCAAAGAACCAGGGGAGCTCCTTCCGAACGTCGATGTACAGGAGCGGTGTATCGGTAAGGGTGGAAAAGTATGGCGATGAAAGGGGGTTATTGGACTGGTTGCGTCAGATGTGAAGAGTATTGCCACTGTTGTGTATGTGCCCAACGATCAATGCTCAGTTTTCCTTCGAAGACAAGAAGTTCATACCTTTGTTTAAACCCTAATGATCATAAATTTAAATCTAATAAGAGTAGGCTGTAAATGACACGGCAGAGTAGGTCTTCTTCGTCTCGTGCTCATCGTCATCATTGTAGACGCCGCTCAATGAAGAGCACCGTTTCACGAAGTAGGTAAGTCCCAGCTCCTCGATGATTTGTATTGCGCGCTCGCTCCTGGGATGGGCTAGGGCACTCATATCGGTAAGAATCTCCATTCGTTCGCGGGTATTTTGGACTCGCCGTATCTCATATCGCTCGTTGATACTGCCCCTCTCGTCGTCTTGTACGAACAGCATCTGTCAACCCTCAGCGCCCTTTCTTCGATTGCGGGAATGAAGGATGGCCATAAATGGATGAGCCAAATAAGAGGGAAGTGCAGGGCTTTAGTAAATATGATATTGTTTTCGATCGGGATGGCTGTCCTCACTCACTACCTCTCTAGAATCCTTCATTTGATACCACCTATATGGCCCACTTATTCATTTCCATCTTCCAGTTTGCTAACCTGACCGCTGGCCAAAGCCCATCACACGCGTCGTGCTCGCGAACTCGGTAAGTTAAGCTAGTGGTTGCTAAAGAAAATGGTCAACATTCTGAAATCTCGAGAGCCGAGAAAAGAACAAACTGATATCGGTGCATATTTCCTTGGCCTGCTCTCAGACCAAGTACCAAGAATGCAGTTGGCCACGACATCCAAGTCCTAAGGAAATTTATGAGCAAGATTCTGCAGTTACCTCATTATTTCACTTTACCGTACCACAGAACTAGATTTATTTTGTTAACGTTGAAACGTTGGCCTTCCAGTAGTCTGAAATTAAGAACAAACTCACGTATGGGATTGAGTACCGCAATGCCAGCATCTCGCCGTCTCCGCTCGCTAAGGCAGGTGGTGTCCGTCCCGATGGATGGTGCTCGTGACGATATCATTTGACCCTGGGTGTTGTATTAATGATTTACACTCGTCAAGAGTTCTTAGAATATGGTAAATTTAACGTACATCGTATAAGGAAATCTCCTGCGTTAACGGCCATGGATCCCGATACTGGTGGGACTGACGAAATGCAATCATTTCAGTAGGACAATGCAGAGCCGGCTGACAAACGCACAATAAAACTTCCCGGTTGGTTCGTATCTTCCACCTCCAAGCCGCCCACATTGTCCAGCAATTGCCCCCTCCGAAAGAGGACCTGGTAGAATATCCTCGGTCGGCGGCGGGGCCTCTGGTTCTCCCTCCCCTCTGCCCTGGCGTGTATGTTTACCAGCTCCACCAGCACACTCCTATTCACGAGTATTAGCAAGTCAAAGATACACAACACATCTTCGGTTCGCGAGGAACGGTCGGTTGGGAGAAACGTATCCTCCGATGGACGTTCTATAAGAATGGCACCTCAGTTAGCGCCGCGCTAGGATTCATGACTTTTAAACTCACAATATTGTGTACCATAGTGACTATGACATTGGCCCAGTGCAAAACTTGTGCGCAGATAATGGATGGGAGAAGATGATAGAGGATCCAGGGGGATCTTCTCCGTTGTGATGCACCTGGCTGTGGTTCAGAAGTAAGTTGATATTCTCGCGTAAACTATTCGAGCCTAGACTTACCACGGATACAGTATCACCTAACGTGTCGAGGACTCTTTGAAAAGCCTTCCGGAGGGTGATTCTGCAACGACGAATGTAGAAAGAACGCAGGCGGCCGAAAGCGTAGAACGAAACAACATGTTTCGGCCGGTTATGTGGTTGTCAGGAGGGAGTGGGGATGTGGGCGTCGAGACGTGTCGTTTCGGCGGCTTTCGAAAGTACCTGTAGTGACAAAAAATGAGCTCGGTGGTTGTGAAATCGCGGAAGGTGATGCATTTCGACACCCTCCGAAACGCACCAGACGGGCCTCCCCTACCGTTCTCGTACCCTTCTACATCCTCCCCGCTCCTTGGAAAAGTAGCCCACATCCCTCGATGAGGGGAGGGGCTCGAAAACCGGCAGCATGCGCGTAAATGAGCAAAAAATCACCTATATTGGTGAAAAAATACGTCAGAAATGTTTGAAAATCAATAATAAAACAATCACGAACTTTTTTTTTGACGTTCCACAGCGCGGGAGGTGGAACGAGGGGGTGGTGGTGGATAAAGATCAACGCACGTCAACTTCGTTGATCTCAATTCCGGCACAATCTGAGCTATGCCGAGCCAAAGTCGGATTTTCGGGATACTCATTTTTCGACGTTAACGTGAAGTTTTATACCTTTCCAGAAGGCGTTGAAAAACGCATTTCCAAATCTGAAATCAGCTAAGAAATTGACTTACTTTTCGTAAATTTACGGTGTGTTTTCTACTTTTCTATCCCCAATTTTTAAGTTCTCAATTTCTCTATGCTTCGGGACATCTCTGAAACAGCCTATACTAGGCCAAATTTCTCACGGCTTATTTCAAACCATTTCATGACTTATTATATACTGGGAAAAGGCACAGGCTCGGCGGCAGTCCAATTACGTAACACAGTTGCTTTCTTATCCTCGACGCCCATGTCCTGCCTCAATATTCCACATCGTCGCCCACACGTCGAGACGACTCCAGCCGCGGTCAGTAACTTAACATTTTACGCCATCGCGAGCGTTCAGATTTTTACTGGGATCGATGTGGCGTTCATGCTATTGAAGTTGAGGTCAGTGCCTATCCATCGCGTACTGATGGTCCGTCCTAATCTACAGCTATCAGATGGAACATCAGCGACTTGCAAGCCCATTGACGAGGAGCCACCCGCACTCGTCATACTCAAGGAGAAAGGGCTTGGTGATCAAGGTGAGCAGCTACATATGAACATTGAGATCCAGGGTAACTTACCGCCTGTTTTCTTCAAAGAACATCAGTTGCGACACGGTCGAAGCTTACCAGTTGAAGAATTGTGACGACGAAGGGCACGCACCATACACCTACACCTTTCACATCCGGCAAACTAGACGAGAGACCGAGAAATTGGGGCAAAATTGGATGGGGCTCGAAGCAGGCTAACGCGAGAAGGTACTGGCGGTTTGTTGAAACGACAGCCCACTTATTGCTACATCCACAAGGTCAACGCTAGGATGGTGATGAGCGAGCGCTCAAGAATGCATACTGACCTCAACATCTACACCGAAGCAGAGAGGAACTGGGAATCTGAAGGAACGAAACATGGTGAGTACCTATCAATCTTGTGAGCTGGAAGTTACTTACTCATTCTTTTCCTTTGTTCCTTCGTGGTAGAACATAATCGCCAGGACAATGATCAGGACCACATTCGAACAACAACAAGACAGGCTTACCCAGCAGTGAGCACTGAATGGCCTTACAACACGCGTCGATGAGAAGAGGTCCTTCGGCCCCCTTTTTGCTTCGTCGTAGGTTACGTCGTAGAGATGAACAGGTAGGAAGGTGACGAGCGGTATCGAGAGGCGGAAGGGCGCACTTACCTCTACCTCTATGGTCTCAGAAAAACGCCAGTGGGATTTCATAGCGAATCCGGCCAGCAGAGCTGTGGTGGACAAGGTGTGCAGCTGTTAATCAAATCTACGTACCACTGATTTCCTCATCCTTCGTTGTAGGACACAACCACTATGAAGATGAGCGGCTATTCAACAATCATATCGTGCAGCACTTACTTCAACATCCACGACGGCGAAGGGTTCAACGAAGCTAAGCAGTAGTGAAGCAACCGTAAATACATATCAATGTCAACAGTTGGAATGTACTCACCGCCGCCCCTTTCCTTTGTCACTAGGACAGCAATCAGCATCGCATCCAAGGCCCACAACACCAGCAACTTACCGTCGACGTAGTAGGCATCCAAGTGATAAGGAGAGTGGAGAATTACGCGAACGTCCAAGGGAAATAGGAACGGCGTTGGCGAAGCTGGTGAATAAGACATGGTAAGTATGTACGAACATGTCAGGAGGCAGAACTTACTCACCACTTCCTTCCTTCATCGTAGCTCCCTCCTTCTTTCATCTTAGGATCCAGCCACGATAATTAACACCGCATTCGAACGTCAATGTAAGAAGCTTACCACATTCGAGAACCCGGGGGCCTAGCCCTACACTCACGCCACCCGCTGCGAACAAGACGAGAGAATTGATTAACCAACGCGACATCGACGGCTAGGACAATGGCGAGCATTCAAGAAGGTTATCAAGAGGAACTTACCTCGACATCCACACCCGCAAAATCGAGCCCCAAGGGAAATAGGAATGGGTTTGGCGAAGCTGAGTGCTCAAGGACCAAGGTAAGCACGAACGAACAGGTCGGGAGGCGGAACCTACTCACCATTTCTCTCGTTCGTCGTAGAACACAAGCACTAGGATGATGATCAGCACACCGCATTCGATAATGGCGCTGAGAGAAGCTTACCATTGATGATGGTGAGTTTGGCGAATCTGGCGGAGGGGCTGTCGTGGACAAAACAAAGTAAGTAGCTGTTCACGTCGCGAATCCCGTAGGAGACACATGTGCTCGTAGGGTTTATATCTAATCTTATCTACCTTGTACATTCCAGAAGGCGACGCGTTCGTATCCTTTCGTTCGTACAAGTCCTAGCCAACCCAGCCAAAAGTCATCCACTCCTGCCCACGAGCTGTCATCATCACCTCCATGACACCAGGCACAGTCTCGACGACGCCTATGAGAGCCTTGGTGAGTCGGCATCCATCATGATCGAGAGCGAGTGCTTACCAGATTCAAACCATCTTCTTCCCTCTCCTAGGTCTTTCCACTCGCAATGTAGGTACAGTTGGAAGCCACGTCAGTGCCGGTCTTTCTGCTAACATTAGACGAGAAGCGAGAAGGGCGCAAATTGAGATGGTATCGAACGAGAGTGCGACTTTGGGAGGATAGGTTCATCGGCCCCTACAGCGACAACAAAGTGCGTGGGTGGTCTTAGAACAATGCGCTTCTGTGAGTTCATCGGCTCTGTCCAGTGACCACCGAGTACTTACCCACCAAATAGCATTCCTCCCTACAATGTAATGTGTCAAGAGTGGATACTTACCAATGACCATTCTCCACATTCTTTTCGGTAGGTCCATCCCATCCCAACCATTCGCGCAAGTCGTATGTAACAACCGTTCAAGATGGCAAGTTACATGGCTTGTGGCCGGCGCTGATGAAAGGGAGGTCGATAACGTGGCCTATGAGAGGCAATGTGAGTCCGTGGGTCCAGAACACCGACGATCGAGAGGAGAGTGCTTACCGTTAACCCCTAGCCCCGCCTTCACAATCTTGTTGGGAATGAGGTTGCACGCATCATTGACGGGCGGCATCCTATTTTACGGCGAGTCAGCACGGCGGCAGACAAAATGAAGACACGACCATGATGAGCATAAGAGAGGGCCGTACTTACTGACCGATGTCGATCACTGACGCCAGGGACACCACGCGCCTCTCCACATCTGGGACTTTCCCCCCTAGCCGAAGTGCAACATAGCGATGCCTCCAGACAAGCGTCTCATCGACGGGTGGCGAGTGAGAGCCCGCAGAAGAGATTTTGGAGCTTTCGTCACGGTTTCAGCCTTTGACGACCCATATATGTCGGGTTCATGGCTATCCTATTCCCGACATGTGTTGTCGTGGTAGATAACGGTTGGCAGAAAGATGACTCGAGGGATGGAGTGTTGGAGAGCACACGTGGATGGATATGGGAATGTCGCAAAGCGTAGTGGGGTGGTGGTACTTTTCAGCACTCCCAGGGTGAGTTATCGCTTTGCAGTATCCCGTAACTTCGGCTTACCTCTAAATTCAGGATATGCGATGGAATTTTAACTGGAGAGTGGAGAGGATTGACGAGATGAATTTGGTTATGGACAGATCTTACAGTTTTGTTGAATGTACCAAATTTCCTTCGTCATAGATCCAAAGATGCAATATACGCCGTTCAATGTTGAAGGACTTCAGAGCATCGGGGTGTTCCAGCACGACGAACTGTGCGTAGGGATGTACGCGTACGCCACTGCGTTCCGCGACTTCAGGTTCTTTCAACGGTGTTTTCCCTTTGATTCGACAACGGGAAGGAATCATTCCTTGTGCTATCGCTGTCTATGGCGACTGAAGCCGCTTCGCTTCCATGGGATATATCAGACCCCTAATACTCAGGAGATGCAGTGCTTGGTCCGATACAGATTGGTATATTCTTGTTTTGGTCGAGCTTAAGAGTCTAAGTGGATCAGTCATGAAGAGTACTAGTGGGGTGAAATAACCCGCCTGCTCATCAGCTCCGCAGAGCATTTCTTGAAAGGATAAATAGTTCGTTCACCGGTTTGTGGCCAGATCGAGGAAAGGGCGTCAATTTATATTTATCAACCCAATTGTAGTGCAACCACAGGCACAGGATTTCACGCAGTCAGAGAGCAAGTAGTAGTCCTGATTGTCTTGGGGTCAAAAGTAAGGATGATGTCTGTACAGGGCGTTCCAAGGTCCTGAAAAGTAACAAAGATACAGTAGGACGAGAAAGATCATTGCTTGAACGAAAGCAGTACAACTCGCTCGAGGCATGAATTCTAGCTTACACATTTTGTCATCGTGCCGCAGCTGTTTCATGAAGAATCAATTCATATTAATCACTAGCCTTATCGCGGCAGTCAAATCAAGGGAGCCGTAACGCAGGCACACATTCCCTCGCCGTCAACAGCCGATGATAGATGCACCCTCACCGGCACATGGGTCAGACTCCGGCTCTCCAGCACGTTCAAAGGGCTTAGTTTCTTCTTCTAGAACAGTATATAAGCTCCTTTTGATATATTGAATGCCTTCATCGATGTAATCATATTAAGGCTTTGCATGTGCACCAAAATATTCACGGCGTAGAGCCCATGTATGTAGCTAGCTCATTCATCGACTTGCTATTACATATCTCCGTTGGAGGCGGTGTTGGTGACGGATCGGAAGGAGGTGGGTTTGTTGCAACAAGAGGACTAGGAGGATCCGAAGGGAATATCTCAGCGACGGCGAAGGCGTACGATCTGTCATGATGAGCAGAGCCAACCGACGTTGGAGGACAAGTTCAGGTGATGGCGTATCAATATGACGCAGGTGCATTGAAACCGAAGGCAACGACGAACGAGAAGCCTTCGGCGTATGCTCTGAAGCAGAAGAAAGCATATCGTTGAACGAGCTGTTAAGCATGAGTGAAGGAAGTTCGTCCTCGTCTTCGACGACGTCAAGTCCTGGCGACTCTTGAGTCGTGTCCAAGCTCCTCTCTTCATCTTCAGAAACGACGGGACTCTTCTCATTCTTCCCATCCTCAATCTTCATGCGAATCGCACTCGCAAAATTCGGGGTCTTCGGGCCAGGCAGAGGTGAAGGCGGCCCATGCCCGTCATCAGCAGTCCCTTGGTGCACCTGTATACGCCACCGATGATGACCCCGAGGAATCGGGGTACATGAACCCACTTCCCACAAGTAGACGACGATGGACCAGACCCCCAGGAAGTGTGTAACAGTGGCGAAGGTTGCTGGGTTGGATTCAAAGGCGCAGGTCTCGTTGATTGGTGAGCGTCCGACAATCTGCTGATATTCCGAGTATAGACGCCAGACGCCTCAGAATCCATCGATATTATACGGTCCTTCATCCCAGTTGAGCGCTTCGACGATGCGTGCAAGGGCGGACGCCCATCATTGTGTAATGCTTCCTTCCCCACGTCCGAGTCCAAATTCTGCTTCTCTTCCTCCGTTGTACCATCGCCCTCCAACACTTGCGGTAACGGTGAATGCAGCCTTGACTTCGCGGAATCCGTCCTGGGGTGGAAGGATTCGGCCCCTCTCGTGCTCGCTCTTGACTCCAGCACAGGTGGGGTTGGGGTAACGCCGGACGCCGGACTGCTGGCAGAAAACCGGTATGACATGGTGGATACTTTGCTCTTCGTGGAAAGCCTCGAATACCGACAATCACCATAGATATCTGAAACACATTCCGAGGATTTCTGTGGACGCCGCGGATGCATCTAACGATGGACAACGTTCGCGGTCGTTGGTACTACCCAACGAAGGCGATATGGGCGAGGAGGGTAGACAAAGGAGGGCGGATTGAGGCGATGTGGCGAATGGAATGGGAGAGGGTTTACTGGCGTCAAGTGTCGTTGTTTGCGGCTGCTTCTCCTCGTGCTCGTCCTCCTCGGAACGGGCATACATCAACCCCTCCACCGTCCCATCCTCCATACGTGGATGACTCGATGACGACTGGGAATACAGTAGTCCGGGGGCTGAAGGAGCGACTCGCATCCTGAAATTGGGCATGGAGTGGGAAAGCAGCGAATGCAGACGGAATCCGAGAGAGTCGAGGTTGAGGAATAATCATGGGCGGTGGATGCACGCCTAACCTGCATTCTTCGTCCGACTCGTGTATCCTTGTGGCGGATGCAGGGATGGAATATGCGAATGAGAAAGAGGGGAGGTCACCCGCGAATGTGGTTAATTGCGATCCTGAGGAGGGGAATACGGTTGATGGGGTCCAGAACCACGTCTCTGAAGGGTTCGAGTCGGAGTGGATGATAAGGAAGATGATGCCCTTCGCGAAGACTTCCTTGGTTGTTGGCCCTCGCGGTGCTGTGGTTGGTAAGGGGCTGTACTGGTAGGTTCGGCAGCACTGGATGGCATTGATGACTTTCCATCGCTTTTCGCGCTGAGAGCAGAAACGGAGGCAGCACCTAAAGACGCTCGTTTGGTCATAATGGGTTTCTTGAGGCATCCGAGAAACTTGACATCCAAACCAGAGAATCGACCGACGACGCCCTCGCAGTAGCCCTATGCAACATGGGGTTAAAAATTCCCGAAAAACCACATTCATGGTAATACATACCAGAAAGATATTGTCCAGGTCGGGTATTACGGTGATTTCAACATCCTATTCGAAAGGTGAAGTGAGAGAAGCAGAAAGATCAAGACTATAGCATACCTTTAGAAACATCAAATCGTCCGAGCTCTCTGTGAAGCAATCACACTGGGCCAGTACAACCTCCAGTTCATCGGTGAGTGAGTTGGGAGCTGTTGGTGCAAGACTTTCGTTGGGTTCGAGATGCACATTATGACTGAAAGGGTGGAAGCAGGCCTCGCCCAACGGATAAGTAGGGTCCGGCTTGCGAAGAGAAAAACAAGAAACAAAGAAAAAAGAAACATGAGCAGTGACTGTTCGTACCACTTGGCCTCGCCCAACGGATAAGTAGGGTCTGGCTTGTGAAGAGAAAAACAAGAAAAAGAAAAATGAAACATGAGCGGTGACTGTTCGTACCACTTGGCCTCGCCCAACGGATAAGTAGGGTCCGGCTTGTGAAGAGAAAAACAAGCAACAAAGAAAAAAGAAACATGAGTGGTGACTGTTCGTACCACTTGGCCTCGCCCAACGGATAAGTAGGGTCCGGCTCGCGAAGAGAGAAACAAAAAAGAAAAAGAGCAGAGGCGTTAAAGGGAGGGGTCAGCTCTACACAGAGCGGCGGGGGCCAGTGGTGGTTGAACGTTGAAAGTGGACAGCAAAGCAATCAAACGTGGAACAAACAAACAAACAAAAAAGAAAACACGGTCATGTGATGTTGAGTTGACATGACAGAGTCGACCGTTCATTTGTTACCTATTCCTCAGTTAATGGCCAACACGCAATCCAAGAAGGGCACGTCAACGCGTGGCAGAAAAAAGGTCAACTGGGCCACCGCCAGCCGATGCACCGGGGCAATGGCACCTCGATTGGCACTAAAATCAAACCAAAAAGCGCTGGTGCCCGAGGTTACACAAGATGACGCACCAGAGGAAATGACGGGGGTCGAAGAAACACCCCTTTCAAGGGTCGTTATCACCCTCGATGGAGAGCCCTACGATGGCACTGCCGACCGTGTAAGTGCAACAATACACGGCCAATTCAGCTTACTGATGCCCATTGTACACTGTGGTTAGTAAACGGGGTCATGGTGACTGACCTAGACACGTTCACGCTAACTACCTTCAAGTAGTCAGGGTAACTGAAATTTAGCAGTCACCTTGACCGCAATAAAGGTCATTTCCGTGGTCGCCGTGACTGTTTTTGGGACAGTTATCCTGACCCCCTCAAAAGTAGTCAGCCTGACCATGAAACAGGGAGTTAGAACGTAAAAAGTATTGCACTAGATTATTGTTACCACCGAGAATCGAACCACCGACGTACCAGATCCTGACATAGCACAACAAC
>Ga0307509_10010428_pt1 | contig 11390 bp, 7 predicted proteins | sample 10_EM_MG_FD_202245 | JGI IMG/M metagenome (GOLD analysis project Ga0307509, IMG submission 202245) | Populus trichocarpa ectomycorrhiza microbial communities from riparian zone in the Pacific Northwest, United States - 10_EM | ecosystem: Host-associated > Plants > Roots > Unclassified | place... | reverse complement strand
TCTTCCCGCAACAACCCTGACCCTGGTGACTCATACCTATGAGTCACACGATCATGACTCATAATGAGTCATACCCGAAATCCATCAGATGACTCCTATGAGTCACTGCGCAACATGCCATAAACCCATCATAAAACATAAAACATGTCAGGTGCGCAAAGCGCGCCACCTGCGTAAAACTCGTGACTCATAAATGTGAGTCACGCGCAAAAGTCATTACATCATTATGACTCACAATCGTGAGTCATAGAAACATTAATCAATCATAACATAACGATGACACGCAAGTGCGAGTCATGTGAGAACTATGAGTCAACTGACTGCATAGCGTGAAACATAAACATACCTTATGACTAGTAACTACTAGTCATGTGAAATCTGCCTTGCTTAGTCACGATTTGTGACACAAAGGGTAAAATCAACTTCGGTACACAAATGCTGCTTGCGTATTTCAGAGTTTGCTGGCTCCGACCCAAGGTCTGAGATTGGAGTTTCAGGACCTAGGGTATTTGGAGAATCTTGGCACAATTTAATTAAAAGAAGTAGATTTAAGGCACTCGACTCACTTTGAGATTCAGTTCCTGACTCCGTAGTAACTTGCCCCAGAGGTGCGCCACTCTTAGGAGTAGGTGTACCACATCCCAACTCACAATCAGAGTAAATAACACACTCTGACTCTGAGCCAGGTTTAGTGGAAGTAGTAGAGGTAGTAGAAGTAGGATTTAGACAAAAAGCAATGGAATTGCTATCATCTGAAGTCTCAGAATTGAAGAGCCAGGTCCGTAAATGACTTGAGCTGCCAGGAACAGGTGGAACATGTCCAACTTCCTGGCTGGGAGTAGAGCCTAGAGTGGGAGGCATTATGAGAATGCAGGATTGACTTGAGCGCACAGGTGTCACTATTGTGCTAACCTAGGGGCACTATTAGTCCATATTTATGTTCTCGAATCATATATGTCCTCACAAGATATCCCTCACTCCTCCTAAACCCACCATCACCGTATTTTAAGAGGTAATTTTCAGATACATAAGACAATTTTTCCTCTTATGATTCTCTCCTAGATCTAAAGAATATAGGCATGATCGCTTGACTACCCCCATCAACTATTCACTAGTGTTGACTTAAGCGAGAATACCAACACCTATTCCTCCTCAGCAAATTAGCGTTGAATCCTTGTTGCGCATGACCCTGGGTTGGAACACAAACTCTTTCAAGCGTTCCAACATTACCTTGACAACGGAGAATGACCACCCCTGCTCTGTACCATCAATTCATGATTATACATTGTATTCGCAATTTTGCTAACCGGCTTTGTTAAGCCTATTGCCACTTAGTACCGCGATTGCCGATGGTGGATTTCCTGAGTTTTTACGGTAAGCAACTTTTATTAATTAGGACAAATTCGCAGGTCCGCAAGCACAAGAATTGTAATTTATCTACGCACATCATCAGTGAAGAATACTAGAAGAGCACTTTGGTAATCTCCGTCTCGAACGCTGAGAGAGATGGAATCAAAATTTCCCCCGTTTCGCCAGCCCAACAGATAATAGAAACTCATACACACGTCCTGATAGTGCCAATACCGTAAAAACCCGCTAAAGTCCTTATGCAGCCAAGGCCACGGTGCAAGGGTTGTTGCCAATCGGAGGGTGAATTTGTGGCCATGATCCATTGTGTTTGCCAATTGGAGCGCGACGATCAGTCTCCCTGCATACCTTTGCGAGTTTTCACTGTTGAAGCCTGAGGAGCGCAATTGGTTTCACGGGCTGCGCGTGGTTTTACTGCAATCTTCTTGGCGCCAAACTAAGCTAGGCCCAAGCGCTGTTTTAACAGACCTCCACTTTTCTTTCACTAAACAACACCCCGCTTTTCTTCTACTGTGAGGAATATCATCAACTGACAATCCTATACTCCTCCGCTTTTGAGAGAGCAAGAAATAAACAGTCGAAATGGTTCAATATACCATCAACGAGAGCAAGACTACGAACTCTCATAATATTACGAAATCTCATAATACTGCCGACTCTCATAATATTACGAACTCTCATAATACTACTATTAACAACTATACCGTCGCCGATGATCTGTCTTCACTTCTAACCTGGCTATCACCGCTCGAGCCTGGCTTGCGCCATAGCGACATTCGAGAGCGCCGAGTGAATGATGTCGGAGGATGGCTCATGGGGAGTGAGGAATTTAGAAGATGGTGCAGATTGACTGGGGGAGGTGAGGGGGATGAGGCAGTTCTATTCTGCTATGGAAACCCGGGTGTCGGAAAGACTTTTATTAGGTAACCCAGATTATCCTCCGCAGAGGGAGCAGTGAAATCCTGCTAACATGGTGTGATGACAGTTCGCTGGTAGTGGACTGGCTAGCCGATCCGACTAGAGGGCAAAACACAGCTGTTATATGTTTTTACTTTGATTTTGCGGCGCGAAACGAGCAGACGGCTACTAGTATGCTGGGTTCCCTGCTGAAGCAGGTGATTAGTAGAATGGAAAGGGTCCCGGAGGCTATATCGCGAGCCTTGCAAGACCAAAAGAGGGCCGTTAGTGGATGCAAACCACAACTTAGTGATATCGTGAAGATGCTGCAACTCATAACGTCTTCACAACCTATGTTTATGATCATTGACGCTCTTGACGAGTGTACTGCTGATCAGCGATTTCCGCTTTTTGATGCGTTGAAAAAAATTGTGGACAAGTCCCCGGATTCCCGAATATTCGTTACCGGAAGGCCCCATATTCGCGCCGAGATTGAACGACACCTCGCCGGACGAGTAATAAGTGTCTCACTTAGCCCCGCCAGGAACGATATTATCAGATTCCTTCGCATTAGACTGAGCAAGGACGAAACACCGGATGCTATGGATAAGAGTCTAGAGGCAGAAATTCTGGAGAAGATTCCCGGAAGTATACCTGAAATGTGGGTAACGGCCATGGCGCTCAGAAACTAATCTTATCCTCGCAGCTAATATATTTGTAGGTTTATACTCGTTTCTTTACATATCGAAGCCATCTTGCAACAGGCGACAATATATCGGAGACGACAAATGCTGGGTAAAATGACTCCTGGGTTGGGGTTGGACGATGCCTACGGTGCCACGATCGAACGGATAAAGGCGCAGGGTGGAGATAAATCAAGACTTGGGATGGGAGCTCTGATGTGGATCAGTCATGCGGAGCGGCCCTTAATGGCAGATGAGCTCTGCCATGCCCTTGCAATCGAGCTGGGGTCTCCAGATTTCAATGCCGGCAACATACCTTCGATGACCACATTACTGAGCAGCTGTCAAGGGCTTATCACTGTTGATAAGGAAACATCAACCGTGCGACTGATCCATTTTACTCTCAAAGAGTATTTTTCCGCCCACCCCGATACCCTCGTCAGACCTCACGCAGCAATGGCAGAGATCTGTTTGACGTATCTAGATTCCCAACAGGTCAAAGACCTTCCAGTCGACTACTATAACCGTTGGAAACCAAACCCCCCCAAGAATAACCATCCCATTTTAAAGTATTGTTCTTTATACTGGGGAGTCCATGCGAAACATGATCTCTCGGACGCTGCCAGATTGCTTGCCTTGCAACTGCTTCAGGAATATGATGGCCATGTATCCATATACTTCCTTGTGGAACATATAGGCCAGTTAGAACTTTCTTCTTACCGTCCCTCCTATAGTCTTAGTGGGATGCACTGCGCATCGTTCTTCGGAATTGAGGAGATTGTAGCTGCATTGATAGCAATACAGGGTTATGCTACCAAAAAAGAGTGGTCTTTAGGGGATTCTCCGCTTGCATTGGCTGCTCGGAATGGACATGAGGAAGTGGTCAAAATGCTCATAGGGTGGGAAGGAGTTGACCCTGACGAGCCGAATAATTACGGCCAGACACCGCTCTCCTATGCAGCTGGATACGGGCGTAGGGGGGTAGTGGAGATACTGCTTGAGCGGGCAGAGGTCAACCCCGACAGAATAGATAATCTCGGGCGAACGCCGCTGTCCTATGCGATTGTGAATGGGCATGTGGAGGTCATGATACTACTCGAACGGGCAGGGGTCAGCACCGATAGGATAGACAACGAGGGCCAAACGCTGCTCTCACGTGCTGCTGGGCGTGGACAAGAGGTGATGGTGAAAATACTACTCGGGTTGGAAAACGTTGATGCGGACAAGCCAGATAACGGAGGCGCAACACCGCTCTTGCACGCCGCTTGTGGGGGACATGAGGGAGTGGTGGAAATACTCCTTGAGCGCGAAGAGGTCGACCCCGATAAGCCAAGTAATGATGGCTGGACACCGCTCTTGCACGCCGCTGCGGGGAGTCATGAGAGAGTGGTGAAAATACTGCTTGAACGGGAAGAGGTCGACCCTAATAAGGCAACTGATTATGGACTAACACCCCTCTTGTATGTCGCTGGGCGTTTTTATCACTCTGTCGCTACCGAGAGAGTGGTGAAATTACTTCTCGAGCGGAAAGACGTCAACTCCGATCAGCCAGATAATAAGGGCAGAACACCGCTGTCGCATGCCGCTCAGGTAGGATTTGAGGGATTGGTGAAAATACTGCTCCAGCGGGAGGAGGTCGACCCCAACAAGTCAGATGATGATGGTCGAACACCGCTCTCGTATGCCGCTAGGTGTTGGATTTCCTCTGGCACAGTCGAGGGAGTGGTGAAATTACTTCTCCAGCGGAAAGAGGTCAGCTGTGATCAGCCAGATAATAAGGGCAGAACACCGCTGTCGCATGCGGCTGAGGTAGGATATGAAGGAGCGGTGAAAATACTGCTCCAGCGGGAAGAGGTCGACCCCAACAAGTCAGATGATGATGGTCGAACACCGTTCTCGCATGCCGCTTGTGGGGGACGTGAGGGAGTGGTGGAAATACTCCTCCAGCGGGAAGAGGTCGACCCCAACAAGTCAGACGATGATGGTCGAACACCGCTCTCGTATGCCGCTGGGTGTTGGAGTTCTACTGCCCCAGTCGAGGGCTTGGTGAAATTACTTCTCCAGCGGAAAGAGGTCAACTGTGATCAGCCAGATAATAAGGGTAGAACACCGCTCTCGTATGCGGCTCAGGTTGGATTTGAGGGAGTGGTGAAAATACTACTCGGGCGGGAAGAGGTCGACCCCAACAAGCCAGATGATAATGGTCGAACACCGCTCTCGTATGCCTCTAGGGGTGGGGTATCATATGAGTCTGAGAGATATATTAAAGTGGTTAAAATACTACTCGGGCGGCAAGATGTCAACTCCGATCAGCCAGATAATGACGGCAGAACACCGCTCTCCCATGTCGCTTCGGCAGGATTTGCAGGAATGGTGGAAATACTACTCGGGCAAGGAGAGGTCAATGCTGACAAGCCAGATAACGGTGGCAGAACACCACTCTCGTATGCCTCTAGGGGTGGAGCATCATATGAGTCTGAGAAATATATGGAAGTGGTGAAAATGCTCTTGGGACGAGAAGAAGTCATCCCCGACAAGCCAGACAATGATGGCAGAACGCCTCTCTCGCATGCTGCTAAGCACGGATCTGAGGGAGCTGTGGGAATGCTACTTGGGCGGGAAGAAGTCAACCCGGACAAGCCAGATAATGGTGGCAGAACACCGCTCTCGTATGCCTCTAGGGGTGGGAAATCATATGAGTCTGAGAGATATATGAAAGTGGTGAAAATGCTGTTGGAGCGGGAAGAAGTCATCCCCGACAAGACAGACAATGCTGGCAGAACTCCTCTCTCGTATGCTGTTGAGCACGGATTTGAGGAAGCTGTGGGCATCCTACTTATGCGCCAAGAAGCAAACCCCGACATTCTGGATAATCTCGCCCCAATGCCGCTTATGTTAACATCTAGTGAACATCAGGGGGTGGTAAGGCTGCCACAGCCTCCCGACTCAGTGGCTGTAGCGCAACCCAACGCCGAACAGCCACCACCTCCTCCACGCCGCCGACGTTTCTTCTCATTCCCATGCCTTTGTTCACGCTAGCAGTCCTAAGATATCATCCCTTTTTTTCCCAATGTGTTATCATGAGATGGGAGTGCACCTATACGATATCAGAGCCATCTGAAACTGAATTTCTGATTTACTTATGTCGGGATTTATGAATTTATTTTTATGGTGTGGAGTTGTTGGGAGGGCCAGGTTGGTTGGATGAGATTGTTCTATTGTGAGAAGGTCGGGTGTATAGCTCTCAGCTTCCTCTTATTCTATTCAATTTTCCTACCTGTTGTAAAATTCTGGCTTGCACAGCTTTTTTTCTTCTCGTACGGTTTGCTTTTTCTCTCTTGATTCCCAGACCCCTACCACGACCTTTCTCATTACCTGATAGATCAACCATATTTAGAGGGGGTTTTCTTATTCATTATTTTTATTTAGTAGATTAAATTAGTGTACCATAGCATGATAATTCTCGCAGCCCCCTTGCCAATAAGCAACCTTATCTTGCTTATTCCGAAGAGTTATCCCGGAATTTTTAGGATGGGGCTGCGAAAAGTGCATACCCGGTATTTGATTGGTGAAAGAACTATTTTGAATTCATAAATTTGTGCGCTGCGCTGGACTGGGAGATTCTTTCCCGCAATACAGGATAGAGGAAAGTGGGCGAAAGGCGAACGGGGACGGAGTGGCGGTCGAACTGATTTCAATATCCAGATCGGGGGGGGGGGGTTCAAAAAGTATCTGGATATAAATTAACTGATTGAGCGCCAACGGGCTAGTCATATCCAGTATAGTAAGAGGATATGACTACAGGATGTATGACTCGTGCCTTGACAGCTCTCGGAGGTGCAATATTGTTAACGGTTGATTAGGAATGGTCTATATCAGAGACTTTCAGAGATCAAAGATACTGGGGAACATAATTCAACGGCGGCTCAGAAGACAGGCTTGCTATTGATGCAGCGAAACAGTAATATATATTACTAGTGGAAAAAAAGCGAGGGGAAGCAGGAAAAAGGGGTGAACGGAGGGCGGAAATGCAGCATTGATGAATCACTTGAAGCATAGGATGAGAAAAGATAAATAGGTTAAGCCCAACTCCGGTAGGATTTGTGGAAAGTTACGCTCATGGAATACTCAGCCTACTGGGCACACACATAGCCTATTAGGTTATCATTCAGACAAAGAGGTTTGGAAAGGCGATCTGGATCAGTACATCCGCTGGGAGCAACTTCTGTGATATTGATAGTCATGGTCAGCCTAGGCGCAGCCTATCTCAATATCCTTTGGACAAATCTCCGGATATGCGCTTAGGATCGGTAGAGCGCCGGAAGGATATAGGAGGGAACGACGAATACCAGTAGGCTGTGGAGTGTTAAGAATGAATTTTTCTGATATTTGTTCTGTTCCTAGTTAGCATGACAGTTTAACGGGAGGGAAAGAGAAACAGGGGCAGGGGAGGGACATGCGTGGAAGAAAATGGAGCCAGTCGTAGGAAAAGTGGAGTTCACACTTGCCGCCTGGCAACTACAATGACTGACCAACCTTTGCTTCCTAAGAGAGAACGACCGTGCCTATACCTATGAAACCTATCACAAATATGTTTACATACTCTCCGGTGTGGTTAACTCTCATTTCCTGCGATTATCAGAGAAAGACATTTTGTTGCAGAGGAGAAATGGGCTGGGAGAGTGGGGGTGCCCCTCGCGTTCGGGATGGGATAACCGAGCCTCCAGAGCCGCAAATTTTCTTCGGTCCGGAATTGCACCCCTGTTGCCAAGAACTCGTTCTCATCGGCAAGGTGACGCCCTCATCTGAGATCCTTGGTATTATACTGTACGATACCTCACTCAACAATTGCAGAAACCTGCCAAAGGCTCTCTACATTCGCAGCGGGTCAAAGCTCTCGATTTCCAACGCGCCCTCCCTCTCGTCCTCCAACACACACCCTTTGTGGAATACCGGTAGCCTTATCTCTATTGGGCAATCCACGCAAAAAGGGATCTTTCAGACTGTTCGAAATTCCTTCCGCCGAAGTTGTTTGATGACTCCAATAGCCTAATCCACCGAAATCCTCCGGAAAGCATAGAAACCGAGCGTCTACCGTACTTCATTTTGACAAGCTCTCCCCGCTCAATAGTCTGCACCACGCACCCATCATTGGGATCGATGAGATTGTAGTGGGTCTGGTAGAGGTGGAAGGCTGCGACATCAGATATGCGTGATACACCTCTCGCATGGGCTGCTAAGAATGGGCACGAGGGAGTGGTGAAGGCACTACTCGGCCGGGGCGACATCGACCCCGACAAGCCAAACCAGGATCACAAAACACCACTCCTACTAGCTGTTAGCAAGGGGCATGAGGGAGTTGTGAAAATACTACTCGAACGAGGCGATGTTGATCCCGACATGCCAGATGTGATGTCCGAAACACCTCTCCTGTATGCCTCTTGGAATGGGGACGAGGGAATGGTCAAACTGCTACTTGAACACGGAGCCAACCCCAACCAGCCGAATTATCTAGGCCGAAGCCCACTTGAGGTGGCTGCCAGCAATGGGTACGAGAGAGTGGTGAAATTGCTACTTGGACGGGGTGATATCAGCCCCGACGAGCCAGATGAGTTCGGCCGAACCCCACTCTGGTGGGCTGCCAGCAATGGGCGCGATGGAGCGGTGAGATTACTACTTGAACACGACGCTAACCCCGACGAGCTAGATCACAAGGGCCGATCACCACTCTTGGAGGCTGCCCGCAATGGGCACGGGTGTGTGGTGAGATTACTACTCGAACACAACGTCCACCCCAACGAGCCGGATTGCATGGGCCGAACCCCACTCTTGCAGGCTGCTCGCAAAGGCCGCGAGGGAGTGGTGAGATTACTACTCGAAAGGCGGGACGTTAACTCCGACAAGCCAGATTACAATGGCCGAACACCGCTCTGGTGGGCTGCTGAAAATGGCCACGCGGGAGTGATAGTTCTACTGCAGCCTTCAGGATCTCCACCAACAGAACAGCCTAAGCCCGAAGAAGTATCATCCCCCCTACCGCCTTCAAATCCTGTACCGACAGCCTATATGCTATTTCCGCAAGGACCGCATTAACTCAATAAACGCATTTGTGAGCCCCATTGCCCCCTCCTCTCGTCCCTCAACCTTTCCCTGCAGCTTAAAACACTACCTCATGATAATTGCTGATTTACCTTTCCTCCCCGAGTAAGCCTGCCACAGAAGCCTAGCCCAAATCCTTTTCTTGGTAGAAGGAAATCACTCTTAATGGGAATGCACATATCTATCACGTCCTGTCCTGCCTTCTATCTGAGTTTTTCTCACCAAGTTAAGTTAGGATCTGCGAGCTCTTATATAAGATCTAGAATTTAGCGTTAGTTGAAGGCTATTTCCACTCTATTGATATAAACTGGCATGGCTTGAAATTTCCATGTTCCCATTTACTTTCCTTGATCTTTTTTTCCTTCTTTTCTACAATATGTTATTTCTCCTTCCCCTTTCTCTGAGGCGTGCTGGTTACGGTTGTTTAGATATAGCGGAAAAAAATGCAGTACGACTATTTCTAACGCTCCTGCAAAACGGTATGAAAACAAGTTAACCAGGGTATGCTGGGATTTAGTCTCTATTATGGACATGGCTCAATCAAGATCGTGCTCACCTGGAACATCCTTCAAATGTGATTCCGAAGGTGGTGTTGGGGAGGCTATCCGCACTTTTTAGTCTTGCCTATCAAGAAAAATTAATACAGAAGCCTCTTGGCTGAAATTAACCTCAATTCTACAAGCGCCGTAAATAAACACCAACGACTTGCTTGCTATGTAGCTAAACCCCTCTATAAGCCATATTTATTGTCTTAGTCCTGCATGGTATGCAATTTCAGAGAGCGGTACTCAACTCACCCTAGTATATTTCCTCCACTTTGCCCATACTCAACTTGGTCTCCCGGTTTCAACACTGCAAACTACGAGGACTGGTTTTCTCATCAGAGTCCAACAGGGTTTGTGATATTTGCTTCTTTTGGTGACATGTGCGCGGCTCAAACACTTGATATCCCTGGCCACATGTGGTGGTGGTAGGTATACATGGGGTTTCTTGAGCATATCAGGTGCCCTACCTTAATTTAGTAAGAGTAATTGAAAGAGTAATTGTGCCGCACGATAATATTGGAGGCATATTGAGATATTCCGTCCTCACTGAATCTCCACTTGCCTACTATCATATCATCCAACTTTTTTTCTCGAGTAGGGGGTCATTGCCCTGCCCTTATAAACTAGTGTTAGGGACATACCGTCCATCACAATCGAAAGGCGGGATCCCAACCCAGCCGAGTGACCGTCAGTGACGACATTATAAAACAACTGCAGTAATACCATAACTCGCCTAAGAGAATGGTGTGTTAGGACGGGGTTGCTCTCCTCGTAGGCCCTAGTGTGTTTTTCTTTCCTGTTTTTTGTTTGTCCCGGAAAGCAGTTTTTATGGTGTTTTTCGCCCCTTTTCCGGAGGGGGGTTTTTGAACTGCAGCGCACACCATTCTTAGATGAGTTAATAAGGTAAGGAAAGAGTTGTGATAACCTATTCACTGACTTGGGGATGATTATGGTTCACTATAGCAGCTTACATGAAAAGAGTAGAGGAGCTAGGGGTTTTTTTTATACACATACCTAAAAACCATAGCGGTCTTAGTAGCGTTCAGGATACGGCAGTCTTGGAGGAATACTGGGGATTACCCTGGAGCTGCGGTTAGTTACCCTAGTGGTAAATTTGCACTCTGAATCCCCTCAGGCTTTGATAAACTACTTATTAGCATGCTTGAGGACCCTTTGAAACACCCCTCAAGCAAGCCAGCTGCAGAGCGGAATTTGGCTTCAATGAACATCTAGGTAGTTGAAAGGATAGGACCGCTTACTGTAGTGCCATATAGTGAAGCTGCACTACTCTGTATTTCGCGAGCATCGTACTGTACTTGTGCCTAGCAGTTGAAGTGGATATTAAAAACCAGGCTGCTTATATCCAGAAATCTAGCACAGGGTTCAAGGGAAAAAACCTTCAAGCCTTTATATGGGGAGAGACTGCTAGAAGAATTGCACTTGAGTGATACATAGGCCTTTCTGCAGATTCTTTATAAGGATTGTCATGCTTCTATATAGACGAGCCTACTATTTCCACAGGAGGTGTTTGGGGCGGTTCGCCCAGCGAGGCTGAATATTTGGGCTGTGCTAGAGAAGGCGACTTGGAGAGATGGCGTTTGATGCAAGTACGTTTGGCATAAACGATAATCTAAAATCAGCCTATTCAGGAGAAGCTTAGTTGTAACGGGAGCACCCTGTAGAGAGGTGAACTCTAAGGTTGCGACCGCACCAAACACTCAAAGTAGAAGATAAAGATGAGGTAAAATAATTCAGAAGAATCAACGGTAAAACTTAATATAGTTAAGCTCGAAGCTTC